>Ga0210059_1009354_pt1 | contig 15325 bp, 12 predicted proteins | sample Ectturendosymbi2_FD_188042 | JGI IMG/M metagenome (GOLD analysis project Ga0210059, IMG submission 188042) | Ecteinascidia turbinata endosymbiont from Florida, USA - Sample 2 (SPAdes) (version 2) | ecosystem: Host-associated > Tunicates > Ascidians > Unclassified | place: Key West, Florida... | reverse complement strand
CTTCAAGTGACTAATAGAATTTAAACAGCTTCTACAGGGCAGGAAATGGGAGTTCGTTTTTACATTGCAAAGCCACTTTGTTGATTTCAGTCACGATCATTAACCAGTCTGTTGTCTGCAGTACAATGAAAACGAGTGTCAAATTGCGGATTCACAGCACTTTGTAAGTAGAAATCTACGAACAGTAGGTAGACTACTGCAATTCGCCAAATTGCAACTGTAACCTATTCCACAAACGTTTATGCCACATTTTATGCTACTCCATGTGTTCCATTACGAACTGAGGAAATCATAGCCATCTAACTGGGATACAAAGTTCAAAGTGTGACCTATACTGAAGTCATCCACTTCCAATATTAGGCTACGTATTTTGTACAGAGGTTGAATCACTCTACTATACCAAGGTGTAATGAAAACCTATTAAATCAGTATTGGGGTAATAGTCCTTCAGCCCAATATCTGATGTCTTGTAACCTACCGAATAATCTTCCAATTTGCTCAACCGATTCAATTTTGTTGATTGTTTCCCTAACTAGGTGTAGTTAGCCTACAGGCAAAACTAATAAATAAATTTATCCGTCGCTTTTGCTACATATTAGCTTGAATAGGCTAATCTGTTCCACGGTAGTGGTTTTAGCATCAAACAAGTACAGAAAAGGTTGCACAAGACTTAATACAAACCAACCAAACTCTTTTCCGCTCGAATCCCTTATTATCGGATTCCCAACCTACTTCTGCTAGTTGGATTCGCTGAATCGGGTATGGTGGAAAAAATGCGCGCTCAAGCAGCTGAGTGAGACACTCATGGTCGTGCCTGAGTGATTTATGGGATTCCCAATCCAACGCGAACCCGATGACAGTGCAGTGTAAAGAGGGTACGTGAGTGTCTCACTCAGCTGCTTGAGCGCGTTTTTTCAGCCATATGCGATTCAGCGAATCCAATCAGCAGAGGTAGATTGGGAATCCGATAATAAGGGATTCTAGCGAAAAAGAAGTTGAGTGGTTTGTATTAAGTCTTGGACAACCTTTTCTGTATTGGACAACCTTTTCTGTACTTGTTGGATGCTAAAACCACTACCGTGGAACAGATTAGCCTATCCAAGGTAATCTGTAGCAAAAATGACGGATTAATTTATTTAATAGTTTTGCCTGTAGGCTAACTACACCTGGTTAGGGAAACAATCAGCAAAATTGAATTAAGCAAACTGAAAGGTTATTCGGTAGGTTACAAGATATCAGATATTGGGATGAAGGACTATTACCCCAATACTGATTAATAGGTTTTCATTGCACTTTGGTATAGTAGATTGATTCAACCTCTGTGCAAAATATGTAATATTGGAAGTGGATAACTTCAGTATAGGCTACACTTTGAACTTTGTGTCCCAGTTGCATGGCTATGATTTCCTCAGTTCATAATGGAATTCATGGAGTAGCATAAAATGTGTTATAAACGTTTGTGAAATAGGTTATAATTGCAATTTGGTGAATTGCAGGACCTATTGTTCATAGATTACGACTTACAATGTGCTGTGAATCCTCATATTTGACACTCTGTTGTATTGTACTGCAGAGAATTGACTGGTTAATGATCTTGACTGAAATCAACGAAGTGACTTTGCAGTGCAAAAACAAACTCCCATTTCCTGCCCTGTAGAAGCTGTTCAAATTCAGTTAAAGTCACTTGAAGTGCAATTACGATGCGACGCGGTTTTCATGACCTCATCGCCCAGCATTTCTCTACAATTTTTTCTTCTGGCTGTTATTTTTCGGACTACGCTAAATAAAATCACGTCTCAGCGATTCCAACTACACCTGCGAAAAGTACCTTTCTGTAATGGAATCAGCTTTCACCTTTTCATTTTAACCTGTTCCCCAGCTTTCGCAATACCGTAGACCAAACGCACGAAGCAAATCTTCGAACTCCTTGCAGTGTAAAAACGCTCCAATATCGAGTTCGCTAGTGCGTTCACGAAAGTAAGCCAATGGCGACGAATCGCTCACGTGTCAATCCGATAACACTGCCGTGTAAAGTGGGTAACTGTTGATTACCAACTGTTCCGGCGAGCGCAGTTTTTCTTAGATCAAGCGGCTGAAATCATACACGCGATCTACCGTGGGCCATAAAAGACTGTACAGTCTTGCTATTCTGTATGTTGAGCATGCTTTAGCTGGAAAGACAAATTAGGACAAAATTATCAGCGACTTTACTGTCAAAAAGTCCCACCAATCGACTAAAATTAAACAGGCTGTTAGGTGTCGTAAGAAATATAGGTGCGTCATTCCAGAGTCAGCCTTTGAGACGTGCAAACCGTGCAGTTACACAGTGCATGGGGCCCACAAATCAGAGGGTTCAAAAACTCCCGGCGTTTGGCTTCATTTTAAGGTTTGAAGTGATTTGGAAAGGTGGTGACTTTTTTCTTTTTTAGGTCATCCATTTTGTTTCAGTTATTTTTAACTCCACCTCTGAGAACTCTATCACGTTTGCTTTTCAGGGGGCCGCAACATAGCGTTTGCACAGAGCCCACAAATGCTAAGTCTGACTCTGATCACTCATTGATATCATGTAATTACAATGTGGTCAGGTACTTCACCGTTGCCTTTTTCTTTAGTTTCACTGTGACTGTTTTTGTTCCTAATATAGAGGAAGTGCAAAATGAAACAATATATTTATGAACTGGAACAACTTGTTGGTCAATGCAGCAAGCACGTGCAGTGCTAATTTGTATGGCATCAGGTGCAAACCGTTCAGAAGGCCCCAAAATCAAAATAGCCTAGGGCCCGAAAATGAAAAATCCGGGCCTGGGTTTACCCGTTGGCGTTGTTTGAAAAGGTTGTTGTATCAGTTCCAATATTTACCATTTCAAATGAACGTAATGTGATAGGAGTAGAGTATTTGGAAAAGAAAAAGTTTATTGTAACTGTTTTAAAAGCGGTTTAGGCCCAAACGAAATGTCAATGCATGAAATTTTGGACTTTTAGAGGAAACATTTTTACCAACATCGTAAAAGTTTCAGATTGTTTAGGAATGGTACTTTATGCGCTGAAAGCTCACAAAACAGAGATATGAATGATGCAATGCTATACGGTTGATGTAGTCGCGACCGATACTCTGTTAGGAAAGCCGAGACCTGAATACTCGGGTCCCCACCATCAACGAAATCTTGCGAATTGTGGCTGGATGCCTGCGTCCTACACGAGCGGACAACCTTCCAACCCTCGCAGGCATCCAACCTGCTGAGCTTCGTCGCAGTGGAGCCATACTGTCTCTAGCACGCCGTTCCATGGAGCCTGGACATCTGCTGCACTCAGCGCTCACCCGTCCATCGAGTGCAAACACACGGCGCCTCAAATCGAGACACTCATTTGTACCCGCCGCACAACATCTCATCAGTTTATTTGACAACAACAACATACGTGCGGCGCAGTGGACGGATCACCAATGGAATGCGGAGCGGACGGACAGCCCCACAAGACTCCGCATTTTCATCCCTGACACCGGCACCCACCCCCCGGAATAACCCTCCCAGAAAGAGCTTGGGTCCGGCTTGACCGCATCCGCACCGGTGTCGGACGTTTCCGCTCCTGCTTGTACAAATGGCGTATGGCCTCCTCTGCGGTCTGTGAGTGTGGCGCAGAAAAACAAACCGTTGACCATGTTGTCCTCCAATGTCCAATCCATCGACCTCCTCATGGACTGCACGGCCTGACGGTTCTGGACGATGAGACAATCTAACGGCTGCTCAACATCTGCCCCGAGATCTAGTGCGGCCAAGCGGTGGGCAGCAACAACTCGCTCAAAAGAAGAAGATGAACGGTTTCCAACCTGGGTGGTCGTGACCCCAAAGAGCCGCAGAAAGTATTATTTGAGATCACGAAGGTATTATTTACAAGCACTATAAAATCTTGACTTCGCCGCCATTTTTATTCCAAAATCTCAAACTTTAAGTTGGGGCTGTTACTTGTGAATAAATGCCTTACCGCGACCTTGCAAACACTGACAGGTCCGTGCTATTTCTTTGCATATATTGACATGGCATGTTGCACCAAAGATACACTTGCCATGGGGCAGAGAAACCCTTGCAATGTGACTGGTATTCCACCGTTTTATTAAACATAACTATAACTTCATTCAATAACTCGGTGGTAGAGTGTCCGCCTCTCAATTGAAAGGTTCCGTTTTCGACCGACGGCCATTGAGTGAATCGCCGCAGTGCTTCTTGGGCAAGAGCGCTCACCCCAACCGTACCGGCGAGAAGCAAATTTCAGGCTTTGGCCTGCGGCCAATTGCCGTCACCAAAATAAAAAAGAGTACAAACACTTCACATATAAGTAGCAGGCTTAGTCAAGAAATAAGAAACCAGGTTCTGTGTTTTCCTTTAAATTTTTCCATGGAGAAGAAGCGTAAATATGTTTGAAGAATACTTTCAATCTGGCTTCACCCGCCGAGCATAGACGTAGCCAGGGGGAGGCCAAAGGAGCCATGCCCCCTTAAATTTTTAGCATATCTTGTAATTTTGTGCTTTGAGAAGTGGTGTCCCAAACAAATTACTGTTGCTTTTCATTTCTTGCTGTTCATATTGCTTAAATTTGTCATATGTTCCGAACTTATTACAATCTGCACTTTCATTTGTAACTTGTGCAACTATTCCAATTGTTTATGTGACCTTCATGAAGAAAAATGCATTGTAATCAATGTCTTTCAACTCTGGTTTGAGTAATGCAAAAATATCGGTATCGGCTATCGTCAATGGAAAATGGAAAACATCAGTATCGGCACAGAATTTTGCTATTGCTCCTTAATATGTACCAGTAAAAGACAACCTTGCCTCAGTTGAAGACAGATTACGAGACATTTTTCCCAGCGAGGCTGACCTAATTCGTGGCCAAGTGATTTAAATCATACGAAATAAAAAGTGAAGTAGATCAGTTTTGACGAAAAATAAACACATGGCATAGCAACAGATCCAAGTATAATAATCACCAAGGCTTAGAAAGGTAACAGCAACACAGTCTTAGACAGAGTGGTATGATCACAAGATTAAGAAAATACTGGATGATCAAGAAACTTACAAACATCTTAAAACCAACCCAACTGCAACCACAACCAAACATGTCAACAGATTTGTTAACAATTTGCTCGAAAGCACAAAGATCACAAAAGAACCAAGCTAGACTGAAAAACTCAGATGCCACAACACCCCGGCTGTACGGAATACCTAAATTACAAAAAGAAAACAATATTCTCCGAAGACCAATAGTTTTTTTCACAGACTCACCTACGTACGGCTTACTAAAGAATTTTATCATCACTGCTAAAACCACTTATTGGAAAATCAAAATATCACGTAAGAAACTCTTCAGACTTCGCATCATCTATTGCTCAATTACTCCAAACTTATGAACTAATGGTCTCATTCGATGTTGTATCTTTATTCACAAAAGTTCCAATTCAGTTGGCATGAAACATAGCCAAGCAACATCTACAATCCAATCTCGAACTGAGTGAGCATATGCATTTGTCAACTACCGACCTAATTAAAGGACTTGAAATTTGCTTAAGTTCAATAAATTTAACTTTCGTGGAAAACACTACAAACAAGTTTTTGTAACAGCTATTGGTTCTCCCGTTTCATCGGTGGTTGCAAACCTAGTCATGGAAGACGTCAAACAACCCGCTTTGGAAACCTTTGCAGACCCTCCACGTTAGTGAAAAAGATATGTAGATGACACTTTTGTGATCATGAAGAAATCAAAGTTGTCCGAGTGTTTCACCCATTTGAACACAATAGAGAGTTCATCCAATTCACTATGGAGCAAGAAAAAGAATGTCTTCCGTTTTTGGACTTATTCATCTAACGCTCATCAAATCGCCACTTATTGTCAGCAATCTATGGTAAGCCAACCCATTTAAGTAGATACCTCAACTTTAGATCAGAACGTCCGAAACAACATAAACAATCAGTAGTTAACTGTCTTTTCGAACGAGCTAAAAAACTTTCCTCCACATCCCAGAACCTGAACAGCGAAATGAAGCATGTGAAACGGACTCTCATGTTGAATTGTTACCACAAATGGGTGATTCAAAACAAAGAAGAAACAACACAATGGATTTTCTGAGTTAGATCTAAAGTTATTTTACCGTACACAACTGACTTGGGAGGGTCTTTAAAACGAATTCTGGAGAAACGTCGTAAACGAACCATCTTCAAACCTACAATTGAACCAAGCACAATCCTATCTTCAGGAAGAGATATCGTATCCGCCGGCAAATGTCGAGATGTAGTCAATGAAATTCCATGTGGGGAATGTGAACACAAATACATTGGACAAACGTAGCGAAGCTAGAACACTCGATTCAAAGAATACCACAGGGGCACTTTGGCTAAAAATATACTTAAAAAAAACAACAGAAAAAACAGCTTTAGCGAAACATGCAGCCCGAAGTGGCCATGGTTTCGACTGGGGTTGCGCCACGTTTTACATCATGCAAATAGCTACCATAAGCGCATTTTTTAAGAATCATTTTAATTTAAAAACTAACATTATGAACAATAAAAGTGCAAACTTTCCAGCTGTCTATCATAATGTCCTAACCTAAAATACGAGTGAAATTTATCCTTTACTTAACTTCCTTCATTTGTCATCTTATTATCCGCTTTAGTGCTTGTTGATTCGCTAGCTTACCAACTCAGTTTATCCCATTATTGATCGCTATTTTCCGCATACTTCCACACTATTTGCTGCTTTACTTCGCATAGTAACGTTTTGTGCATTTTTCTGTGCCGGTTTTACGCTGTTTTATTGCGTTGTTGTATATTGTTGCCTCCTGGCGTTCCATTTTACACTTCTCCCTCTCAAGCCCACGGCAGCCACTTAAGTGGCCACTACGTCTCTAGTCATAACTCGCCAGCCGATTGAGCTAGAGAGCTGTTCAAACGCTCTACGGATTCACCAAGTTTTCTAGTTGAGATCGAAAAATTTTTTTTTCGTTTTGGATTTTGGGTTTTCTGGGGGTAACGTCATAATGGGGGGATTTTTTCGCGTTTTTGGCCAATTTTACTAGGCCCTGGGCGCCAACCCAATGAGCCATATTTTTGGCTCAAGTTTTTTTAGAAACTAGGCTAAAATCCGCGTCTTTAGAGGCTTTGCTTGACTTACTAGCAAATCTGGAGCCGAGATTATGGCTCAAAAACCCAGTTTTTGACAAAATTGAAAAAGTTTCAGAAAGGTATAATTTGCCCTCTCAGGGCAAACTTTGGCCACAACTGGGCAGCAAATTGAGCTAGAGAGCTGTTCAAACCCTCTAAAGACATGCGACGTCTTGTAGTTTTAAATAAAAAAAAAACAATTTTAAGATTTGGGTTTGGGGTTTTGGGTCCATGGTATCATGATTGGGGTATGTTTTGTGGTTATTTTGATGACGTCATCATCCGATTCCAACGAGCCGATATTGTGGCTCAAAGCTTTTTTGGATTCTAGGCTAGAATATGAGTCTTAGTGCCCTTGATCGAGTTTCCAGCGTTTCTGGTTCAAAAGTTATGCCAAAAAAAATCCAAATATTTCAGGAATTTCCTAGCGGATTTAGGTGATTTCCCTAATTGATATTCGATCATTTTTCCCATAACGTTTCAACCAGAAACGTTACAATGTCGATCAAACCCTCTAAAGACTCGTACTATAGCCTACAATCCATTTAAATCCAGTAAAGCTTTGAGCCACGAAATCGTCTCGATTGTTGAGCTCCCACGGGATGTTGACGTCATCCAATGTTTTGCCAGAACTGTCGAAACATGTCAAAATATCCTGTGGTTATGTAAACATGGCCAAAAAGGCCAACAACCCACACTGAAATTTTTTTTTCAGTCTAAATTACATGACTTCACGAGTCCTTAGAGGGTTTGAACAGCTCTCTGGTTCAAGCTGCTGGCGAGTTATGGCCATATAGAATATGGGTGTAATCCACCCCAGGTTAGGGTTTGTGGGTGCAGAAATTTTTACCAAATATTGGTTATTGGCCCATATTTTGGCTCCAGATATGCTAGAAAATCAATCAAGGGCTCTGAAGTCGTGGAATTTTGCTTAGTTTTCAAAAAAACTTGAGCCAAAAAAATGGCTCATTGGATTGGAGCCCAGGGCCGGGTGAAGGTGGCCAAAAAAACTCAAAAACACCCCCACTTGTGACGTCCCCCACAGAGAACCTCAAACACAAAACGAAAGAAAATATTTCAAAGTAAACTAGAAGGCTTGCCGAATCCGCAGAGGGTTTGAACAGCTCTCTATCTCAATCGACTGGCGATTTATGGAGTTGCAGTCTGGTCAAAAAAGTGGCCGTTGTGGGCAGGGCCGACCCTAGCAGGTGCGGGGCCCAATGCAAGACCTAGGCGCGGGGCCCCTCAGAGCAATGGTTTTATGACGTAATCGTGTTTAGTCTACCGTGTTATACGACCATGGCAGAGCGCACATATAAAGCCTTAGCGCTAGAACTGAGCACGTTTGCTAACGTTCGATAATAATAGACGAAATTCATCGCTAGTTCTAACGAAAGTGTTGTTTGTTAACAATGAGATTTATAAGTCGTTTCTCCTGAGTTCTCGAGGGAAAGGGGTATCTGGAAAAAATGAACAATCTACCTAAACACCATGGCGTGGGGTCCCAGACGCGCGGGGCCCAATGCAGCTGCATCGGTTGCATCGGCCTAAGGCCGGCCATGGTTGTAGGCCTTAAAGGGTTCTCCCATGTTCGTTATCACATAATGTCACTCATTGTCTCTCGCGTGATGGTCGGTTGGTTGGTTTTGCGCTTTTTGTTTCTGTACGTCACGTTGCTCATTGTTTTATGTTGTTGGTAAATTGTATGTTATGTGCCATGGTTAAAAACATTGCGCTGAGGAAGCATAGGTGCTCGAAACGTCGGCTAAATAATAAAAATAATCGCCAGAGAAGAACGAACTTATCTGCTTGCAAAATACTGTTGCTCGCTTAAAGTCAAAAGATTTGCCCCCCTAAAAATAATTTGGGCTGGCTACGCCACTGCCGCCGAGTCAGCAATGACATTTGGAAACCTCAGTGTGTTTTGTGCAACGTTGTCCTTAGTGCTGAATCAATGAAGCCACCAAACACTATTTATGAATCAAGCAATCCCAACACGTCAGAAAGGTTTTCGAATTATGCAGACGTCAGATGGGGGTGTCTCTGTAAGGAGGGCAACTGCCTCAGTTTGTGGCTATGACTTTGTCCAGTCATAAATTGCCAACCGATAGTGCTAGAGAGTTGTTCAAATCCTATAAATATGCAGAAAGTCTCCAAGTTTCGATTAAAAGATAGTTGGTAAGTTTTGGATTTGAGTTTTTCGTGGGTGACGTTATAACAGGGGTAGGTTTAGACTATTTTAGCCCCTGCCAATGGGCCCTGGGCCCCAGCACCAAGAGCCAATTTTTGGTTCTGTTTTTTATTTGAAACTAGGCTAAAATCCGCATCTTTAGAGCCCTTGATTGATCTCCTAGCATTTTCGGTTCAGGAGTCATGGCCAAAAAGCCACTTTATTTTTGCAAAAAAAGTACTTGCAAGAAACCCATTCTCCACATCTTTAGATTTGGTCAATATTTCCGATGGTTTACTAGATCAATTTCTTAATCTCCGCCAAAGGTGGTAATTGTTTTTCTGAAAGTGACTAGACACAATTGGTGTCCATCAAATGAGTCAGCACAGAACAAACAAGTGAGGCCGATGTCGCAACGCAGCGTAACAGTGAAAATGCTAGGATGTTATTCAAGAAATAATTTGCGGTCTGAATTGTCGACTGAGCGGGGTTGAAGGGAGCAGGACCTACGAGAGGAGGCACGTGTGGCCCAGCAGGTACTGGAGCCCGGGAGGATGGAAGTATGTACGTCAAGTTTTTCTGTAGTGAAGACAAAAATGAGTAGTGTAAGCCAGTTGCCAAGATAACAGTTAATCTATTTCTAAAGTTTAGCGTGGTGGCTGTTTTATTTATATTCTTATTACTACACTAGCAAGCTATACAAATTTTGACGAGGTGCCCAGAAGCTAGGAGGCCCGGTATCGGTCTTCCCTGGTAAAATTTCTCTCAGAGTCCCTGCACGGGAGCGCGGATTCATTCTTGGGTAAAGAACTATTTTTGCGCTTGTCCCGTCCCTCTTTTGTTTTGCAACAAGGTTAAGTAAAACGTTCATCTTGTAATATTTTGTCTGATGGAAAATAAAGTACTGCAATTCTGGTCCGCTGGAAAAGCCACGTTCACGCTTGAATCTTTGATGAGTGATTTCATGATCAGGGGAGTAACGAAGGGGCCAAGGAAGCACAATTCCCCGGGCGCCGAATCACTATGGGGACGCCGAATCACTGCGGGTGGGCTCCAAATTACTGCGGAGGGCGCCGAAAAGTTCCAACAAATCGCACGTACTTTCTTCACTACAGTAAATTTCCTTCCGTAAGATTTCAGGTACAAGCACCGGTGCGCCAAACTTGTTTCTTGTCCCGGGCGCCATCTAACCTCGTTACGACCCTGCTCATGATATAGTTTGAATTCACAAAGACCTTCAATAACTTTTGATCATGCAGATACAAATTAATTTTCTGAACTAGTTTCGTACATCTTGCAAAATCTCGGGCTATTTTCCATTTCAAAATGCGTTGTCAATGCGTACATAACGATGAGATGCAGCAAACCGCATAGCGTGTTAAGAAAAGTTTAAAGGTGTTGCCCGATTTTCATTTTTTACTGCGTGGCGCATGTTTCAAAGCGTAGACTCAATAAAGTTAGTGATCAACTCGTTTCCTTCAAACTGGATTTTTTTTAGTGAACTCAACAAATGGAAATTTCACAGCTGCCCCACGTCGGGGGAAACCCCAGGAAAATTAGTATTGTCCAATTTTTGTTCCAGTTCAAAGCAAAAAATCATATCTTTACAAAAATTAAACGTGGCTTGCTACTTTGGTTGAAGATTGCCAACAATTTCTATCACACTGACTTTCCTGGATGCGCCGATGAGCGCCGACACCTTTGTCTTTCCATCAAAACTGTTTTTGAAACACTGGCAACAGAATAACATTGCTGTTAAAGACACCAGTAAAATTTTACGATCGTGATCTGAGAGAAAGTTAATAGTCGCTTTTAAATACACTTCTTTTTTTCTGGCACCTGATGTAAACGCACAGCTCAAAAATCATTTTGTTTTTCAAAGAGGCAATTGTTTTAAATGACGAAAAGTTATGCAGCTGGGTAATATGTTTCATGCAGCTGGAGTTTTTTTACCACAGCAGTTTCCAATATTTTTTGGCATGGACCCCGAATTTTACCGTAAAATGATGAAAAGTTGACTGGAAATCCCCCTCTTGGTGTCTTTATGTTATCCTGAAATATCTAAACGACAGTTGTTAACATTCTATAGCAATTGCTAGTGAGCGTAATAAAGACGTCCTTCTCACAAAACTAAACCGTTGCCATCCCTACCAGCAAATGCTTTTTTCTCCATGGCAACCACTTCTTGAGCTCTTTCCTATCAATTTTCTTCGCTTGATGCCGATCTCAATATAAACATGTTCATACAAATAAACTGTTCCATCAATACAGCTGTGGATAAAATAAACAGGGTTGCTTTTAGGGCGCAAGGATTACAGCAAGCAAATTTTAGCGTGCAGTGAGTGGTTTTCCATGCTGGATGTAAGACGCATTTTGTGACTTACTGAAAGCTGTTTTCCTCGAAAAAAAGTTCAATAATTCTGTTTCGCTGTATAGATTTTGCAGTCGAACCTATGAAAAGCTCATCATGCCCACTATGATAACATTGGTATTAAATTTTACAAGTGTAAAGTTAAAATATTATTTTCAATGCAAAATCTCAATCAGATACGTTAAAAATCGCAAAAGTTTGATCAATGTTTACAGAAAAACTTCAAATTATATTTTCTTTATGCTTACTAAAAATATTATCCCAGTGAATCGAATGTTACATCATCTAATAACAAAAAGTTTACAGAATCTGTTCAGTAGACTTGCTTGTAATAGTTGCAGCTTTTGTCAAAGCATTGGCGTGTTACATTAGACGTTTTGGTGTAGAATGAATTTCAAAAATATGTTAATTTTCTGTTAGAAAACGTCTAATTTAGACGCGTAACTGAACGGATTTACACGAAAAATAGATTGCTTCTGCAGGTTAACTTCTTGCCTTTAATGCCGGTAGCAAGATCAAATGCCGGTAGCAAGGTCAACAACGAGGCTATGAAATAAGTGTCGTCTGAAAATAGAGTAAAACTTCACAAGTGCATTCCTAAAGTGTTTTCTGCTAAAGAGAAAACCAAGCCTTTCCATAATGTACAGGCTCCAGTAGTGAAAGCATGCCTTGGACCGGTGTAGTATTAGTATTACGCTTGCGCCTTTGCTCTTCATAATAATGAAGAAATACATTAAATGCCGAATATACTTTTCAAAATCAGTCGGTTTGAAACGCTTGCTAATAATGTTTTGTAATGATAGAAATGTTTCTTTCTTTCCAATTTAAATGTGAGTGAAAACGATTGCGCTTGCGTTAAAGGTTTTGAATAAGCGCAGAAAATCAAACTCCTGTGTTGGATGCTTTGACAAATCAAACTGTTGGAAGAAAATTGTTTTCAACTTTCTATATGGTTTCAACTTTCAACCATCAAAACCCGGAAAGTTCGGTAAAGCATCGAGTAACGCAATCGAGGCGCGCAGTCAGGAAAAAATATTCGGGGGGCCGGAAATTGTTGAAAACTATAATAAATGATTGTCTTTACACGTTCATGACAATTTTTACTCAACGGTGCAATAGCTGTCACCCGGAATGTGCAGGGACCGCGCATTTTCACGCCCCTGGCAACGTCCACGTGACCATCGGTCAAAGTAACTGCGCAGGAGGACTCGAAACGTTTTCTATTACCTGAAAGCATTATTTTTCAGGACATTTTTTGTCAGCGAAAATGCAACTGTTGTCAAGAACGAGCCACCCAGAAATGTACATGAACTGTTCAGTTGGCCGCCAGCTCCACTGCCCTCAGGAACTTTTGCATTCAAACGTCATTTTGGCGCGGGCGCCAAAAGCGGATGCTGCCGCCGTTAAATGCTCACAAGCTGGACGACCGCCTCCATCCTGGATATGACGGTGCTGGCCGATTATCTGCCGCTGTGCTTTTCCGGACGGAGGCGGAGGTCTACGTGAACCGACCTCCACGCAATAGACTGTTTGTCACTAACCGACGATTGCGCTTCTGCGAATGTATTTTCCTAACTGTTGTACGGGGCTCATAAACAAAATCTATGAAGTACTCATCAAAGTATTCAAAATATAAAACCCGATCTCCCGCATGGCGTGCCATAGCCTCAGTGTTGCTTTTTGCAGATTGTGAAGTGTCAGTGTGTTCAAAAGGTCGTCATTTTAACATAACTTTATGATACTGCATTGGAAAACATAGATGTTTGCGACATTTGCAAGCCTGCAGACATTGAGCTATAGGCCTCCCACAGGAAGACATATAGCCCCAGTATTTACAGTGAAATTGACCCATAGTTATCTGGGTTGCACGTTAAAACACGTGACAATGCTCCTACCCAAAAGATGCAGAACGGATGCTTGCTTTCAAAGAGTTTCAGAATGTAACGTGGCCACTCGAGACGAATATGGGCTCCGCTATTCGTTGATCGCACCCCGAACGCACTGTATATTTAACTTCCACTGGTCTGATGGTTTGAAAAGACAAATGAAACCTCACCTATTTACAAGCACGTTTGCGTCAGAAGATAAGGCCACACTGGTATTTAGACATTGACACGCGGATGTCTGATGGTGTTGAACGTTTGTATGTAGCGTAGCTGTAGTCTTTTGTGCTCTATACACATGTGATCAAGCCTGGCAAGAGCAATTCTAATGTGAGTAACGTCTGTTTTTTTATCGCCAGCTTGACCTGATCGTCAGATAAAAAGTCAAGTTGGCGATGCAACCATGACAATCTCTATCACTTGCTCTGTACCTGGAGTGGACAAGTGAACTCTACCGCCAGAAACGTTTCCAAAACGCCCTGCGCCGCAGCGCTTGTACCTCCCTGGCCGCGATTCTCGCTCAAACAGCATTTCCCAAAAGTCAAATCAAAACGAGGAAACAGAACTTGCTTGAAAAGAAAACAAGAGGTTGTTAATAAAATGATCATTATTAAAATTTTCAATTGTTCAGTATTTTTTTCGATGTTGTTGCAGAAACACGTATTAAGACTTAAAACAGTCAGAAAAAACCAGAAACAGAAACACAAGAACAAACTGCCTGTAAGACTGTTTGAAGGTGTGCAAGTTTCTGAAACTAATTTTTATGAAACAAGAAAAGTCAGGGGTTTTCATTTCTTTCGCATGCGAACCGAACAGTTGCTTGCAATAATAATTGTGCAGAACATTAATATAACATAACACGTAGGCTACAGAAAATTCACATCAAACAACGTTACAATAGTGTGTTTCGAGAAAAAGTCGAAGTATCGAAACAGGTTGTGTTGATGTTTATGCAAAAATTACGACCATTTTGCCGACCGATATATTCTGCCCCGAAGCCCTTCAGCAGGAGTTGCAGTTGCATTTTTTGATCTTGTTCCTTTTTAAAGCTAGCTGTACGCATTGGTGGTTGATTTTTAATGACCAGCTCCTTCTAGCGAATAATTTTTACGGTAAGATTGACGATGGGTATGTTTCTGGTTAGTGCGCAATTTCAGACCACCACTGTTTTCGTGCACACAATTTACAATAGTTACAGAAGCAGTAGGTGGTTGCAGAGAAGTAAACCCTATTTTTGATTTTAGTCAAAGTTGTTCAAACCCTGATTCCCAAGATTCTGTTGCATCGCAAAAGCACCTTCTCGTTCCATCTCGGGAAGTAACCGTTGTAAATGATCAAAATGTTCATCGGTTCCGCGGGGACTTCTGGCGATGAGTTGGTCCTTCCTCAAAAATGGTGATTTCCCTGACAGGGTTTTTCCTCACTATCCCCCCCAAAAACGCGTTTTTCGTAGATACACCTGAAAGAACGAACTTTTCCTGCGGGAGCGCGCCAGCCATGTTTAATCGGCTTGGCCGTAAGAAGGCTTGCGCTAACGTCAAGGCAGTAACTGCAGGTCGACTACACCGACGCGCATAGACGTCCGCTGTAGAATGACACCCTCGTTCTGATTGCTTTCCGGTGCGAGCACCTTCCCCGCTTTGGCAAGCCGTCAATGCACTGGTGGATGAAAGATTGTAAACCGTGGAGGCATTCAACTCCGCCGTTTGACTCCTGCTATTCGCTGAAGCGACTGTGAGAGCTGGTACAG
>Ga0210059_1009353_pt1 | contig 15325 bp, 11 predicted proteins | sample Ectturendosymbi2_FD_188042 | JGI IMG/M metagenome (GOLD analysis project Ga0210059, IMG submission 188042) | Ecteinascidia turbinata endosymbiont from Florida, USA - Sample 2 (SPAdes) (version 2) | ecosystem: Host-associated > Tunicates > Ascidians > Unclassified | place: Key West, Florida... | reverse complement strand
GCGCGGGAGTGCTGGGTCGCAACCGGTATCTATCGTGGTTTGCTCAGTTCCGCAAGGAGCTGAGCATGGCAGAGAAAGTGTAAACCCAGCTAAAATGAAACTCTGCCCGGGTTTCCATAACCCTTTCCCATCCAAGCAGACAATTGTTGCTCTGTAGCAGTTCATAGTTGTGTGTCAAGAAAGAAAGAAAGAACGAAGAACGCGATAGTAGTTAGGAATAGAAGGGAGCTTGTGCTTTGCTGCGTTGCTAAAATTAATTTGGAATGAAATAAATCATTAAATTGACTTACAAATACAAAACTTTGACGAAGCCTATCTTCGCCACACCTGCTAAAGCCTGAATCATTAACAGAATGCATTCTAAGTCAAAAAATACAGTACTTTGACTTCATTTCAAAAATGGAGAACTAGTTGTAGTAAGTTCAACGGTTTTAAACTGCAACTTCAAGTCACAAGTTCCCCCCGGGGGCAGATTATGTGGATATCACGCAAAGATCTTTCGACTGACGTTTTTCACAAAAGTCAGTCGATGGAGATGTGGTGAAAGCGCTGCTCACATGTACCTGTATCGCAAATGGGAGTTGGGGCTTGAAGAACGAAGGTGTGTTGCCCATGTTGAGAATAAGTGGATGATCAGTGAAGATCACACTCTTGTCGTGGGTAGCTCTGGTCTTTCCTTCACCCTTATCCGTTACTGATGCCTTGATGGAAAGCCGAATTTTGAGTCTGCACAGAGCAGAGATGTTCGCAACTCCCACCTAAAATAAAAAATCACGTAAGTTTGACCTTTTTGTTGTCCAATTCAGCAAAATTTTCGTCATTTTCCTCATAGTACACTACGCATACATACAAAACACTGAAACCGGATTCAAGGAAATAATTTTCGATTGCCGTTGGTCTTTTATATATTTAAAACACCGGGCTTTCGAATAATTCCGAAATTTTCGGGAGTTAATCGTGTCAAGTGATTTAAATGCTAAATGAAAAAGTATCTGAATTTAATGTTTGGTGCACTTCGCTTTATTTCCTGCTCTGATGCATCAATTTTACTTTGAAGTCATCAAAGACGTAATTTCTCTGGTCAGAGACAGTACCGACGGCTTCACTAAGCGGTTCCCTCTCACCCAAACAGTCTTCAGGCAAATACCACCCCACTTCGCAGACTCTTATTATTTGCTGCAATGATTTGCATCACCGACCTATATTTGACAAAAGCCCATCTATCTTACATCAAATCACCAAACATGAAACCTATTTAACCGCTTAAGGATTGCCAGGCTAGGAAGCCGCCTGACAATATAAGCCTGCATGACGCACGGCTCACCAGACATTCGATATATCTGGGACTTAAGATTTTGACTCAGCCCTCGCGGCGTGCATTCCAGACCGGATGAAATCATCTGAAAAGCAAAGCTCTCGGCTGCTTTGAAATCGTCGTTGATTGAATCGAATCTTAACGACCAAAAACAAAATTCTCATAACGATATTGCTATTTGCCGCCGCCGACGCTGTTCGACGCATCAGTAGTGGGGGGGAGGGGGAGAACTGGTTTACTCCGTCCACTTAAACAAAGTGATATATCGGTGAAAGTAACACGGTATTTCGCACAAAGCGCGCGGGCGGTCACGCTTCATTAACTGGTTATGACGCTAAATAAGATCATCCGAATGCAGTTGGAACGATCCATCAAAACAAGGCTTACACGTTGAATGCGCGTTCAGAGCCGCCCAATTAAGTTCGGCTTAAAAAGTCAATTTAATGTGACATTTCAAAAGCGGTATTATTCTCGGTGCAACGCATCAGTTTGTGGGGATTATGACAAGGGGGTCACTTCTGTTTTTATCTTAAAAAGCGCCAAGATATCTGAGGGGCGGCAACGACGGAACTAAGCGCGGAAACAAAAGGATTTGTTCCGTTCTGAAGCAGGCAAGAGCCTGAAATGACTTACCAGGTCCCGAATAAGAACCGTAACCAAAGTCGTTCCAACGAAATGTGTCTTTTTGACGACATGTGTGGTCAGGGCTTCCTGGTCTGTCAGCAAACCGAACCGGACGTGAGCAACACCTCGCAAGGGTTTGCCGTAGATAGCACTGCACGATAGCAAGGATGCGGTCACGTTAATACATGCGCGTCAAAGAAGGCGGCATCGTGCGCTGTCGCAACGCCAAGTCATCGCAGCCTTTGTACAAACTCCACCAGCTGCCTAACTGCGTTCTTGCGACAATACAGTTACATGCTTGCAACTTGGTTGACACCAAAATGGCAGATGTTGCTTTTGCGGAATGTCCTGGTGACGTGTTGGGTTTCGAAATCACTATCACGCGGTTAAAACCTCAACCAATAATGAGGTACAGTCTAACCAAAATCACAATACAATCACGACCATAACCAGCTAAATAAAACAAATTAAAGAAGTAAATGGTATTCAACATTTATTTCGGTACAGTTCACCTTCTAGCGAATAAGTGATTCTTAAAATATTACAAACAAGATTTTCAAACAATGCTAGTTTGTTTTTGCGCAAAAGGTTTAAACAGAGTTACAATAGGACTGAATAGGTCCAGTCTTGTAGCGAAAGATGTGTTTACGCACGTTGCTAGAGACTTACTGGATGAACAACAGTTCGTAACTTGAAAAAACTCATTATAAACTTGAAAAAACTCATTATAAACTTGAAAAAACTCATTATAAACTTGAAAAAACTCATTAAAAAAAACATTACCTGGCAGAGAGCAAGAATGTAAAAGTATTGTCATCAGGTAAAATAAAGGAGTTGGTTGGTTTGATTTTCACTTCAAAACTGGGTAGACTGTATTCCTGGACGTAAAATGCCGAAACAAAGTCGTTCTTCACCATCTCTTGGCTGAAACGTTTAAAAATGTTGAGATGTTTGAGTGCATGTGGTCGATGCAGTTGGTTTGGGCAAAAAACGTTTCTACTATTTCCTGGAATGTGATCAAAGCGAGACTTTGCATCGCCAAAAAATGAGAACAAGTAGCACTGAGTGGAACAAAAAACTATCCAGGGTTCTTATTTCGTAACTCAAGTTGCTTAAATGTGATACCGACGCAGTTTGTGCCCTACTCTTGTTGCAGAATAAACTTTTAACTTTGTGCACCAACTTCTCAAAACAAACAGTCAAACAAACAGTCTGACAAAACTTTCTCAAACGTTTACGTTAAACCAGCGGTTCCGAAACTTTTTCCCATCGTGTACCATTTGTGGGTCCCGTACTATCACCACGTACCACCTTTCTCCAGGAAAACTCAATCTACCAAATATCATTAAATCAAAAGTTTGGAAAACCAGAACTGACTCAAATGCGACATGAAGATAATGGCTGTTTAGAAATTATAATGGACATTTTTCGGAACTTATAAGGGAAGTACACAAAAATGCAGGAATTTATTAACAGATCACCATCAGTGAAAACGAAATGTATTTTTTTTGTGTAGAAGAACAGAAGGGTCTCCCGCACCACCTTGAAGGCCTTCGCGTTCGCGTACCACAGTTTGGTAACCACTGCGTTAAACGTTCGCCCGTTTTCGCAGCGCGCACGTTCACATTCAGCATTGCGGTCCAATTAATTGCATCAAATACTTTTTCAAGTCTTTTTATCACGATAAGAAAAAATTATCTTTCAAATTTTTTCTCGTTTCACGTCCAAGTACAAAACATTCATTCCGAACAAACACTGCTTTATTTCCAGGTTTGATAAGCGCTGCTTGATTGAAACATTTGAGGTAACATGCCCAAGAAAACCCAAATAAAGAAAAGAAACATGGTCGCAAAAATTTTTGTCCATTTGCCGCCTTACAATGTGAATTTTCAAAAATAAGTGAAATGGCAAAATTACGATTTGCCCTGAAAAAAATTTCCTCACATGTTCAGAACACATTAAAGATTGCCACGAAAAAGTGTTAAAGACACAAGCCAGAAGAACCTGTGAAAATGAGCAAAAATTTTCCATTTCCCAATAGGTGGCGTTTCCGGCAAACGAAAGGTGCGAACGAAGACACCTTTGCGTGCAGTCTTTCTCTTCTTCCATGATTCCAAATCGTGACCTCCAGGCGTTGGATTAGGAGCCTGAACAATAACGAGTGAATTCATTGGGTTTCTGAAGAACGCGCGAACAGGTGTTCACATTTCCTCAAAAAGGCGCAGCATGCAGGTTATCTACCACACTGCAAGAAATGTGAGGATGACTTCACCAATTTTTCAAAATCTGGTCCAATTTCGGAACAGAGCAGACTTTGGATGCCTTGAAACGTCGCATTAGACGCAGACTTCCACGACAGGTAAAGTACTTTTGCACCAGTCCGAGATGTGAAATACCCGCTGGGATTTACGTCTATTTTTAACTTAATCGTTTCAACGACATCGTCTTGTTTGTCTTTTCATTAGAGTACTTGGTCGACTGATGCTTTTGTCGTGGTTTTAAGGAAGAACTAAAGACAGCATGCTTCAGGAAAATTTTCAAGAAAAAACAAATGTTTGCACAAACCACTTCAGTTTTTTTGCTTTACAATTTTTTTCGTCAACTTTTAAAGCGTTTTCCTCACCATGATTTTCATGACCATTCGCGTCTGCAGCGGCCGCAGCGACTCATCGACTGGAATAAATCGCGCGTGCACTGCAAAAACAAAAGTCACCCTCAACAAAAAATGGATTCTATGATACAAGGTTGGTTTGACAACCTTTGACCGCTGACAGCCTTACGGCCGCATATCTTCTGTTTAACCTGTTCAAGACTGAAAGCAACATGGCAGGCTATAAACGGTTGAAATAATACGATTCTGTAGTTTTACGTCCGATCGCAAGCATTAGCAACACTTTCGGCAGCTGGCAATGCACACATAACATTACATTGCACCTCCATGAACTGTTAGCTTCTAGATTGGATTTGATAAAACTTGCTTTGCGTTTTTTAAGCATAAATCAAGCAAAAGCAAGTGATATACTTAGATAAATGCTGTCGAACAAAACAATTCCCACGAAGACATTCCATCCAGGATGGAATCGTTTCAAAGTTACTCGTGAAGATTACATTCCGCGCTTTTTGCTTGTGACGTCACACATCCAAAACTTCTTTAAGAGCTTAATGAGTTTTCATCATATACTGGTGAAAGTTACTTCTGTACAAAAACGTTCCAACTGGGCACCAATTTTCTTGCTAGTACTTCACAAACAGTCAGTGCTGAAAAATAAACGTAGTCTAACTTTGCTCACCAGTGTCACCGGGGCGGTAGACTGGCCGGTCAGTTTCAATAAATATATGGCCCTTTCTGGCGACTATTGGCACAGTTTTAGTCGTGGACCAGCTTCGTCCGGCGGCTGTTGTAACGGTGACGTGAAAAGCGCTCATGCATAATGTGTAATAAGACGACCCGACATTTGACCTCCGACAGTTTCGCGACGATGGCGAGACAGCGATAGGGAAGCTGTGAGTGTCTACTTCCGACTTCAGCACAATGTTCTCCTGAGGAAAAACAGGAACCTAAATTAGAAATTCTTGAATACCATGCCTGTGCAACGCGGGTTGTCACAAAGTCACAAAAGGCTGTTCAACTTCTAACCAGCCAATGCCAAACTATTCCATATTGAAACTTGCAATGTCATGGCGCAAAATAACCTGACATTTTTTGTTTCATATTCGGTTCAAAATTGTTATTTTCCATTTATTATCGTCAAAAGTGATATTTTTAACATGAAATGTTGCCTTGCTTCCCAAAAGACATGAAAAATAAATAGTTCGATGATATGTTTATGAACGTACGCGAGAATCCGGATTTGTTTATTCAAAATAACAGCAGATACCGGCATTACTTTTCAGAAGTCAATTGTACTTTACTGAGATGAATGCAATTGACAAACACACGAAATACGTCTGCCGAAGCCACGAACAACGCACAGGTGGAACAGATTGTAGCTAAAAGTTTGATTTTGGAAGTAGCAGGGAGTGTTTGAAATCACTGTCATGACGTACGAATCAAACTTCCACTGAGCCTGAACATTAACATTCGGTTTGTAACCCGCGTTGAAGCCGCACGGACCAAGACCTCTGAACAGCATTCAAAAATACGCAAAAAGCATTGCTGGACGCAACTTCAACAATCGGAGCTGGATTTTACTTCAGCGAATTCTGAATTTGGGAAAATGTGAAAATCCTACATATTTTCTGCGGCAGGTGATGAAAAACCACATTCCGCAACACTTTGTGTTCATCAGGTTGATGAGCGCCTGTATTGCACAGGTCGTTCAACGAAACGCTCGTTGGACTTCCTAAGATGAATCAGTGATCAGTGAGCCACAGTACAGGCAATCAGTTGCTAAATATAGACCAGCCGTAGTTGCTTCATAGTTTTGCGCACTTTGAAAGTCATCATGTCAACCAGTGTTTTGACTGAATATCAAAAGACGCTTGGTTGCGGTTTCATGACGCTAATAATTGTATGGACATATTGCAAATATCAAACGGGGTATTCCTCCCAAAAGAATCAAACTTTCTCTCATTGGCACCACCCAAAATAGGCAAAAGACCGGGTGACTGCACCATGACAGAAATGACCTCGATCTCATGCCAACGTCAACATCAAGCACCCTCAACTCAATTGGCAATGCAATCGCTGTTCATTCAAGCGTTCTGGCATTACGTATTTGACGCAATGTAGTGTTGCTAAATCAAATGTCAATTTCCTATAATTCAGTTGTGCGTCAGTTGCGTCAAACGCGTCGGTCTTTTTCGAGCGAGCACCGAACGAACAACCCTTGCATTGCAACGCAAAAACCGTTAAGCCTTAATCAAGTAGTACCAGAAGAAAATTCAAGCATATGTCCCCTGATTTATCATTTGGGTCTTCACAGCAAAGGATTTCCCACTTCGAACTGTCTGGTGTGTATTGTAACTTCAACAACAGTGGGTTGTTTAAATCAAGGACGTATTTTTATCTGCTACCATTGTTTCGCGCAATTATTCGCTCGTAATTAAAGATCAGCACACCACAGACTAGTCTGTAACAATCGAGATGGCCGCTCACGGTTGCCTCGAAAGATGCGAATCCGAGGGGTCAAATTTACTACAAGGGTGCAACATCTTGCGCCCTGAAAAGCTGCATAGTTCTAATCCAGCCACAGAAGAATTAGGCCTGCGAATAACACAAGTACTCGAAGGCTTGAAACTACAATGTGTTTTTATATAAATCAAAAAGCTAGTGTTGGGACAAATCCATCTACAAAGCAGTCCTTCAAACAATTTCGAGACATGAATCATTTTCCCCGAAATGCGGTCCAGCAGCATCCCAGCAGCGCATGCAGGGCTATCGATGGCTGCTGCTGGCGAGTTCGGCCTGAGCACAAAACGTTAACAACCATACTCGGATCAGTGTCTGTTCGACACAAATGCATTGCTTGGAGTTTGGACGTTATCAAGGCAGCATTGAAAGTGTGGTTGCAACTTAAAACACATACGAACTAACCCGACGGTTGAAGATCTGTCGGTTGTTTCTTTGCGTCCTGAGCTCAATGTTCACAGTGAGTCTTTCTCCAGTGTTGCCTTCGAACGTGGATAAAATAACATGGTGGGGAGCACTGTGGTACAGCTTTCCCGGCAAGTCAAACACAATCTCCAATCTTTGAAAATAAGTCAAAATTTTTTAAAAATTAGGAAAAACATTAATAAACGCATATTAACTTTGTCTCAAATCAGTGGTTCCCAACCTTTTTGATTTCACGATCCCATTCAAACATATAAGCGCTCAGCCCCAGGCACTATGGTTACTTACAACTCTAAATGTTGAAATGCGAAGTTCTAAAAATTCGAGCCTTCAGCAAACTACTGAGGCTGTTGTTCGCGGCCCCACTGCCATTTCTCCGCGACCCACCGGTTGAGAATCTCGGTCTTAAGTCAATCTGCGCATAATGACAAGAACATTGATAGAAACGCAATCGTTGAAATACTTGCTTGCTGTTCCTGTTCGTAACAACATTTATAGGTTTTCCGCAAACAGAAGTTTTAAATTTGATTAAATGTTGCAAGATCATTGAAGCAAATGAGCGCTGCACGAAAAGCGTATTTAAAACTTTGTAATCTTTTCTTGCAAACGGGCAAATGAAATTACCATTCGGCTTTAAACACAACAGGTGTTTGTAACCCTGATTTTGGTAAATAGTGAAGTTTTTTTAGTTATCGAAACCTCGACCAAATTTTAGATATTTCTTTCGTTTCAGCATCTTGGGAAAAGTAAAAATATAACGAGTTTTATGATTTTGCTCTCCGAGATTACACTGCGGCATTCAAGGCGCAAGATCGATACAAATTATTTGTTTTTACTCAGTGGATTGCAACAGTTTAATGTGATCAACCGATTGTTTCATTCGTGGTAGTGTTAAACGCAAAACAAGGATATACTTAAAGTTTTTACAACTGCACCTGAGATTTGAGCATGTGTGAACAACATCAGTCAAGAGAAAATTGTAAAAGCGCTGCTGTTCATGCGATAACCAAACCAGACTGTTTAAACTCTTGCCTACAAGTTATTTTCCCCTACTTCGTCAAGAACATCTTTCACATTCTATTTTTACTGAGTCCCTGGACATGAAGAACATGCACGCCATAACAGCTGTTTGATGAGTGCAAACCAGTCGATTTTCCGCAGCATTCATCAGGCATGGACTTGTTGACAGTTCGATCTCAATCTATTGAGGAAGCCTCGCCTGGTGATTTCAGAACACGCGACAGTTTTGTTCGATCACATCAAATATTGTCACCTAGTCAGATTGAAAAACGTCTGTCTTTCTGTCTGAAGTGTCATACCCTATCAGCCATGCGTGCAACAAACACGTTGTTTCCATGCTTCGATGCTGGAGTGGAAGAAAACATTTCAGGGCACTTGACGGTTTATTTGAGCATGTGTGTCTGGAACTAATGTTTAACGGCAGACATCGCTTGAGTTGAACTCAGTTTCCGTTTTGCTTGGCTGTTTTTGATACCGCAATACTTTGAACCGCTACATTGCCTATTTTTAAGAGCGACAAAACCTCACATTGGAAACTTCGTTACAATAACTGAATTTCGTTTATCAGCACGTGAGGATTATTTACATCCACCGCAGTGGCAATTGATTATACAGTGCACTTACTCATCCTGCACAAAACACATTCAAACGTACATGATAACCGGTAGTAACTTTATGGATAGCACTTACCCAAAGCACTGGTTGACAAGTCCAGTCACAACCAAAAGCAACAAACCGTCTGTTGGTCCCATTGTGCGGTAACAGACGGGTAGAGGACGCTGTTCGCCACTGGTAGGTTTGTTGTTTTCTTGAAAGTAAACGCTTCGAGACCTTGTGAGAAGCACAAGGCGCTCAGATTCACCAGGTGAGCTGAACGTCTAAATTGCTTGGGTAAAAGCAGCTGAAAATGAATGCAATCCGACTGACTGTGCACACGCACCGCGAGACAACTTGCAGCCACCGCAATCGATAGACGACTGTCCAAAAATAAAGCACAGCCAACCGCTAAGTCGCACTCCCACAATCTGAACTTTCCGGGTACTGCAGCGCAACTTATAGGTAAGCATGCATGCTGAAGAAAAAGTTGTGTTGGCTTGACCTGATTATGTGGAGCGATTCAGACTCCGCTAACGAAGCAATCTTTAGAAAGAGAAAAAGGCAGGTCACGATCGAGACATAGAGTCTGCACGACCTTCTCACGTTAGCTCGACACACGACCAGTGTTCCTGGGTTTGCTTGTTGGCAAATCGGAAGCTGATTAAATGTAAGAAGATTCGAAAACGCAACTTTTAGCACTTTAGATATTGTTGCCCCAAGTACAATTAGGTTTAGAAAATTAACCAAAACGTGCCAGTGCGGCCATCGTTGGCCGTATAACCTCACTGGGATAGAAGGAAATTATTATACTTACGAATGGCTTAACGAGGCATGCATGAGGTAGAGCAGAAGTGTTCAACTCGAATGACGTTGCGTGCACAATTCTTCACTTAATTTAGTTCCGAGCCGTTGCACTGTAAACGAATTTCTATGTCGCCAAACAACATATCCTTAAATCAGACAGCAATACTGCAGCACCTACTTAATAACTTCGTTGCTACTTTCTTATAGCAGTCAGCCGCGTGTGAATACAATTGATCATTTAAATTACTACGACGTACACACGACTGAGTGTGATTTACGCCATATAGAAAAATCACCTTTAACCTAAAACTAATCGCTAGAGCAGGGATTCCCAACCTTTCTCTTATCATGTACCCTTTAGCATTTCGACAGATGAACATGTAGTCCTAAATTTCTTATGACGAAAGCAAAAAATCCACTGAATTTTAATGGACTTTTATATTTTAGAATATTTCGAAATAAACAATATATAAACATGGGCGTCGGATAGGGGGGCAGGGGGGCCTTGCCCCCTATGGATTTTGAAAATGTCAGCACAAAAATATTGTTTTCTTAGGTTTTAGTGGGAAAAATCAAATTTCACCACTTTTGCCCCCCCCGGAAAAATGTAGGAAAAATCCCCTAGTGACTCCCCCTGGAAAAATCCTTCCGACGCCCATGTATATAAATATATCTTCCCTTCTACTGCTACCCTTAGATGTACCTCTTCAGATGGGTAAATGTACCCCTAGGGCAGGGTTTTTTTTAAGGAAAATGTTAGGTACCCGATATGATTCTGTAGGGACCGATTTCTCTGATTCTAGGGATCCGATTTTCTTTGATTCTAGGGACCCGATGATGATTTTCTCTGATTCTAGGGACCCGATTTTCAATTCTAGGGACCCGAAAACACTTAAAAAAAACCTGCCCTAGGGTAAATGTACCCCAGGTTGGGAAAACCTGCGCTAGTGCCCTTTCCTAACCTGAGGTGTGCCACGTTGGGCAAGCCGCGTGCCCAGTTTTGCGCAACCATGGGTGCCGAGCCACTCCGGTTTCGGTTCGGAACCACTGAGCTAGACCTTCATTTACAGGATTCGTTAAAAGCAAGAAAATCTCTACTTTTAAACTGAAAAGAGGCAACTGTGGTTTTAATTTTAAGAATGGCTGTAAAAGTAACATCCTTTTGAGTTTTTGTTGTCAACGGTTTCTAGAATAGGAAATGATTCCATTTAGGAAAACCGATGAACAAAACATTATTATGAAAAAGAGCACATTTTATCCACGAACTGCTTGTTTTGGAGAAACGCTTTCGTATGGATAATTCTTTTGCTACAGATTTCTTTTTGCTTTTACTGCAACTTAATACGAAAAATGTTGAAATACGAAACGATTCAGTGCAAAAAGGTTACTCTTCTTGAATTTCCAATGACTTCATTTCAGAGATAACCGGACGTGTGGCCTACTTGCAGCTGCAATGAAATGCGCAGAGCGAAAAAAGCATAACTAAATTTAGTAAGTACCAAGGTTTCAACCATCTACTGCACAGAAAAATAAGTGTATTGCAACCATAAACTAAAACAGAAAAGACTTCATGCTGAACGTCAAAATTGCTTTGCATCTAACTGATGAAAACGTTTGTAATTTGATGTTGCTCCGGCATTTCAAGCATAAAAACTTTGAAACATCAAAATCTTTTGTTTAAACGCTGATACCAATCAGGCTTTTTCCTAAACATGAAGAGCTGCATTTATGAAATTATTTCAGACAAAATGAGTGTTTATCGTATTTCCAGCCTTTGAAATAGTTTTTGAAAAACAAATCTAAAATGTTTTAATTAGATTTTAGAAACGAAAATCCAATCAAGGCCCTGAAGCCGGGTTCGCGTCGTGTAAATTCAAAGTCAAAGCGTCATGCAAAGCGAATGTTTGTAAGAAAGAGGGTCCCGTATCAAAACACACTTGCTGCAGAAACAAGAGGTTCTTCATTTGTAGCATGAAAAAGTACGCGAATACCATCCCCCCCTCAGCAGCGTGGGGCGACTTCACCTCATGCTTCCCACCAACAACACTGCTGAGAAACGTTTCGAAGTAACGAATTTGCAATGAGATTTGTTGCAATGAGATTTGTTGCAGCGATCATGCATTTTCCAAACGGCTGGATGTCGCCTGATTTCAAAGAGTCACATACAGATAGTTTCTAGTTTATTCGCGTCTCATGCCTCAAGCTTTTCTGCCACTCAGTGACGTGGTAGGTGGTTGCGTGCGAGCGACTGGCCGGGTGCAGCTGGCAATGTCATTGGACTGGAGGAGAAATGTTACGATTTCTATAACCTTTTAGGGAAAAGCAACAGGTCGCATGCCTTAACTTCCTTTTCTACAGTTCAGGGCGCTTATCCCTGCTGCCACTTTTACGATTTCTTCACCACCAAACAGCTCTGACTGTCTTGTAATTAGTATACATCAAGAAAGACATCGAATATTCAGAAGTTCGTTGATGATTGCTCGATGAGAACTTCCTTAAAGAGCTTGTTTGTGCAACAGCGGCCAATGATAACACTTAATCACCTGCAAAGGAAAAAGTAAAAATTTCCATAAATTATTTAAACTACAAGTGACTTGTTGCCGATGCGCCGACCGTGGCATGCTGCTATTATTGGCTCAATCGTCGTCCCCGCGCGCTCAACGTTACTCGCTGTCGAGCAGCGGTGATGGCATTGAGAGTTGAAATGCTTCCGCATGTCTTTCTGCGAAAGTGAACCAGAACTACGCAACGCACGCTCTGGCTTCACTACGCACGTTCATAGCACTTGTATTCAATGCATGTTGGAGTAGCTTTGAAAAGACCTTTGATCTCTTGTGAAACTGCTGACGCCATGGTCTAATAGGAAATCTTCGGCGGTTTTCACGCGGTACTATACTATTTGAACTGGAATAATTTCGCTCGACTCGTTATCTATTTTCGAATATTGATTTTCACGCCATCATCTGTATATTCTGAACATAACGACATATGTGTGTGACACTTGACGCACTTTATACATTAAAATCAGTGGCCAAATGTCAAATTCTAATCAACCGACCCAAGAGTGTATTTTGCTTTTTCTGAAAATAAATCAGTTGATCTTGTATTTATACTGAAAAACATTCCTGTGGTATGTATGCATGGTAGAATCGTAGTAAGCATCACTCGTTCAGTTTTTATTCTACTTCATTCTCAACTAGCTACGTACCCAACTTATGCACTGCTCCAGTTGAATTTATAATTAATTTTTTAAAGAATATATTATGCTATTCGAGGAATACGTCTAGCTTGAAAACTGTTAAAGAAGGCAAAGAGGATATGATGGATGCGAAATTAAGGCCAACTACGAAAGTTTTTTTTCAAACTGTTGAATAATTTTTTGTCACGGAAAATTCTTCAACAATTTGAAAAAAAATTTAATAGTTCCATTAAATAACAAAAGAGCAAAACACTAAAGCAGCAAGTTCACATTTACGGAATCGATAGGCTACCGATATCCATAAAAGGTTGCCGTTCGTTTAGCGTTTTTTAATAAAGGAAGCCGATCTACCACATCGTTACTGTCGCTCGGCGTACTTTGAGGCAAAACTATGGGTTTTACTCAAGTTAGTCAAGTACATCACTGCCATCTGTGGTTGTGGAGACCTTGGCTCAGACCTTAGCGGCATTGAAGTTCAAATCCGCGCAGATACGACGGCATGGACTTGGTTTAAGGAATCCCAGGCGAAATGCAAAGCTGTTTAAAAGGGTGAGTTTTTTTTATTCACGACCTATTAAAGATTACTTCCTGCTAAGCAACATGAAGCACGAGTTGCTTTGCGCAAAATGAGGTTTTTATAAATAACTGTGCGGCAAGGTGTCATATAGGTCACCAAAGATGATGATTAATCGTGAATCATCTCATTTGATACTCTTTATATTTAACTGTGGAGTATACAAAGGGGGAAAGGGGGAGGATGATTGAGGCAATCTACCCAAAGCGATCATCACTTCCCTCCTTCCAGAAAATCTGTACCTCCCTTTTGAGATCCTATCCTCCAACATGCAACATATTGTTAGCACTTGAAGTGGATTTCCAGATGATGTTCATCAATAAAGTTTCAACGCCAATTTTTTCAGCGTAAGCATTACCATCAGGTCTATTAACGTGGCCGGACATTATCTGCAGCAGTGTTTCCCTAAATTTTTTATCACCGGCCACTTCGTTCTGAAATATTTTTCAGCGGGCAGCACTAATGTCTCGACTACAAACTCGCTTCATGAGTGCTTTAACCATTTTGTTGCAAATCTTGACCGGATTTACTTTGCTGACACCAAAACATTGTACAAGTATTATAGCACGGCACGAAAAAGAATGAAAACTCCCTGACAAACAACGATGTGTCAGTTTCTGTTTTATAAACTGAGCTTTGAGTTGTGAAACTTTCTATTTCTGTTTTCTGAAATGTCTCTTTGGTGATATGAGGCAAAGAAGTCATGGTGCAACCAATTGTTAGTGATGCTTAATATTTGCACGTTTAAAGCAAGTAATAGTGTTGTTACAAACAACCCATCAACTAATTTGTCTTGTGTTTGAACTAACATATAATAGGAAGTGGTTGTGTGAATAAAACACTCTCCGCCCATCCAATGCTGGCTGGCCCGTATAACCAGGGGCGCACGCAGGAATTTTTTAAGGGGGGTTGAAATTTTGAGAAAAATATTTTGCTCTCACTAAAGTACAGGCTACCAGGGTTCCCATGCATTTTTAAAAATCATTTTCCATACTTTTTCAATACTAAGTTTAAGAAGTTCAATACCACTGCTTCTCTACATTTTTCGAAATTCTTGATCATGAAACTCAATTTTACACATTGCAAAACACTGCATAAAAATGAAATGCTTTGCCTTCAGTAAAATTCTGCTCAGATACTTGAGATTTCTTTTCCATTTAGAATTTCCATACTTTCTCAATACCTATCGTACATTTTGGCAAAATTCAATACTTTTTCAAGGTCTTGAAAACCAATTTTGAAATTCAATACTTTTTCAATACTTTCAATACCGCGTGGGAACCCTGGGCTACCTTATTTACTATAACATTTATGTCATATTTGGCACTTCTCTGCAAAATTTTGACATTGTTTATGGAAGTTTGTAACATGCTCAGTATCCCGAGATATTGTTTTTAAAAACACTCTTATGTTATATAGTAGCATTACTTCATACCACTTCCAGCAAATTCTGGTGTCTCAGTCGGCTATTATTTGTCACGAAATATTATCAACAGCACTTTTCTCAACATCGCAGACAAGCAAAATGCACTGCAGTACCACTACAGATCGTAGAATTATCTCACAGCCACGCTACATGGTTGTTGGTCGATACCAAAAGCAAAATACCTTTGTTAAATCACCAAAACAGAATTGAAA
>Ga0210059_1009352_pt1 | contig 15327 bp, 10 predicted proteins | sample Ectturendosymbi2_FD_188042 | JGI IMG/M metagenome (GOLD analysis project Ga0210059, IMG submission 188042) | Ecteinascidia turbinata endosymbiont from Florida, USA - Sample 2 (SPAdes) (version 2) | ecosystem: Host-associated > Tunicates > Ascidians > Unclassified | place: Key West, Florida... | reverse complement strand
CGTGCTGTCGCCCCGCACCACCCGTGCTGTCGCCCCGCACCACCCGTGCTGTCGCCCCACACCACCCGTGCTGTCGCCCCACACCACCCGTGCTGTCGCCCCACACCACCTTGTCCCAGGAAAACTCACAAATATCATTCGATCAAAAGTTTGGAAAACCAGAATTGACGCAAATGCGACATAAGCAAAATGGTTATGAGAGATCATAATGGTCATTTTTAAAAACCAATAAGGGAAGTACAAATAAATGCAGGAACTTATTAACAGAACCCGATAAGTGAAAGCTATAGGTGTGAATATATTTCTGTTGAGCAAAACAGAAAGCAGACCTACTCGCGTATTACCTTGAAGGCCTTCACATACCATATGTTTGGAAACCACCGACTTACTTGACATCAGCTCCCTTGGGTTGCAAAAAATTGATTGCAGTTGAAGTGCGATTGAACCCACGTGAAAATAACTGACGGCTGTGCACATCAACCCACAACGTGTGGCGGTGATAAAGGTTTCGAGAAACAGTGACAAGCGGCTGTGCGCGAAACTGGCGATTTCTTATTCACGCGCTTCTTTGCGTGTAAATTCTTCAATGGGCCTCAGTTGTCCAGTCTTAAATGTCACTATGTAGTTGTTTAACGTGGAGCTGTACATTTCAAAGGACCAGCCCGGGTTGCTTGGGCCGAAGACTTTGAACGTGTTCATGGCCCTGTCTTTTGCTCGGGACGAGGTGCTCTGGCTTGCGAGGCAGTCAGGGAATCTCATCAAACGAGCTAATCCAGAAGATTTAGTCGACAGGTTGGTGGCGTCGTTAAATGGAGTGCAGAGCCGCGCTCGTCGTCGTTTACTTTGTTGTTGTTTAAAAACCAGCGCCTCGTAACATTAAACATTTAAATAAAAGTGTCAGGAAAGATCGTTTGAATGGCTAGAAAAGTAAAACACTGGTTCGAATTGGTTACTATTTGTAGACATTTCCACATTTTTAAACTTTCGGTTAGTTAGGGCAATCCTGCTGGACCATATCTTTTTTAAAAGATCCAAATGGACACGATGAGGTGACATTGAAGTGAAATGATTGAGATGTTTGCCACATTTTGTGCCTTCGAAAGTTCCAAGTTCTATACAAAATAGTAAATATTGTTACATTTGAATAAGTTTCTTAATTCATGCAATGATTGAAATTAAGCCCTTCTTTAACCGTTGAAATGCAATGTAGCTGTATGTTTTGCTGTGGAATGCTTCAATACTATATTCACCGCAAGTTATTTTAAAAGCAGAAGTTATTTTTTTCCTACAAAGACAACAGCGCAGTTGCCCATCGAGGTTGTGATGCGTTGTTGTGTCTCTCGCAAAGTCATGCATTGCATCTGCAGACATCTGGGTGAGTTGATCTTCTACATGGAAGAGCTGCGTTTATTGGTCCGTCGATACGATGAAGTCATCCAGCGTTACTACGTCCAGTTCATGTACGGATATGATTCTGTTGTGTTGAATGAGAGCGTGCAGAACCTGTCGGTAAGTACTCCGTCCTTATCGTGCTATGTTGATTGTATGGCATATCGTGTTTCTTGCAGGTCTTACCAGGGTTTCCGTGAGAAGAAACGTCACAGTAATCATAAAAAAGCCAAATACAAGATAAACGCACAACGACAGTTAAACACCCATGCAGATTGCACAGCACTTCTAAGGCAATAGATCCATGTACAGAATAAAACTCACTCAATTTTAAACGTCACGAAAAATTTTCTTCTTGCTAAGGAGTAACTGCATTAACTTAGTCACCGTTTTGTTCTGGATACATGCGTTCATCATGCTTTGTCGTTATCGCACTCATACATGTTCTATGTCGTTGTCGCACTCATACATGTTCTATGTCGTTATCGCACTCATACATGTTCTATGCTAGAAGATGTGCTAAAAGTTTGAGTGAAACTTTTAAGTTTTAACAACAATGACCTTGAAAAAGTGTTTATCCTGAGCCGGTGTCGAACTTTCGGGGTATCTGCCATCCTCTGCTTTCACAACTTCACGATGGTTCTGCTGCATTTGTCCACATTTCAGTGACAATTCGCCACAAGGTACTGTATATCTGAATAGAAGCTACTGTGCATCTTATCATAAAGCACTTTACTATGAAATCCATTCCGCGTTTATTACACATCTTCAGTCGTGTAAATTGCAAGCACACAAGGGTGAAAATGATGAAAAGCCAAAGCAAGACTTCGAGAAAGCATACGGGCTCCAGTTTCAAACACACGCTATCGCTATTAGACTTAATGATATTATCACCGAAGCTACAGAGCTAAACAGGCGCCAATTGTTGAGCGGCTGATTTCTGGCAGTGAATGAGTCGTAGGCGTGACGGAAACTGCTGCTGTTCACCATGATTGGGCTGGAAGTTGCAAAGTCTGTTTCAACTTGAAAAGTTTTTTTCTTTCGCACCAGATTTTCAACATTTCTTGAAACCTGAGCAAGCAGCGACTTCCTGTTGGTGTTAAACTTTCAGGAATCTTCCTGTCATCCTCTATCCTAAGCTTGTGTTTTTTGTTGAGATATTTCGCTCGTTTGTCCGAAATAGATAAAACTTTCTGTCAAAACTCGCCGTGACGGTATTCATCACCAACCTGCCTTTTCGGACGTTATGACAGAATTGCCTTAATTTTTTTCGGTCGATAACTACAAAAATCCAGAACTTAAGAAGTGAGTGCAACATCTTCTGCAGCTACATTCGATTTCTAATTCTCGTTTTTGTCAGCGTCACAAGAGAAGAAATTATGTCAGTGACAGCGTTAGATACTGGAAGTGCCAAACAAGATAGAGCGCAGTTAACCAAATCGACAATGCTTCTTCGCCATTAGAGGTATTATATTTTTTCGCACCACTCCAAAATTCAGGAGTATATTTGGGAATGTTGCTGAAAATACCTCACTTACCCAGTCAATACCTGAAATATTCCTGTATTGACTGCTCAACGTCACTTACATCATCACCGATGAGATACTTCATTGGTAACTGATTGAATGGGACCCTAGCAGTTATTTCTTCAAATATATCCTTGTTATCAGGTTATCTTTTTTTGATTGTTCAACACACATATATATCATTGCCTGGCAACTTTATTTTACCTTTTGTTTCTTAAATAATTGAGTTTCTTCCTTGCTGTGACTCCTTGTGATGAAAGTAAATGTTTCACACAAAAATTTTGTTCCAAAATTACCACGGGATGAAGGCAGTCTGCTGTCACAGCTGTCAATCACTCTTGCTGAATGTGTTCTATAGTGAATATCTAGTTCAGGCATGGCCTTCTCAGGATCAACTCGTTCAGTCTAAAGCAGTTCATTGATTCGTTGGAAATCAGCCACAATAAATTCTACAGAGGAAGTAGAAGCAGAGGCTTTCCATTTAATTGACAATCGGCTTTACTTTCGTACACCTTGAGTACTGTTTTTCCAAACTTCCGGGAAATACACTTTGAGCTCATTCCATTTGGCAAGAAGACTCCTTATGACCTTGCCTCCCACGAGCCCGTCTTGAAGTTGAAAACTTTTCAAATGGGCCAATCATTTCTTCTCCAAGGTTCAGTTTAGAAAACAATTCTGTGTAATTTTAAGGAACCCTGGCTGAAAAATTTTAGTAATTCTTATAACAGAAATCCCGTACTGGCTGGCGTTTTATCAAAACTATGATGAATCGCCAAAGCCCAGGAGTGAGAAATGCGCCTAATTACTGTAGAACACAGTCATGGGAGGTCTGCTTTAATCTTGACCAAAGGCTGTTGTTTGCACCAACCATATTGCTCTGCCAATGCAGCCACTAACCCCAATATTTAATTCTTTTAGTGCTTTTTTAAAACTCCCGAACATATTTAGTCCTGTTGCCTATACCATTTGCACCATTTCAATTGTTGCTAAATATGCGATTTTCGAACAATTACCTTTAAGTTTTTTTTGGAAGACACATCAGTTGACTCATCTATGAAGATAGAAAGAATACTTTTGCCCTTTCATACCTTCTGCCAAACTACATTTCCCAGCAGACCTTCCTCTTGCATTGCGAACAATCACTTCATGCGAATGATCCATGGCCTGGACAGGGAAGTGGCAGGCTGCTGTAACTGCCATGTTTATCTCCGCTTTTTTAAGATCATCATCGCTCCTAGTTCTCTTTGCATTTGGTGCGAAAGGAAGAGGCCCTGAACAATCAATTGCGTTTGTATTTATATGGTGCTTTTCTGTCTTTTGGTGGCTTGCAGTGTTGGACAATTTTGGCCTTATCTTCGAATGACCTAATTTGCAGTATGCTTGTTCTGTTCCATCATAAAGCTCTGCTCAGCCATGGATACTATTTCTCTCATTGTGGCTGGTACTTACACTTGCTCATATTTGTTAGTCTTTGCAGATGACATGTGTTACAGTCTGACATAACATGTGACGATTCTGACGTGTAAATGGTGGTTCTGATGATTTTCAATATCTTTTTTGAAAGGCTGGAACAAGAAAACCAAAAGTTGTTGCGGAGTTGCCAGACCAAATTTAACATTCTACCTAACAGTATCCACAAATCTGCCAATCATTTTTAAATTTGCTGAAGTGACACAAAAATTACATTGGTCAAAAAGGCCAAAGTTAAGCTGTCCTTTAAAAAAATCCAAAAGAACCAACTCATAAAATCCAAACTGGCAACACTGCGTCCAACGTGTTGAAATGTTTTCAGTTGCTTGGTCTTAAAATCGCTCACGTTCATCCAGGTATGTCCCGAAGACGAATCTGTCATCATGACGTCAGTGGTGAATACGATGACGTCGCTCAGCATAAAGCAAGTCGAACAAAAGGAAATTTTCGATTTTCGTGCCATGAGGTTGGATTGGTTCCGATTGCAGGTGCTGTAAAGTCTTGGATCGAACTGAAACCATCTGTTCATGTATAAAGTTTACCAGTTTTTGCCCCCCTCTGTGTTACTGAGCTACCATCTTCACCAGCGCATGACAAATCCCTCTGTGCTGCAGGCCTACACCAGCGTCCACAAAGCTGCTCTGAATTTGAAAGACAACGTCGGCCTCGCGCGATTGATGAACACCATCATGTTCCACTGCCGAGTGGTTGATGAGTTGGACGAAATGCTTCACGAGACATCGGACTTATCAAGTTTCTGGTAAAACTATTAACGTTTGCATCGCATGAGTTGTAACCAGTTTAAGGGCAATTGTCGCAACGTAAGCAAACAATTGAAACTCCTGCGAGTCAAAGAGTTTTTTGAAACTCGCTTTTTCCGCAAGACACGTAAAACTTCTTTTTTCATCGCAAACCTCAGGTTTCTCTCAGTTTTGTTTCGTTGGTTCGTGGTTATCACTGTAAGGTTTAGTGCAACTAAGCATTTTCTCACCGTGGTAGGAAACTGTGCTTCATCTGTCAATTTCTTCGCAGTTTCTTTTCGACTTTCTTTTCCGCCTCATTCAAACAATGCCTGGAACTTCCTGTTCAATCTCGCCACTGCATCGCCTACCCTTTGGTGTGCGGGCATTTCATCACGTCCGTGGTCGACTTCTGTCCAGAAGAACGGGCCCATATTCGGGACAGAGCCCTGAACTTCGTCAACCAGTTCCTGGAAGACATGGCCAAGGAGGCGAGGAACTTGCTTTTCAACATCGCCACAGAACAGAGCCAGTTGTCTGAAAAGGTATTCCGACTCTTGTTCTGACGATCTAAGTTAATATGCGCGTGTGGTGGAAGAAGTTGTTGTTGCTTCCAAATCACTTTTGTTGACTCGAAACTTTGCTGCGAATATACAGACAATGGTAAGCTTCCGTGGCAACCAGACTCGTTCCACGGAAGTATTGTTTAATTGCAGCTGATGCCGAAAAACGCCGCACTGAGGTTGAGGCAGAATGTGGCGAAGAAAGGTAAAAACAAGAAAAACCCGAGGAGCAACGTGCAGGAGGCCCCCAGTCCTGGGGAGGAGAGCATGCGAAAGGACCGGCTATACGTCACCAGGTTGGTTTGGGGGGGGTGATTTGATGAGGTGTTGCTTTGTATCAACTACAACCGAGCGCCAGGGACATCCCCTGCTGCTGCTGATGATGTCATAGTTGGTTCTCGAGCGACTCCACCTGCGAGGAGTTCCAGTCGCAACAACCTGAGCAGGTACAACAACGCAACGGCCTGCTTACGTGTTGTGTGAAGCAGGAAGGAGGAGGCGTGGTAGGAAAGCAGCACTGATACACATCACCATTGTTAGCAGAGGGGTGGGTCACTTTGTGTTACTTGTATCGAGTGGAGTGACGTGTGTGTAAGCTTGTAATGCTGTGACAAGCCATATCGCACCAAGCCCTGGTTCGAGCTTTAAACACTAACTATACTTCATAGAAAAGCATCGCAGTGTCTAGTCTTACAGAAAAGAACGAGTGTTTACCAATAATTTGCTGACCCGAGTGAGACAAGTTCGTTCAATACAAATGTGATTCGAGTCGTTAACCACCAGGTCTGTGATAATCCTATCCATGGGCGACCAGTTCAAAATCCCGGCATCCCGTGGCATAAGGGCAGATCCAGAAGGGGGTGATCTCCCCCCTAAAACCTACGATAGTAACCTTATTCACCATGATTTTGAACAATTCGGAAAACAACATTCGCGATACGAGGCCATTTTGTCGTCCATTGTTTTGTAACAGCAGTGTTGTGAAGTATACTTCATCTCTCTTACAGTAGCGAAGCCGTAATGAGACTTACTTGACTACCAACTGTTACTGAAATCGCCGCACCCAGGTTTTTTTTTTAAGGTTTCGCTTTGGTGACCGCAAGGAAATTTTAAGAGACCGCAAATATTTCATCTAAGTATGTAAAAGTTGGTTATATTTTATTACAAAAGTTGGTTATATTTTATTACAAAAGTTGGTTATATTTTATTACAAAAGTTGGTTATATTTTATTACAAAAGTTGGTTATATTTTATTACAAAAGTTGGTTATATTTTATTACAAAAGTTGGTTATATTTTGAGAGACCGTTGGAGGAATTTGAGAGACCGTTTTGGTCCCTCAAAACACCTTAAAAAAAAACTTCTCACTCATCATCGAAGGTGTGATTTATTTATGTTGAATATTACAGGATGGACAAGTACCACATGGCATTGGCTGAGATATGCTTTGCCATCAACTACCGCCCGAGCTTGACTGTGTGGGAACACACCTTCACTCCCAAGGAATACTTGACCGCGCATTTGGAGAGTAGATTTTCCAGGTGATGCTTGTCAGTCATAAACCTGTTGTTGGTTCCATACATTTCCTGGTTTGCTGGATCGCTTGTTTCGTATCATATTGCGTCACACAATGCTTGACGCTGTGGATGCAACTGATGATGACGTGGTGCCCGGTTTAATGACGTAAGCTTTGCTACAGGACCCTGGTGTCGATGACGTTCAACAAGGAAACAAACGAAATCGCCAAACCCTCCCAACTTCTGTCGAAAATCAAAGCGTATATGTCTGTTCTGCAGACTGTTGAGAATTACGTTCACTTGGGTAAGAATTTACTTCAGTGTTTGCAGACAGTCGTTGTAGCCGCGAAACACAGCAGTCGTTGCGGATTCATTTTGGAGGCGACCATTAGCACCCGGAAAATAAATAAAAAAGGAAAATGGTCTTAACTTGCTTCCGAGAAATGTTGGAATTTCACTGAATCAAGAAGAGAAATGCGATTTTGCCATCCCGCAACCCACAGCGGGTCTGGTCATGCGTGCACACACGTCATGACCGGTCATGTGTGCACACACGTCATGACCGGTCATGCGTGCACACACGTATCAACGTTGTTGACTCATCCAAAACAGCGCCTTCTAACAATTGGCACAAAGGACTATCTTTAGTTTTAAGTGGACAACAGCAGCATGCGTTTGCAAATATAGTTACTGTGTTCGCTCTACTATCAACGATAACTTAGATTTTAGTTCGGTTATGAAAGCATAATAATTATCGTTTAGTTCGGTAATGAAAGTGTTATAGTCATGGTGTATGCTATAATCAAAAATCCGCGTTTTTAATGTGTTGAAAACTGCAGAAGTATTGCTCTTGTTCTCCATTATTTAGCCTGTAAGTTTTTGCTTACAATTACCGGATTAAAAATGCGCACTTGACGCCAAATCGATTTCCTGCAGTAAATCACTTTGCGAGCAGATTCGACTGTTCGCGTTTTACCTCTGTGGTACTTCGATACTTAACCTTAACTTGTTAAACAACTGTTTATTCATTGCTCAAGAAAAACTCTGACTATGAGTAATTATTTCCGCCGGAGTGGATTCCAAGCCATCATCAACTGCTGTTTAAGCTTTGCTTCCTGTGTTGATGTTGTTGTTTGAACTTGATTACTCCGTTGATGCAGTCACCACAGGAAATGCCGCAAGCTGCTGTGTTCAACTTAAACCATAATATCCACAGACGTGACGCGGATATTCAACAGCGTGCTGCTGCAGCAAAGTCAGATGATGGACAGTCAGGGGGAGACCACCATAACGACGTTGTACACGCAATGGTGAGTATCTGTTGCTGTGGCAACCACGCGGACGCAGCAATCGTTGTTTGCTACCATGACAACCTCGCACACACAGTGGTGATCGTTGGTTGCCATGACTACCTTGTACACGTGTTCGTCTAACAAACAATCTCGAAACAATTCATGTTGGATCGTTGCAGCGAAGTCCTGCACTGCGCACGTGGGCGAGCGCCCATTGTCAGAACAATTTTGCGCACACAATGGAAAATGTTCGTTCCCATAGCAACTTTCAGCTGATACGTTTAACTCGAACCATGCGTTTCTGTTACTCGACTCGTGTCTGTTGTTTTGCAAAGATTATTTGCTGACTCGACTTGATTAATTTCTTTGCAAAAATCATGGCTGGCTGTTAGTCAGCCATTTTGAATCTGGGTTAGTTAAAATGTGAAGTGGTGCCAAGATACTAATTTGCAAAAGTTAAGTCAGTTTTCGTTTGATTTGAAGTGTGGCATATGCATTCATTACATCCCCCCCCTGCGCTTTTCTGCCCCGTGACAAAGCCGTTCGCCCCGCACACCTTGCCGTTCGCCTTGCCTCATTCATTTCGCGGGAGTACTTGCTGTGGTGCGGTTGCATCTGCCGTGAGCACGAACATTATGACGTACGTGAGTGCCTGGGCTCAACGTAGTTCGGAAATCTGGACTAAAGGCCAATCTACACTGGGGAGTTGCCAGGAGTAGCCGCGCACGATTCTTTGTTTGTTTTGTTGCGTCGGTAATCCCGCGCTCGTGCACGGCAACCCCTCAGTGTAGATTGGCCTTAACTCTGTTTAGACGGATTTGTGGCCCGAAGGCCAGATAACATTAATGCCACCTACGTTGGTGTAAGTATTCGTAACTGACATCTACGCACGCATGAATGCTTGTGTGGTTTTTCCGCACCAGTGCATGTCGGTTGCTATGGCAATCCGCCCGATTCGCGTCCAATATTGTTTTGATGTCTGGTTCGGCTTGAGTCGGAATTGACTGGAGCTTGCTGGTCCTCGCATCGAATCGCTTCGTTTCAAGCATGGGTTGAGCAGAGGGGTACAGCTGCTCCAACCTGTACCATACGTCTGAGGGGGGTGGGGCAGAAACGGCAACCTGACCCCCGAAATCCGTGAAGTTTCAGGGGTGAAATTGTTTTTGAGATCGTTTGTAAGGTTCCATCTCGGGATTTCCAGCCTTTCCTACCCACAGTTGTGATGTTATGCGGCAAGTTGTCATGTGAGTTGTGTGACGATTGCATGACATGTGTGAAGGTATCTTGAGGTGTTACTGCGCCAAGTCAGTTCCGGAAACATCGTCTTCTCTGAGATGAGACGTCACTTCGTCAAGCTGACCAGTTCCCACGACTCGTCATCTTCATCCAATCAAACGCCAATCAACCCGGAAGAGTATTCCAACGTCAACGGTGCGAAATCTATAAGTGTCACGGTCTGTTAACTTCTCCGGAAAGCCTATGACGTATGCGTTTGTTAGATACGGACTCCCAGACCACTGTTAAAGTACTGGTTGTAATGTCGACGCAGTGTTGCACTTTCGTTATCGCAACACGTTCTGTCCGCTTACGTTGTACCCATGAACGTTCATCCTGCGTGTTTCGGGGATCGAACCCGCGCCCCCAGTAAAGGGCGTGTCTAGTTGAGAGTCCTCGTTAGTCTCACAGCAGCCCACCTTGCAAGTAATCACCGGGTCAACAGTTCCAAGTGTCAGTACCATGAACTAATAGCGCTGTGTTTTGGTGAACTGCAATATTTGGAAAATAGATAATAATCTCTCCACGCATGGAATGATCGAAACCAACAAGGACAGAGGCGTTTTGACCTGTGTCCCCCAATATTTCCAGTGATGCGGCTTGAAAAGGGATAATGATGTTAATTATGAAGATTATTCTTTGTTTTCCTCCATACTCGCGTCCTTGTGATGTGTATTAAATACATAAAGCTGTCGAAGGAGGCTGCACAAGCAGCGTTGTTACATCCCAACATCTCGCTCCAAAGGTCCAGCAAGTATCTTGCAGGGTGTGACATGTCTTGTAGCTGTTGACCGGGTCTGTGCGTAGAGGCAAGAATGTTTGTCGATGTTATTATCATGTGGTACTTTGCAGAATACTTCTGTAAATCAGGGAGATGTACTTTGTTTGAACTCATAATACTACTGTTTACTCTCAAAAGCTTTAGTCTTGTATTTTTGGTTGGGCTTTTACGTTTTTGTTCATTTTCGAAAGCGTGTTTTTATTTTAGGTTATTTTTTACGCAGAATTGAAAGCTTTGGCTCAGATCATAGGACCTTACGGAATGAAGTTCCTGAATGAAAGTCTGATCTGGCACATTGCCAGTCAGATCACTGAGCTGAAGGTACGCGTCCGTTTTAATGTTGTGCAAAGCTTTCCTCGACTCTTGTCGTTGTCTAACTTGACCTTTGACCGCGTAGAGGCTGGTGATTCAAAATGCCCGTGTGCTGGCCACTCTTCGAACCAACGTCCACAAACCTGAGACCATGATAGAGTTCACCAACAGCCTCGACGGTACTACTGGCTTACCCGGACCTGGTGGTGGCAGTTACTGCTATGCACGTGCCTGTGCCAGCAATGGCCGCGCAGACTTACTTCGTTGAAGCTTAACTAACACCCACACGTCAATGCGTTTCGCATTTTCGTGGCGAGCTCCTGTAGATATTGCCTTTTGTTGCTTCCTCACCTCGACTCTTTGCTTCAGGATTTATTGGCAGTTGCTGAGTAATCGTGACGTCAGCAAGTTTTTCTTTCTTCGAAGCTGGGCAATGAAGCTCTTGACTGTTGTTCATAGTTTAACAGCATCCTCAAGATAAGAACAGCATCATTATAAAGGGATAGACCATGTTAACAAGTGCTTTTGGTCGGTAACTGGTGGCGTGTCTTCAGTTACCCTGTTTCAAACTTTCAGCCTTGATTAACATACAACATCTTCGAACAGTCTGTCAATCAATCACTTTCTGTACTCAATATTTTCCTTCCTCCAGTGCACGAAAGTTTGTTTATGTAAATGCTGGTTGCTATGTAGCTATCCTTAATAGCGAACTGCTTTTGTAGAAATTGGTGATTCAAAACATGGATGCCTTGACCGGCTTGCGCACTAACTTTGACAAGCCTGAACAAATGTCTGCACTCTATCGTCGTCTGGAGGGTAACATCTTTGTTGCGGCATAGATGTGATTGTGATGCTTGCTTGATACTAGCATGCGCTCTCATAATGCTTGCTGCTGTGTCGTGTGCTGTATGATGTGTGCTTTGTGTAAAGCGGGAGTCCAGAGGAAGCTGCCTAGTTGGTAATTCATGTAACAGTGATGACCCGCCCTCCCTTCCCTGTTATATAAGCGGGCCTCAGGGGAAAGAGCGGTGGTGAAAAGGGTAGAATTGAGCCGATGTCGAACAGTGGGATCGATTGACTGAAACTTTTGATGGGTGGAACCGATTGCGAATTGTTTGCTAGATGTCCTGGCGCCTTAAGCTGACAATGGATGGTATTTTCTGTGAGGTGTCCAACCCTTCAACGTTGGGACACGCCACGAAACCGATGTAGCCCTAGATACTCGGTAAACCTGGTGCGATAATAGTCAACAAGCCATCACACAACGTATACGCTCAGTGCTAACACATGGCACGTTGCGTGTATTTTCTAGTGGCGTGTAACATTCGCAAAAACTATGAGATTGTTTTTTTCACCCACAACAGTGTATTTTTCCAAGGGTAGAGAACTATAATGCCTCTCATCATTTTCCTTGACCTTGTATAGAAGGGTTTAAGCTTGCTTATGAAGGTAGTAATTTTTTTGACAATTAAAAGGGGGAATACCTCACACGCAAGTTTTGGGACTTGAGATTAGTTTGCAGTTGTTTTTATTGTTAATCTTAATGTCTACATTTTTCCGCAACTAACATCTATCCTTGACTGAGACATTCTGTTTCTGTGTATAATTGGTTCATCCAACACGAACATTCATAAATAACCTTTTTAGTTTGGCAGACCCCTCTGGCTTCCTGCTCTGCTACTTGTATTGCCTTAATGATTTTATCAAGCGCCTTTTATTTTGCGTATAAGTTGTAAGCAGTATCGTACATTGACCCTTATGTAGTTAAAAGTATGTTGTGTAAAAATCGATGCGAAAAAGCTGTGGTACGTTGAAGCCATAACTGATGCTTATGACAGGCGTCGAGAACGTTCTTCTCCGAATGACAATAGTCGGCGTGATTCTGTCTTTCCGCGAAGTCGCGCAAGAAGCTCTAAACGATGTAAGCTCATGTGTTGTAGTGTGCTCATGTGTTATAGTGTGCTCATGTGTTGTAGTGTGCTAACATAGATGTGAAGTATTCAATGATGAAAGCGGTTTTGAAAACCTTGAAAAAGTATTGGGTTTTGACCAAAATGTAAATAAAGTACTGACAAAGTATGAAAATTCCAAATTCATCCATTTGTTTACTCAAATTTGGCCAAAATACCAATAAAACAAGAATTTCATCATGTTTTCTTCAAAAAAACAAAATCTTTTCTGTAAGTTCGTTTTCTATTTGGAAGCACTTTTATGACGCTTGAGTAATGACGTTCATCATGCAGCGAGGTAAGCCACGCGTAATTCTGTTGAAAGCCAGTCCGCAGCGAAATGCTCGGCCAAGCCTGCCCGACCCGTGACCCGCGATGTAATAAGTTCGTAAGCAGACCTTTTTAATTTTTAGTTTTTTCTATAGGCCCAAGTATATTTGCCATCAAAACACCAAAATTATAGCTGTTGTTTCTGTTACGGGCCTACCACCCAAAAGCTTGTATAACAAACGCTTCGAAAATATGTCAATTTTTTAGATTTGTTTTACATCCATACAAGCAACACTGCGTGCAACTATAGGACTCATAACAGCTCGTGTTATCGCATAAAACTTATCAAAATCAAGGGATTTGTTACTCCACAATAGCTTATTGTTACGTCAAAAAACGTTTGTGGCCCGCAATAAATTTCCTCATGTGGAAGTGACCCGCAACACAAAAGGTTGGGCAGTCCTGTGTTAGGCCTTTTATAGGGACCGCAGAAGCCGGTATATCGTCCAGGACGTTTCCAGCCATAATTCGTCAGAAGATTGAGCTAGAGAGCTGTTTAAACCCTCTAAAGATGCAGAAAGTCTTCTAGTTTTGATTTTTAAAAATTGGGAAGTTTTGGATTTGAGCTTTTTTGTTTGGTGACGTCACAATAGGGATATCTTTTTCGCCCACATCATCAGAACCTGGGCCCCAACGCCAAGAGCAATTGTTTGTTTATTAAAATAAACAAACTAGGCGTATCTGTAGAGTCTTCCGATTGGCCTTGTAAGCGTTTGTGGTTGGCAAGTTATAGCCTAAAAACAACATAATACTTAATCCCCTAGGTCCTAGGCGTGTTCATACCAAGTCGGTGCGAAAATGTTTTCTAACAAGTCCTCTTTATACTTCTTCAACATCAGTGAACGTGAAAAAGTCTTGTTACTTTTAAGCGAAATAGTGCCCCAGTAACCATATCCCTGACCATGAAGCCTTGTCTTACCATTTCAAAGCATTGCCTGTGTGCAGTGGTTTGATAAGCATGTTGTAGACGAAAACAACACTGCCCTGTCTACGAATTAAAGTGCTGCAACTTCAATAACAAGTCGTGATGTGAAAAAGTCGCCAATTCCAGTTGAATTGCAGATACTTAAACAAACTTTAATGAATTACATTCGATCTCTCCATCACTCAATACACAACTGCAGAGCCAGACGTCACACTCACATAACGTAGGATATCTAACATTTCTGACCTGTGCATTGGAACACTCTATCTGAGACTAGTAATTAAAAGATATATGGGGTTGGTTGTGCGAGTTTGAGGATCGTGGCAATGAAACGCCAGATAGCGCCATGTTTGAAACGAAGGGTCTTTAGAAATTCGCTCTTAGGGTTTTTGAATACAATTCAATAATTCGACTGATGCTTTTACGCATTCAGGTTTTGCAACAACGGATACCTTTCCTCATTGCATCCATTGATGACTTCAAAGACCACATTCCTCGAGAGACTGACTTCAAGGTACATCTACCGAATTGCAATCAGATGATGTGCGTAAATCACTGGTTATCAACCACTGTTCCAAGAGCCCCGCGCAACTCCCAAGCATCCTTAGTGCGACCCTCAGTAGTCTTTCAATAAATCCTTACACATTTTGTGCAACAGACTTCGTTCTGCTATTAAACAAATCGTGTAAATTGACTTGTGCTAAAATTTCTTAGTGTGGCTCTCTAACAAAGTCGTAGTGTTGGATTTGGCTCAGTTCAGCCTAAAGGTTGAGGATCACTGCTGCAAATGTATAATCTCATCTTCCGTCGTACAGTGCATAAAAGTAGTCCAGCACCAAACAGCTTGGTTCGTTAGAACCATTTAAAAATGCTGCATATCACGCATTGGTTAAAACTACATTTGCTTGGACGCAGTGTTAGAAAAACGATTGTATGTATCCTTCGCCCATATCATTGTGACTTGCTTGAATGTTCTGCAACTCTTGTTCTTCCAATCCCTGCTATGCCAAACATTGAAACGCGAACGGGCTTCTGTTTGCAGGTGACAATGTGTGTGAGTGAACTGGCATCAGCGGCTGGACTTCCCTGCGAAATAGACCCTACGCTCTGCACAGCTCTCAACTCGCAAAAGGTGAGTTCAAAAGAGATTGGGCGATTTTTTCAAAGCAACAAAAACCGCCTTGAGCTTTTCAGCCGGCTGTTTGAGGAATCTCCTGCCTAGTTTTGCTCCCATCTCCTTGCAATGATTCAGCTTGTAC
>Ga0210059_1009351_pt1 | contig 15328 bp, 14 predicted proteins | sample Ectturendosymbi2_FD_188042 | JGI IMG/M metagenome (GOLD analysis project Ga0210059, IMG submission 188042) | Ecteinascidia turbinata endosymbiont from Florida, USA - Sample 2 (SPAdes) (version 2) | ecosystem: Host-associated > Tunicates > Ascidians > Unclassified | place: Key West, Florida... | reverse complement strand
CCTACAAGCTAGGGCTGTGGAACAGGAACCCACATTTCCGGCTACGGTTCCACGATCTAAATTTTTTGGCTCCAACTCCGGCACCAACCATCCAAAAGTACTTGGGCTCCGAGCCCACATCCCTGGTTGAGAACATGATTTCCGCAAAGCGCACTTCGACTTTTGCTTGAAAATTCAAGGAACTTATTCCGTTCTCGTTTAAGAAACATTTTCTAAATTTCAGCTCCGTGCACTGAGTAGAAATAAATGTGAAGCAATTCGGCATTCGACGAACAATGTGACTTATTTTTGCCAAATGAAATTCCTTGGGAGTTTTGTAAAAACCTTGACTCGTGCACTTTCACGTTTTCCCTGACTGTGAAAAAGTTACGAGGTGGTTTTTGGTTAGTTATAGCAGTTTTTTTAATGTGTTTTATGGACCCGAATCGGGTCCCTAGAGTCAGAGAAATCGGGTCCATATCAGGTACCTAACATTTTCCTTAAAAAACCCTGGTTATAGGTTTTTGGAAGTCAAGCAATACCGCAATGAAAATTCTGAAAGTAGTCGTGTGATTATTCAATTTTATCGAAAAATCGCACTGCTTATAACGGATTGACTGTATTTCTCCGATACTGAAAAGTACTGTAACTATTTGTGGCCAGCAAAATACGAAAGCAAATCGCTTGTTCCAGAGCGGGGTCTTCAAACAACGACCCGCGAAGACATTTTTCCAACAATGAAAAAATAATATATTTACGGAAAACTTGTTCATTTGTTAGAATGCAACATAGCCCGAAACAATAGATTGCAACATAGCCCAAAACAATCACATTAAGTATGATGCCCGACCCTCGGACTGTTGCGTCATAGCTTACGTGACCCTCGGACAAAAAGTTTGGAGATACTGTTCTAGAGCAGCAATGTCCAACCCGAATGGCTTACTGAGCCAAAAAGTACGTCACTATCTTGACCAGGGTCGCTCATCGAATGACATTATTGAGGGCCGCACATTGAATGGCTTACTTTGATCTTAGCAAACTAAATTTAGCCTAAACTAATAAACTGAAAGCGTACGAATCATAACTACAATGACAACAGAGACGTGATACACTGGCACTGAGGACCACCTGCATCAAAAATGTCAAATTCAAGATTATCAAAACAAGGACGGGTTGTCAGTATGTGGAATACTTTTACTACAGCGTAAACCTAATCTGGGCCGCACAAAACCCTCGATTGGGCCGCATGCGGTCATGACGTATTCCGATATCATCATCATAAGCGCGAAAATGCGCAGTTCCTTTCGTGCTCCCAGTATCATCGGTAACTTGCTTTAACGCTGAAATGATCTTTTTTAGTCGCGGAGGTAACAGAGCTTCATTACAGTGCGGCGACATGATTTTCGAGTTGGCCTGGGTCTGTATAGGCACTTCTCGCATTGAACTGCCTGCCTCAAAACCCCTGCGTATTTTAACAGTGCTGCTTTCTGTCCGTTTCACCCATGTTTTAAAGCCGAAGGTGGGTATTTGCCAAAAAGCAGATACTGTGAATTGAAAGGGGAAAACTATGATCCGTGAATGGTCAATGCATCAATGCATGCGTCTGCAACGCAAGAACCCAGTGCGCTGGCACTAAACCTGTAAACTTGCTACCTTGCACGAAACAAAGTGAATCCGCGCAAAGCACTTTCGCTACTTTTTTTAACCAGGCCTTACTCGTTTATGAGAATCATTATCTTGAAGTGTATTTTACAAAGCTTTGCGTCATGAAGCCCTTTGCGTTTTAGATTCCTAACGCATCCGGTGTGATATTTTTTAAAAAAGAGAAAGGTTATCTTTATCACCAAGTTAAGAGGTTATTTTTGCAGGTTATCTTTATCACCAAACTGGAAGAGCAGCACGACCCATCCCATTATTCACGTTCGGAGTCTTTCTCTGTTGTCCCGGAATTATACTATCAGCAACAAGGTGGAATACAGGCATGCGGATCGCCGGCGGAGTGTTGCTCGGCGTAGGCGTTATTTTGCTCATAGTTGGCAGTGTCATGTGTTGTCGAATAAAGAAATTCGACGGCAATTTCCCGCCACAGCACGTGACAGTGCAGCAAACTACAACCGTTGCATCTTCAGCTATTCCTCCGTATGCTCAACAAACACAGTTCATGGTTCATCCGACAACAACAGTTTACCAAACTCCGCAGGCGAACTTTCAGCAGCCCATGTACGCACCCACTGCAACCAACTACCCAGCTCAGCAGCCTGTTGGAATGTATCACCCAGAAACCGCCCAACAGATGCCTGCGCCTTATCCCACAGAAGTGCAGCAAAGTCAAGGTTTTGCTTTATCTGCTGTTCCGCCGTCGTACCAAGAGTGTGTTGGGAAGTCGTAGAATTTCGAGGAGCTACACTTAAATTATGACTTCCTTCTGAAAATAATCTGAACAGCGTGTGTTGAAGCAGTCTTGCAGCTTTTATTGGAAGTTGCAAGCACTTGTGTTAAGTAAACAAGTGAAAATAAAGCGTTTGAAAAGAGACAAGAACGAAAATGAAGCTTCTTTGGTTGATACCAGTCATGCAGTGCTGTACATTCTATAAAACGCAAATATAAGTTTTGCAAAAGCATACTGATCCTCATCACGTGAAGATCGTTCTGTCGGACGCAAGGTTTAATGACGGTCGCTAACATTTCTATCAAGTTGGACACAGGTCAACCAAAGTAGAATTCCGCAGAAGCCCTAAATATCAAGTACCTTGAAGTAATAGACGCCCATCCTGGTCAGAAAAGGTGTTTTTGTGCTTGGTGATGAAAAAACATTTGCGCTTTTCGTTGCATTGACACGCGTGGTTTGCAGTTCGCTCTGGTTCCCGATATTCAACATCGTTTCTTGTTTATAAGCGTGAAGTAGTAACTTTAAGCTATTTGCTCACACGGATTGGTTTTGTTTGGGAGACCATAGGTACGCCACTGCTTCAACAAGAATAAAAATATTTTTACCCAATGCGTACAAAAACTTAATATGTGGATAAACAGAGGGCTGAAACGATTGATAAACATTTTTATTTCTGTTAGTAAACCGGGTCGTTTACAATTTTTCTTTGAATGTTTGTCAAGGAAGTCATGAAACTGAGAAAAATACGGAGCAAAGATGGAAATTTTCGTACTTTTATAGCAGTCGCTGATTATGGATTACGTAATTTTAAAACAGTTTAATTAGCCTCAACGATAACAAGTGACATGCATTATACGAATAAAAGCGTTTTTACAATAAAAGCGCAATTACGCTTCAATCAATTATAACAACCAATCCTTTCAAAATACTAAATCTTATCGGCTGTTGGTGATCGTAGAAGAGACCCAGACGAAACTGCGTCGCTCCAACCACGGAAAAATCGTACACAGCTCATTTCTCATAATTTTTTCAATCATTAATTGCTCTTGCACAAGAACTAACTCTGTTATGAAATCCGATTTTGCAATGAAGTATTGCAGGTAAGGAAACAGTGTTTTTTTACTTTAATATTCAAGATTTCGAACTTGTTACTGGAAAGCGTCAAAGCCATAATTTCTTTCCGTGACACTAAGCACATAGTACACTTTGTCAACTCTGAAGGATGAACTCGAAGTTCTTTTTCAATTAATGTGTTATCAGCAACATACCTGATTGTTTGTATCTACCGAGAACTTGTCCTTTCACAAACTTCTGAGCAAGATCGAAGATGGTTTTGGCCGCTGCACCTAAAACGCACATCCCGCGAAGGAAAATTGACTCATCGTACTTGCAACTCGTAATCAATTCCCAGCAACTTTCGCACCCTCCGTGTTCGAACTACAAGAACCTTTCACTAGCATTAGTTTTTCAGTGAACATGTTTGTGTAATATTTTAATGACTTTTTTGTTTCTTCTGTGTTTAATGCAGTGTTGTGCCCACTGATTTGATCTGACTCTGTAACGTATGTTTGGGTTTGTGTAGCGTTCATAGTTTTTCGACGTTCTTGCATTGATCGCGTGATGTTGGGTTTGATGACGCTGGCGAAGTTCAACCCATATAGTGGTTCGCTGCCGAAACAGATAATACACTTTCTTTAGGTCATGTTTTTCGTTTGTACCGTTAACATTCTGTACTAAATTGCAGCGCTGTGTGGCGGTATACGTTTTCTAATACATTTTCTTGACTGCATTTCCGTTAACGTTTAGGTTTGCTTTACGTAACTTCCTTTTTTTGAAAACTAGTCCGTCGCTTATTTTGATAGTAAGCAAAACTTTGAAACGATAATGGTTTTACTTGCTTTGTATCCGACATAGATAACTCGCAATTAATCTGTCCACTCTTAATATGCTGCAAAGGCGTAGCCAGGGAGGAGAGCAAAGGGGCCATGACCCCCCGTTAAATTTTGAGAAAATATAGTGATCTTGTGCTTTGAGAAGCGTTTTCCTAAAAAATGGTGTTCTTCGCCTAAAATCAAACATTTTGCCCCCCCACATTTTTAAGCTGGCTACGCCACTCATGTGTTGTTAATAAACGTGGTTTGTTTTTTTTTGCGCGGCACATTACTTTGCATAAAGTTCTTTAAAAGACGCTTTTGTTAAAGTATCAATTGCAGCAAAATATATGATGCAGCAGAGAACCACAGTCGAAACTGTGATCTTTTCGGCAAGTGTTTGAGCGGTTTGTTCCTGGTTTTGAGTAAAACAGGTGACAATCAGTTGTTTCGAACTTGCTTTCAAGTGACTTGCTTGGTAAGCAACAATGGAATGTGTTATTATTGAGAAAAAACTTTTACATTATGAAGAAAGATCTGTAAAAATTTTTTGCACAACTATTATTGCTGTTAAGATTTAAATATGATCCGTTCGTGTGCATGCGAGATGTGCTATTGGCAAAGTAAACGTTACGTGGAAAGCCGCTAAAAGAAGTAAAAATTTAATTTTCGTGAAAGTTTGCAACCTCCCCAGCTGGGTTTTCGTTCGTTGATTTTTTGGTCATGGATTGAATTTTAAGTTGATTCGGTCATGAGTTTAGATTTTTAAGCATACGCCACAATTTTGGTTTTTCGCTGTTCGTCTCAACTCTGACTTCCACTTGTTGTAAATTGAACGTTGAAGTTTTGTCGTAAAAAATTTAAATCACAATATATCGTGGCTCCTCACAACCTGTCATTTGCTTTAGCGAGCTGGGTAAACGCAGACGTCAAGCTACAGCAATTGACTCCATGCTTGTGAAACACATACGTTTCGGGATGTTTCGACAACGCGTTTATTAACCAAAAGGAAGATGTTAATCCCGTTTTGTCGATGAAATACTAAAAAAGTTCGAGAATGTGTGTATATACTTTATTTTTATACCATGAATCTCTGAGTTACAACGTGTTTGAACAGGTCAGCAGTCTTTGAGGAAAACAGAATTTATGTACTTTAAATTCAGCACCAATTCTTGTGGAGCGAAAAAGTTAAATTACTACGTCCGTACAACAAATGGGAAAGTGCTACTTTTCTTGTAGTCATATAGTGAATATCACGAAATATCGTTCACAAAGCACAATCACAGTAAAAATTATGTGCATGATGTGTTGGTTTGATAAAGAGAGAAGCCTCACCAAAGGACTATCGTAATTGATGTTTGCACTACGAGGACTCCATCCTGATACCAGCACAACAGCCGAAATCTTACTTCAAAATTCCATCAATTCTTAGACTTGCTAATCAACACATTCCCAGCAACAGCTCGGGCAGAAAGTATCAATGTTACGTTGATTAAAAATGTAGGAAACACACGCCTTTCATGTTTCGCTTAATGACTGAACAATAACTGTTCAACGGTGACGCAACTTTGCAGATATGATTTCGAAATGTGTTTCGTCATCGCTCTTTTAATCTGGACTTGAGCGACAAATAGCGAAGTCAAGGATTGGAACGGTGAATCATCGCTGATTCTTTTAATAGCGACAGTGGAGCTCTTAAAAATGTGAGTTTTTTCTTTGTTTTTGGTCTCATGAATGTTAACCCGAATAAGGAATTATGAAGGCATGCATGCAGTGCATGCTTGTCTATATATACGTAGTGTGACCTTAGCACAAACTCAGTAATTTGATATTTATTAATCTTTGAGAGCCGGTCTACGGTATATTCGTACTACGATTTCGGCCTAAAAAACAGCAGTTTTCGGTTGCCTTACCAACGCCCTAGCTCCTCCGCCGATTGCGCTAGAGAGCTGTTCAGTGGCTCAAAAGGGATCGGCCAGTCAAGTAGATGGCACTCGAAAAAACATTTTTTGGTTGGTGGGTGCGGATTTTCTGTGAGTGACATCATAATTGAAGTAGTTTTGGGGTCATTTTGGCTCATGTTTTCTGGCCTAGGACCCAACCGCTCTTTCGCTGAAGTTTTTATTGGAAACTAGGCTCGAGTCCGAGTCTTTTGAGCCTTTGATCGACTTTCTAGCGTTTCTGGTTCAAAATTTATGATTTAAAATAAACAAATTAATTAATTATCTAATTAGAAATTAGTCAAATATTTTTACTAACTAACATCATAACTTTTGAACCCGAAACCCCAGCAGGTCATCCAAAGTATCAAAAGACTCGGAGTGTAGCCTCGTTTCCAGTAAAAACTTCAGCGAAATACTATCACCTAATGGTTGACGCCCAGGGCCAGGCAAAGTGGGCCAAGGTGGCCTAAAAGTCCTACACTTATGACGTCACTCACAAAAAACCCGCACCCCCAAGCAAAAAATTTTTTCGAGTGCAGGCTAGAAGGCTTGCTGTGTCTTTTAACACTTCGACCAGGTCCGTAACCCGAACAGGAGCGGAGATATTCCTGTGCAAAGCCAAGTGAGTTTAGGTGTTTTTTCTGCGAAAATCCCCAAAACCACCCGGACGCCAAAAATGAAGAGTTGAAATAAAGTAGTGACTCGGATCATATCCACATGCACGACTGCTCAACTTCTTGCAAAACGAATTAAATATTATGCTTCAAGAGTGTTGTAGATTGATCTGTGGTTTCAGTCATAAAAGTGCCTGCACCCGGTACAACCAATACAACAAGTTTGGTCGTGACATGTTCTTGCTCGAAGCCGGCCCTCTGCTCCCCGAGCATACCAGGCTATCAGAGTTAACATTGTCAACCTTAGAGATTAACAATGGAACCCCAAGTCAGATTTTAATGTAGAGCGATTGTATTGTCAATGTACAACGAGAATGAACACACGCAAGAATTTACAATGCATGTAAAAGACTGATTTTTTATGCGATGCGACCCTCCATTATCAAATTCAGTTGGGTTTTCAAGATCATGGATATTCCCAAAAATGTCTAAGTACAAAACTAAGAAAAATTTGGCCAGAATATTGTTTCCTTTTTTGATCTAAAATAGACCAAATTTTGTTAAAGTATGAGATCAAATAAAATTTTGGCAGAGTTCTGTTTCTTTTTTTGATTTAAAATGGGCCACTTTTAGTTAAAGTCCGAAATCAAGGAAAATTTGGGCAGAGTTCCGTTTCCTTTTTCAATCTAAAATGGGCCAAATTTTATCAGAGTCCAAACAATATGAGGATACCAACCGTATCTAAGATACGTGCTTTAGAAGGCAGTTTACATGAGTTGCCAGGTTGCTGAACCTTATTGGATATTGGGTTGTCCCCAGGCTTAAGATGCTGCTCATGATCAGTTTACCCGCACACAGATACGTAGGGATGCTATTACCTACGCAAGGCGGTCCCGAAGGCAGCTGCATCTCTTACCTTTTATTCTGATTACTGGCATCTCGGGCATTTAACCGTAGAAACCAGCACAGTTTCGCCGTATCAGACAACTACGGACAGCCTCTGAATACCGTGAGCTCCGCAATTTTCCATGCCAATCTAACCGATCTACCGAATGTCCGTCCACCATTTTGTTAGGCATCAAGACACTTCTCGCACTCAGTGTACGCTTGCAACCGCGGGAACTTCCCGCCAACCATTAACCACGACCGCATACAAGACGTAACCCTGGCGACGTATCACGCATCGGTTAGATTTAAGGTCCCCCATCATGATGGGTTTTCCTATTTGCCAATAGGATAGTTCGCAATTCTTAATTAGACATATTTCTTTGGCAACTTTTAATAATGATGGCGACTCATATGTTGGGCTCAATTATCAGGTTTTGACCAATTTAAATTTGGTAGTGATTTATTTTCAAAGTCCAAAATTTCAGATATCAGGGTGACAGAGCTTTGCCCTCCCAATAATTTAACAGTGATCAGCAATATAGGGGTTTGCAAGGGACGGCATTTAACCACAAAAACCAACACGGTTCCGCCGAGCCAGACAGTTGTGGATAGCCTGAGAATCAAAGATTCTAACTCGCACCCGCAAAAGTCAGCCTTTATGTACAGTTCGCTCACACATTGCGCAACCATTACATCATATCGTGGTACTTTCCAAATTAGTTAAAAAAATAGCCACGCCCCTTACAACAATTGTTGCCTTCAACAATTATGGTTCAACAATTGTTGCCTTACAACAATTGTTGCCTTCAACAATTATGGTTCAACAATTGTTGCCTTACAATAATTCCACCGTTCGACGATTACTGTACAATAATTACTACATTAAATATTTACTTTTAGTAAACAGCAATTGGGAATACTGCATATCATATGTTCCTTCTACACCATTTATACCTTTCTTTAGGATTTTCTCTGAAATAGTTAGACATTGTTTTATTCAGGTATGTCCAGTTCTTCAAAGATATCATCCACTTCAGCTTGGTTATTATCTTCAACTGCTTTTGCTGCTGCTTGGTTGATCTTCTCAGTAGTCAAATTCACATAACATGTAGTTTCTTCCCATGTCATTACTGGACACTTTGCTTGCCAGCTCAGCATTACAGGTTTGGTGGACCTAACAACTTTTTTACACTTTCTTAGTCCACATCGAAAGACATGTTCCCCTTCTCTGATATTTATTGTCATTTTTCCTTCAGGTGCAACATTCAAAAACCAGTTTATTACCAAACTGGTAACAATTTTTCCAGGCAGTTGAATCAGTGGAATTTTCAACTTTTACTGCATTACAATCACCTCATCATATATTCTGCAGGACCAGCTTCCGATTTGCTCATCGTTTTACACCTGTGCCGATTGCACTTCTCTTGCGCAATAGTTTTTTTCCATCAGGTGACTGTCTTCGTTGGTTTCCATAGTTACATTGACGTAGGCAGTTGTACAGCTTCGCTTGGTTAATGACGAATGCCCACACTTTTCAGCGTTAGTGATCGACCATTCTTTTAATAGAAGCATGTAATGGTCAGTTTTGACTATTACAAGAAGAAAAGTGTCCATTTGATTGGCTACAAGCACAAAAGTTGATTTTATTCAGAAATAGTCATTGCAGAATTACCTGACAATCGTCCCGGGGTTTATTACTGTATATATTTTCAAACAACGTGACTCGTTGATCGCAAATCATCTTGTGTCGAATGGAGCTGTTTGGTCCTGAAAACCCAGTCGAACACACTCGAATGCGACTTTTCGAAGCGCTGTCCTACGTAAGGTGTTGTACACAGCAAAAAATCCTGTCCGCAACTCAGTGCCAACCAGGGCTGTGGAGCCGGTTCGGCTCCAGAACTCAATTTTACAAGCTCCTGCAAGGCATCTATAATGTTTTGGTTCCAGCTCCGGCTCGAACACCAACATTTTTCGCTCTGGCTCCAAAATGGTGTGGTCGATTAATTGCTGAAAATGTTTTGGTTTCGCTATCATTGCCCTGTTACCAAATACTCTTTCTTCACGAGGATGACCACGCTAGGTATTACAGTCCCGAGATCGGGCGCTTCAGTCATATTACGCATCAGAGTTGTAAGTCGGGCCGGACTTTTCGGGTCGGGCTCGAGCTTAAGTTTGTCAAAAAATTTCGGTTCGAATTCTGGCCTGCATACAAAACTCTTTTATAAGATTTAGAGAAACGATTTTTTTTCTTTCGTGACTTACATATTGTTGTGCTCACCACGATTATTTCTGTGAGTGAAGTGATTGTGATTTTTCTTCACCTAATTCTGTTTGCAAAGACACCTGCGTTCTCCGCTCGGTGTAGTCTCGGTCCCACACTCTTTTTGAGAAGGCGACAACGGTAACAAATTAGCACGAGAGGGCGTTGTGTCGAAAAGATCACTCACGCGATTCTTGGCTTGTTTTAATAAGCCCACAAAGCGGCTTTTCATGCCTACAGCGTTATCCTTGAAAGTTTCTTTTATGTCAATAGCGCCATCGTGTATAGTTTCTTTCTTTCTTGAGAAACATTATTTTCCGAAGTATTATCGTTGACTAACAAGTTAAGTTTGTACTTGTTTAAGCCAATGTTTTGGTCAAGGTGGTTGTTATTGTGGGTGTGATAAACCGTGCACCGGGAACTACAGTCGTGAACTACGTCCTTTGTTACCGCGCAGGTGCGCATATCGTAACTCAATCGGTAAATGTGGCTTTCGGGCCTAAATCGGGCATCATAAATACATATCGGGCTCGGGCCGGGTTCGGGCTTCGCAATGAGGCCCGTTGGCAACACTGCTACGCATGACGTAACGATACGATAACAACACTTCCTGCCCTTTTACTTAGAATCAAAGGATCCGTTTAACTTTTGTCTTCTCATGCAACAGCGCAGGCTAGCGGTTATTACGTTCAAGATAGTTCTTAAAGTTATAAACACCTCGCAGATCTTATTGCATACCGAGGGCAAAAATCCAGGCTTAGCAGAATCTGTTACATTTCTGCCCAAATCCCCTGCTTTGATTGATATACGGCTTATCAAATCTTGAATCGCATGACGAAAACTATTTTCTACTTTATTCTGAACGACATCGAAAAAAAAAGGTTTTGGAAACATGCTTTCAAGTTTCTAAAATCTGTGAAGAAGAATGGGTAAATTCCATTTTTCTGTTTGGAGTCGTGGTGAAGTGATACATAAATTTTATTGCCTCTAATCAACAGTCTAATTTAATTTAATTTTGAAACATACACCAAGTCCATAGTTATGTTTGCCAAACCAATATGATCTTGGCAACCACGTGAACTTGGCGAATTAACAAACAGGTGAAAGGTTATGATTTAAAATTTCTGTAATTGTTGAAAGCAACCACCAGTGTAGTAGCAGTGAAGCTTAATCTCTTGCTGCAAGAGAGAATGATTTTTTTGAAAAATGATCTTCATGTGTTCATTTTGATCTTTGGACACATCGGGTTTTACGGAAATGACAAAACTGGTATATTTGCACTGAAGATGAAGCGGGTATATCACACTAATTTCCTCGGTATATGAACTGCTTTGAAACGTTAAAACGAGCACCTTGCTCAGTTGTGCAGCTTAGGCAGGGCAAATTACTGCTGGAATATATATGCAGTTTTTGGTTTGTCTTTGAGATAAGTGACGATGGAGTATTTGTTTCCGTTGAATGCACGTTTTTTCATCGATAAATCTTATTTGTGCGCTCGCACCGCGAGGATTATTTGACCCGTACGCTTTGGTTGTTTTCGCTTCCGTTTTCTCGAATCTAAAAGATACCCTGCAGCAGTTTGTACAGAAAACAACTGTTTCTGAACCTGCAAAAGCCTGATCACTCTTTTTTGTGACACACAATCCTATTAATCAGCATTAACGAAGGAGTTTGCTTACGTGACGCTATCTTCCAATGTAAGGCCGTAGTCAGCCGTAACCACTGCTGAAAGGCATAATGAAACACATGTTTCAATGTTTTGGTTATGGCAAGTTGCTGAAGAAGTGAAGCCATTGATATTGTCATTAATTTCAATTTTTTGTTGGTCTTGCTGTCAACGCAACTTGTAAAATTTTTTTAGCACAGTTATTTAGTACATTTTTGGAGCATACATCGGTAATAGAGCACACGCGGAATGGTTGCGAAACTAGACGGTTGATGGTGAATTACTTACATCTTTGAATTCATTAAAATTTTATAGAAACACTTTAATGTTACAATTGAATTTATGCATAACATCTTTTGGAAAAGTTAACTCTTAGGTTGAAAATAAGCCTGTCTGCAGTCCACAACAAATAATAAACCAACTGAAAACTGTTGCGAGCACAGAAAGCAAAAGCTTTTGTTTTGTACAATACACGAAGGATTGTATCGCTTTTGGTTTGAAGATCAAACTTTCCGTTTTCCAAGCTTTTGTTGAATCCAATTTTTTCCCAATACAACAGAAAGTAAAGTGGGTTACTGAAATGAAATCAAACAACAGTTTATATTTAATTACACAGTAGTCTTTTCCGTGGGTTTAGTCAGCAGGACTTATCTCGCCGTCGAACCCTGAAACGGCTCTGTCGAACCGTACATGTTCGATCGAACACAGGTTAAGAACCACTGGTCTAAACTAAAGACACAACCAGAGAACAGGATTTGGTTTTATTGGGTGGAGCAGAGCTTTGGCTACGTCGATGGACGTGAGCATACGAGAATAACATTTCCTGTCCTTTCACTAAATAGGATCTGTTTTACTTGTGTTTTATCATGCAGCAGCGCAGGCTAGCGGTTGTTGCGTTCAGGAAAATGTTACAGTCATAACCACTGCGTAAGTCGTAGGCTTTAATGGCGTAGATAGTCTAGAACTCCCACAAAATTTCAAGGGGGAATGAGCTCGACCACTATGTTACTGCAGGTTTAGTATTTCTTTTTTTTATTCCCTTATCTTCTAATTTTTGCCGAGTACCTCACTATGTCGATATAGCAATCTTATTTTCATCTCAACCTTTTATCGTTGCACTTCCACCGTTCACGCGTGGTCTTTCACTGATGGCCTGATGCAAAATATTTCTTTGACAAGTTAATGAACTGAGTGTTAACAGCAGGCCCGCAATCAGGCGGGCTACCGAGCAATTACTCCCACAAAATTTTCAAAAACACGTTTAGGTATTAGGTACAACAAGTCACAATCATTTTGGCTCCCCCGAAAATAGCACAACAACTTAAAATCATTTTGACCAACCAAAAAGATATTGTAGCTGGTTTCGGTCATAGTTAACAATAAACGTTGCTCTAAGCGCACTGATGCGAGTATACCCGCACAAAAGATTGGCGCTGCACAGAGTCTAAGGACGCAGAGTCTTACGAACGAATATGACAAGCACGTTTTTGGTGGAAAATTTGTGCCTTTGTTTTTACGTACGCCAACTGAGATTATTTCCTCTGCAGAATTGCTTCGAAGAACCAAGTATATGTTGGAGTAAGAGTTGATGACAAATATGAAAATATCTGCGGTAAAATTCAAGCGAGTTTGCCTGCATTTTTGCATTTTAATCATTTTTAAAACATTGTGCAAAAAGGGCAATCAATCAATCAACTATTTCGATGATGGTACGCCTAAAGGGTGCTCAGGACCCCCTGGTATATTCAACTGCAGAGTACTGCGCTCCTGTCTGGTGCTGCAATGCTCACACACACCTCATTAAAGTAAAGACCAATGCGTACTTGTACTGTTAATCATGAGATAAAATTTGGAACTTTTAGCGGCTCGCTGGCAATCTTCCACGAGTTATGTTCAGTGGCGTACGCAGAAAATTTTCATGGGGGGGCTTTCATTCAGTGGCATAGGTAGTCATTTGTATTTGGTGCGCACTGTTTGTGACGTCACAAATTGACGTCGTAGTCCCGTTTCTAAACCAATGTTTTGGCGACGTTTGTTGACAAAATATGCACATTTTTCTATGCATCCAGTCTTCTTATTTTATGTGTCATTGCACTGAATATAAACTATCAGCGCTCCAAGTTAGGCTATCGGAGGAAAATGCAACCAACGCTACGACACAGCAGTTCGTAACTGCAAACGTATCAGGCTGCGCGCTAAAAGAGAGGAGTACAACACACTCATCAATTCACCAGAGCAATTTACAACTGCAAGATGAGGCTGCGCTAATGTCTTGTCGAATATGAGCAGTCGAGCATAGAAAGTGTGCAGCTGGACTGGCTGGCACACACTCCGGTTTGCAAGATCGAATCTGGCTAAACTACACAAGATGGAGAATGCGGATAAAGTACGCAAGAAAACTGTCGATTTTTTTGTTGTTTATAGAAGTCCAGCACACTTTTAGTTTTCCTTTTTCCTGCTGAGACACACTGAATGCCTCAATGCTTCTATGTTAACAACTGCTGATTTTGAGCTCGTGCAACAGTTTTATCAGGCTGCAGAAATTGGTATGCCCAATGTAGCCAATGCGGCCAGCGCTTGCGCTGATCAGCCTTAGCAGACAAAATAGAGGCAATTGTTTCAGATAAAGTGAACTTTCTCCGAACAAAATCTTAAACATGCATAGTCTAGTGCAGGGGTCTCCAAAGTTTTTCGTCAGAGGGCCACATAAGTTAGTACACAACAGTTTGAGGGCCGGACATCTTACGTAATGTGATTTTTTCGGGATATGTTGCATTCTACCAAATCAATAAATTGTCCGTAAATATTTATTTTTTCATTATTCATGAAATGACTTCGCGGGCCGGATGAAATGGTTTCGCCGGCCGGATTTGGCCCGTGGGCCGTAGTTTGGTCCTCTTTGTCTTCCAAATCAAAAAGTGTTTGGACAGGCAAACCGGGGCCCACAGGGGAAAGATTTGAAACACGCGAAAGAAAAACGAAAGCCGTGGCTTTTGTGACTTGCCTGCATGACGTCAAGCGTGCCGAATGACGTCACGCGCGCCGAATGAGAGACGATCCGCAAAAAAAGTGACTCTGGAAACAAATAGTCACGAATCACGAATTTTGGTCACGTTATAAATGTTTGTTTTTTTTCCGTTAAAAATTTGATATAAGTGTTTTGCCACAAACTTCATGTTTTTGTGACAGTTACAAGGCATGGCTGTGCCCATATTAAAGAAAAGAAGTATCGTGTGTTTTTTAACTTGGTCGCGAAAAGATTCCTTGCCGTAGATAGTGTTTTAAACTTTGCAGAGAAGAAATTTTTGCAACAATAGATCCTGGCGGTTGCTGTTTTGCATTAACACTTTTGAACCCGCTTGGTTTGGGGATTTTCGCAAAAAAAACACCTAAAATCACTTGGCTTTGCACAGGAATATCTCCGCTCCTGTTCGGGTTACGGACCTGGTCGAAGTGTCAAAAAACGCAGCAAGTCTTCTAGTCTGTACTCGAAAGAAAAATTTTTGACTGGGGGGTGGGTTTTTTTTGTGAGTGACGTCATAAGTGGAAGACTTTTAGGCCACTCTGGCCCTGGGCGTCAACCGTTAGGTGATAGTATTTCGCTGAAGTTTTTACTGGAAACTTGGCTACAATCCGAGTCTTTTGATACTTTGGGCGACCTGCTGGGGTTTCGGGTTGAAAATTTATGATGTTAGTTAGTAAAAATATCTGATTAATT
>Ga0210059_1009349_pt1 | contig 15329 bp, 13 predicted proteins | sample Ectturendosymbi2_FD_188042 | JGI IMG/M metagenome (GOLD analysis project Ga0210059, IMG submission 188042) | Ecteinascidia turbinata endosymbiont from Florida, USA - Sample 2 (SPAdes) (version 2) | ecosystem: Host-associated > Tunicates > Ascidians > Unclassified | place: Key West, Florida... | reverse complement strand
CATCATCGTCATCATCGTCATCATCGTCATCATCGTCATCATCGTCATCATCGTCATCATCGTCATCATCGTCATCATCGTCATCATCGTCATCATCGTCATCATCGTCATCATCGTCATCGTCGTCATCGTCGTCATCGTCGTCATCATCGTCATCATCGTCATCATCGTCATCATCGTCATCATTGTCATGATCCCCATCATCATTGACATTATTGTCATCATCGTCATCGTTGTCACCATTGTCACCGTTGTCACCGTTGTCACCATTGTCACCATTGTTGTCATTGTTGTCATTGTCGGTATTGTCGTCATTTTCGTCGTTGTCATGCTTGTCATCATCGTTGTCATTGTCATCATTGTCGTGATCATCATTGTCATCATCGTCATCATCGTCTTCATTGTTATCAAGACCTAGAAGGAAAGACTGTAATGATCATCTGTTTGTTTTTACAATTTCTGCATGTAATGCAGGTCCAAATCTAATTCAGGTAATGTGTACAAGATTGATTCTGTGTGGTTTGTTGGTCCATTTTTTTTATTCCATCAAATGTTATTGTGGATTAAAATAAATTTTCCAGTCGAAAAAAATAAATCGTGTACGGGAAATGATCATCAGTAGACGCTTCTCTGTTTGCAATTCGTAGGTGCAGTAGCTCCAAAATGCAAGCACAAGTCGTGTGCCTACAGAACATGTTCTTTGCGTTGTCAATCTTTCATTGTTGGTGATGTGTCTTGTATGAGCAATGTAAATGTGATAACGATTTGGTCTCTCTTGGTGATCTTTCATGACTAAAAAAGTGACCTCTCTTGTTCAAATTTTTTGATGTTTGCATGAACCTATCTTTGGATGTGCGATATTTGTTCTTCGTTGTATGCGGGTATGTATACTAATTGTTAAACTTGGTTGGAGATGTGAAACTCTTTGGTTTTGCTATAGAAGATATGCATATCCAAAGGAGAAAATTTCATTTCGACTTCACGTCACAAAGTTTATCTGGAGTCAAGGGCGAATCCAGAGGTGGCAATTGGGGCGATAGCCCCCCATAAAACGTACGTAAGTAACTTTTTCACCATGATTTTGAACAATTCGGAAAACAGCATTCACGATATAAGGTCATTTTGCCGTCCTTTGTTTTTTCACAGCAGTGTTGTGAAGCACACATCATCTCTGTTATAGTAGTGAACACGTAATAAGACGTGGCTGCCAAATATCACTGAAATCGCCCCCCCCCTGAACTTACTGTCTGCATGCGTCCCTGTCTGGAGGTGGTTCTTTACTTGAAATTTTCTTAAGAGACGTAGCTTTTTATCTTAGAAAGTTAGCAGCTCTCCAAGATTTATGTCGCGATGGTTGCAACGAAAGTGTGAATGGCGTAGATCCCGATTACTGTCCATCTTGCTCCAAATCAGCAATTGGTGTACTGAACTAAAATCTGCTAAACGTTTCTTGATTTATACTAACTGGTGTTATGAACAAGACATGCAAATTCAAGGGAGAAATTTCATTCCACCTCACATCACAAATTCCATCTGGAGGTGGCTCTTTACTTTTTTCTGATTCTGAAAGACTTAGCTTGCATGCTGAGGAAGTTGGAAGCTCTCCACGATTTAGGTCGCGACATGTACAACGAAGTGTGTGAATGGCGTAAATCCTGTTTACTATCGATCTCGCTAGTGACGACAGATGTGACCCAAATCAACAATTGGTGTAATCAACTAAAATCCGCTAAATCTATTTCATATTAACTAACTGCTTCAGGTCACTGGATGCCGTGGTATTTGGTGAACATGTTGATGACACAGTGCAGGAGGTCGACATAAGTACCAGGGCATGTACTCCGGGTGTGCCTCGTTTGAGGCGCACATCCAGTCAAACTGATCATCACAACATTTTTCCAGATCGTGTAATCAAGAGAAAATCACAGAAAAGCTTCAAAGACAATTATGAAGGTCTCATTGATTTTCTGAGCCAAGTTTGAAAATTGTCCCATTTGAACTTACTTGATTTAGCTGTTTTTTTCATGCATCACTAGTTTCCCGGTTCGTGTTTTGATGTGGCAACCCTGGGTGTGCACTGATACAACCGCACACTTTTGCTTGTAATGAGAGCATCAGTATTTGCCAAGACACATTCGAGCTTTCATCAGTAATTGGAAGTTCAGCCAGACTGAGCATTACAGCTCAAATGGCCTGTATCGGTAATGTTCCCCCAGTAGTTTATATTTAACAGCTACATAATAAAAAATGAAATTTTTCTTGCCTGCTTTATGTGCATTCTAAGTTCTTTCGTAATTTAGCAAATTTCGATCTGGCAACCCTGGGTGTGCGCCATTCTACTCGCACACCTGTGCTCAACTGCTCATATTCGACTACTAGACATTCGCGCAGCGTGAGGCTTTTGCAATTGTGAACTGCCAGGCCTTGGAACTTTAGGCATAGGACTGAATGTGTTTTACTCCAATATTTGAACGCGAAGTCTAATATTTTGCAGTTATGAACTGCGCCGACGTAGAGCTTTGTGTGAGTGTGTTTTAGCCTACTCCCAGTTTTAGTGCGCAGCTTGATATTTTTGCAGTTATGAACTGTTCCGTCGTAGCGTTTCGTGTATTTTGCTCCCGTATCCTAACTTGGAGCGGTGATTTTTCAAAGTTAACACAGTGACAAATAAAATTGTGCAACAACCAGGGCCGGTTTTAAGCCGATTTGACCGATTGCTTTTAATCGGTCCCTGCGCCAAAGGGGGCCCGGCGCTACGACTACTAACCAACGCAAACTTCCGTTTTATATCGAAGCTGCTTGTTTATAGTGCCGGTGCGGGGCCCAGCGTTTTAGGCGCATTGAGAGACCTAACCGGTTCTCAAATATTTTCAAACGATTTCCCAAAATAGAGTATAAACTCGCTTTACTACCACCATCAAACTACACGAAAACCTTGCTTTAGAATCATCTTGGTTTTCAGATAAAACAGATGCTGCCTCCCAAACTATCTTTGCAGTCAGCGAGTTCAAACCTTAAGAAAACCCTGGAGGGGCCCACAGTATTTTGTCAGCGTAGGATCCCTTACCAACAAAAATCCAAGTGAACTTCGCGGTTTTTACCGCCCCGTTATTTCTGAGATATAGCCTAACAAATTGAAAGTTGTAAAAAATCTAAAAGATGGAAAGTGGAATAACTTTCGTGGAAGTTTGAGGCTATACTACACTATTTGCCTGTTTGGGAAAATTGAAAAGTAGGTTTAAATTAAACTTAATGGTATATTTATAATCACTTCATACATTTCTTTAGTGTCAATACATAAAATAATTTTTAACCTTCTCCGGGATATTCAAAACCTGCTAAAATAAGCGGTTTTTACTCATTCAGTCGGTGCTCTATTAAGTGTTTTTCACTGTAACCATTTTCCACGTGTACAGTATGTAGTGAGAGGCAAGTGTTTTGTTTTTGGCTTAACAGTCAAATATGGGCTATGGCTTTAAGACAGGCGGTGCAAATACAGGCCCGCGGAACACATGCGACCCGCCACAGCTTTTTCAGTGGCCCGTGAAAGCGTTCAGGAAAATCTTCAAATCTGAAATTTGTTGAAAAGCGTGTGGCGTTACATTTGACTCAGTGAATTGCTTGCGCTTGATAAAGTGCATTTGCACAAGAACAATGAATAATACCTTTTCTGTATACCATTACTGTTTCTGTTTTATTTTGCGATCAAATGAGAAGGTACTGCCCTCCGTTGGTGCACCTGTCTGGATAACCGCCATGTTTTTTTCTGTGCCCCGGCGTTCGTTGTCTTGAAGAATACATCTGGCGCAATGAACTCAGTATCGCCAAATAAATCTGTCAATAACTCCGCTAATCCCGGCCTTCTCAAAGTGACTACCGAGCCAAATCAATTGTCCATCCCTGCAAACTGTAGAGAGGTTCTGCAAATTGGTCAGCAGAGATAGATTTCCTAAACTGAAAGATTTCGCGCTAAAAATGCACTCGATGTTTGGAAGCACATACGTGTGTAACGGTACGTTTTCTACTGCGAAGCAAGTCAAATCTAAAAACAGAAGTCGAATGGCAGACGAATTCAACACTGGACGATAGTCTCTGACTTGGTACCAATAACACTGGTATATTGACAAAGGAACGATAGTATCAGAGAAGCCTTGACCACAGGCATCCCACTGATAGATATTTGTAATAAAGTGCTATTTGGTATTGTGTAATAATGTCAATGACGCACTCACTCATCTTCCCATTTTTAGTTGAATGTTGTGAATCTGTTCTTTTATATATCATTTTATTGGACGTGGCCCACAAGTTTTAGTAAAATGACCCATAGGTCAAAAGTAGTTGTACCACGCTGATTTCAGAATATATTTTGTCTGTAACTTAGCTAAATATTATGAGTCGAAGACCAAGAGACATAAGACGAAAATATTTAGTGGCAGCCAAAACGGCCTAAAGTGAGGCAAAAACAGACCAAAGCATAAAAAAGGAGCATTACACAAGTATTTTAGCCGTTGCGGGTATACCCAATGCCACACCACATTGAAGATGGCGACAACGTACTAAGCAGTCAGCTTGGTAATGTTATGCCAGATAGTCAAAGTGGAAGTTTATGTACGGGAAGTGATATAAATCGTTTTGAATGTATTGATTCTGACAAAGAAGGAACCTCGTCGGATGGTGCATCTGATGAGGCATGCCAGCAAGATTATTCAAAATTTGGATGAACAAATAGCCCTGCTACTTAACCAGATGTCATGAGTCGGAATATTAGGGACTAACCTGGACTATTTAGCCCGAATAGGACCGCCTGCAATCATGCTAGAAGGTTTCCCCAGAAACGAGTGTGATGGGACGCGGTTTTCTACTGTATGTTCCACGGCAAAAAAACAAAGGAATACCACCAAATGGTGAAGCGGTAGGTCACCGATGACTAATACTCCTGGCATGGAAAAATCGGAATCTTTTGCTACTACTTCAAACTTTTCGGTTCTGGATATGCACTAGCACAGCACGTAATACCTCTCGTCTCCGCTGGTACTACACTCGTACCTCCTTTCTGGTCAAGGAGGTACCTGGCCAGAGAGGAGGTATTAATGTGGGTTTTAATTCTTTGATTTACTAGGTTTTACGGCGCTGTCCATTGAAGTCTCTGCTGGAGAGGTTTGGTGTCACTCTTTCGGCCCCACTTTTTTAACATCTACCAATTCTATCATTATGCCTTGACGCATCCCATCAAACATTTCTCTACACAACTGAGTGGGGCCCCGCAAAAGTGTTTTGAAATCGGGCCCCACACTTACTAACGCCGGCCCTGGCAACAACGAATAAGGAGAGTACGTGTAGACTACTGTAATATGCATATTATATCAACAAAAGTCGGCAAAACCTGATAGTGGAAATGTTAATATGGCCCTATATTCTAACGTCACAAAAGCGCACACCCGCTACCAATGACCACGATACGCCACTGATAAGTGTAGCAGAAGATTGGATTTCTGAAATCGTTACTTCATTTCACACCAATTTCAGTGGAGCTATCCATGTTGGAAGATATGTTTCTTGCAAATAGTTACGTCTTCACTAGTGCACTTGCTTACATAATTTTGGTAAACCTGACTACCTGGTAGAAGCAACATCCTAAAATTAATCTTTGTGTAAATGGGTTGCTATAAAGTAGCTTCCAAGAGAGAGAAATTAAACAATCAAATACTAGGACACAATTATTTAATAGTTCGTAAGAAAGTTTTGCAAGAATCAATATTTCAAAGAAATGAAAGAAGATGCAGCGAAGACAAAAAGTCTTTTTCAAATGAATAGAAAATAGACGAATTTCCAATTGAAGTGTTTCAGGCAACAAGGCAATACAGGAGCTAAGAAAGTCGTGACGGCTATTCTTTTTTCTGCCTAATGATTAATTACAGCTATTATTCTCCTGTAAATTAAATTGATAGAGCTACCTGTTACCCTGGATTGTGATTAAAGTTTTGCTTTCATGGAGTCAGTAATATGTATTCGCTTAAGTTTTTCTCGAGATGCTGGAAAGTATTTAATACAAATGACAAAGACTTTGTTGTCTTTTGGTAATTCTTTGAGAAGAGATGAGGTGATGCTGTTAGATGAGAGAGACGCGAAGTGATTAATTTTTCAGATCAAACTAACCGGTCTGCAGGAACGACAGTGCATGACAGTGTTAGGATCTGTTTTTTTTTGCTAAACCTACTAAATTTGATTTCTATTGACGAAGCAGTGCATACGGTCATATCGGTTTTACAAGCAAACATTGAAAATGCTATGAAAAAGTATGTGCAAGACATAAAAGTAAATACAAAGCGGACTTTGCTTCTGCGATGTTATACAGCAAGCCTGTAGCCTGTAAAGTTTAATTCGAAAAGTTTTCTGTGCTTTGCAAATAACGTTGTCAAAAATTTTAACTTCATCAAACATTTAAAACATTTAAAACGTTTGCACGTTGCGCAATAAATACAGTTCGTCCAAAATGAAACAGAAGTCTTATTTTTTATCATTCCAATATGATATGGCCAAATTGAAGATGGCGGATGTTAACGGTGAACAGATGTTAGTGCAAAAACGCAGATATTTACATTTTTCTGTTGTTCCAGTTGCGTTCTAACAAAATACATTAAACTCCTAGATGCTATCACTCGGATTTCTAACGTATATACCAATTTGTCTACACGTTTCTGAAAAATTGTCCATCAAAATATTCACTTTCAAGTGCCAAATATATTTGTTTCTTGGGTAATTTTGGGTTGCTCAGTCCGAAATGAACAACGTATTCTTTGTATGGTCCATAGTTTTTGAGATATCGGTATTTACTTCTTTGACAAGAGAAAAGTAATTAACTTTAGTATTTGCCAAATGTGAACGTACGTTTCAGTAACATCCGTATCGGAAACGTCTGTTATATAGTATGCACCATTTGTTGATATACGTATTATAGCATTCAAAATTGAGGGTAAGGAAATATAACCCATCTTTGATTTCGCAATGTGTTGTTGGTCATTTCACTCCTAAGTGGTGAGGCTTGGCAAGCATGCGCACAGCAAACAGAGAAAATCCTCTCCAACACAAACTCTGCAGCTTCACGTCAAGTTTAGGTGCATGCCCTGCTTGTTCAGCATTTACAGAGTGTATTTTTTCAACATATGATTTGTTATGTTAAAAAAATCAGAAAAAGTTTAAGATGAAGGGAAGGCAGAAAAATTGGTCAAAATATACCGATTGTGCAGATCTGAAGAAGATAACCATTAGAATTTACTCAAACTGTTCGATTTCTTATTTTCTTTTTTCAAGTCCTTTAAATTTAGTTGCTGTTCATTTTGTTTGATTAAAAAATTACAGACAACTGTATAAGTATCCTGCTAATTTTAATTTTTACTTCTGGGTAGATTTTTCAAAGAAAAAGTAAAGAGTGGGTATTTTTGGTAGGTTTTATTGGTTTTATTTAAGTGGACTTTTTCACTGGGTCGTTTTTTTTACAACAACCCTGTCCGGTGACGAATTTTAATATGTGCAACATATCTAGATTCAAAGAATTTGTTTTACTGCTAAGTCTAACATTAATTGACAGCATTTGACAGATAGTGCCACAACTTCCTGGCATCTACCGTTCTCATGGTTCCCCAGTGTAGATCAGCAGTTCCTGACCAACTTTCAGAGATTTGTGCAATCTCGCTTTAAGTTGACTCATAATCTGTTTTTGTCGCATAACGCGCATAAAACTGCAACTCGGCCTAATTTCGACTTAGTGATGTTTTCGGGTCTTGCGTGCATAGAACAAATGGTGGTAATCGAATCAACGAGTTTTTCTGGTTAACAAAACGACCAAATAACTTAGCTGGAGCACGCACGTTTTTATTGCTATGTTGTTGAGATTTTTGTGCGGAGTGACTGCTTATTGCAATTTAGCTGTTGTGTCTTCGATCTCGTGTTCACTTAGTTGACAATAAGCGCAGCTGCATGCCTTTCCATTGTTAACTGCTGAACTGATAGTAAATCGCAGTTGCGCGTTTTCCTCACCATTAATTATTCTACCACGCTCGGTTAATTGATAGTGAGGTCTTATAGCTTAGTGGTGTCACTGCGCCTGGTAGGATCGCCCAGTTTGTTTCTGTTGCATTTTCAGAAACCGTGTTTGACCATCAATTGCTCTTGAAGTGAAGCTTGCTGCTTGGATTTATGCCTATAAAGGCTTGTGTTAATACTTGGCAATTTCTGTAGGGAATAAGGAGCTGCAGACCTGTTGATGCGCGGAATTCGTAAGGTGTCACATTAGGTGAAAGGTTGTCAGACCTACTCAAAAGTTTCTCAAACTTTTGTGAGTGCCAGCTTACCACAGCTCGCAGGCTAGCGCCGTAGCAAGGGGCATCAACCTTCACAGTCTGCTCAGCCAGAAGGTTTTCCAGTAAACCTTGGTGATCTAGATCAGTGCTCCACAACCTTTTTTCACTCACGGCACATTTAACAACTTTCCAAAATTTAGCGGCACACCTCGATTACTAATATAAGCAATACACTTCGTGATCTATTTTGAGTTATTTGCGCCTGAGCACAATCGCTGAATGGTACGCTGAGTATTTGAAAGAGCAACTCGAAGTTTCCATCAATTTCTTTTAAGCATGGATGGTTTCTTGTTTTTTTGCTCAATAACAAAGATGAGAAAACTTTGTTCACACAAGTACTCCATGTAGTGCAAAACTGAAAAAAAAATTCAAAAGCCACTTTCGAAATTCGCGTATATACCTCTTCAATACAAATCCAAAATTAATCAAGTGGAACACCGCTGAACTTAATCTCAGAGTTCTGTCATTTCGTAGTTCAAGAATGTTTTTTCTAACACGCAAGGGTAATTCTTGGGTTGACATTTCAGCATTATCCGAAAAAAGATTTCGGATCCAACCACATTGTTGCGTACCATTTGTGAAAAAGTAATGGTTATATTTCTGGTGTAACAAAGTTAAGCGTTCTTGGACCAAATCCAACACAACTTCTTTATCAAAAATTTTATTTTGATTGTTTCTGGAAACATTTCTAGTGACCCCGTATTAACTCAGTTTTCCAGAGTACTATTTTCTGTTTAAAACCTTTTACTTGTCAGAACATGTCAGCATATTTTCATTTTTGCTTTGCATTTTAATGTTGAGTTCTTTCAAGTGTGTCGGTCATAAATGCAAGTTCAGCAATCGAAGGGTCATCCTCAAGTGTTTACACAGATGGTGGTTTTTATAACTTAATACGAACTGACTTATTACCTGTCGCATCTCGAAGAGTCTTGCGAGAACTTTGCCCCGAGAATCCCAACGCACAGACGTATATGAAATAGCAGTGATTGATATTCTGATAAGGGTTGCGGATTCGGTGTCATAAGGAGTCGGAAGTTTTGGGGTGAAGTCGGAGTCGGATTCCTAACAACACTGGGAGTTGGAGTCGGATTTTTTGTCCGACTCCAGATGCCCAATTGGATCATTTTTTACACCACACTCTTAACTTGGGAATTCCTGTTGAAATGGCACAATTTCTTTTGAAACTTTTGTTGAAACAGAGATTTCTTGCTGTGCACCACGATTTCCATTGATTTTAACAGCCAAATTTCATTCCTTTTATGTTACGGAGTCGGGAGATCGGAGTCGGAAATTTTGGAAAGGTCGAAGTTGGAGCCGCATATCTTACCTCTGACTCCGTAACCCTGATTCTGATCCCATTTCTTCGCATAGCAACGAAAAATAGAAGTGCTCAATGGCCTGATATTAAAAAAAAACGGCCAAAGCAATAGACGCAAACAACATTTTTGTAGACGTTTCGGTAACTGCTTACTATCAGCAGTACATTTGCAATTGTAAACGAAATTCGCAGTTACCGAAACGTCTACAAAAATGTTGTTTATACCTATTGCTTTGGCCGTTATTGTCATTACCAGCAACGAAAAAAATGTGAATTCAAAGCACTTGCTTCAAGAAAGTTGACAATGTGAATGCAATCGTTCATCTTTTCTGACAATCCCTTTGCTAAAACTTTCATCATCAAGGCTTCCGTCAGGCCCGCAGCCAAGGGGAATAACCTCCCAAATTTTGTTGTGCCCAGAAAAAGTTTGTTTTAAACGTACATTGAAAACAAAAATCATGAAAAAAAAATATAATGTATTTTGCACCCCAAACCTCAAAACTTGACTGCGGGCTTGGCTTCCCTATGCAAACAACAATGCGTAATTTCAATTGGTGGATTTTGACGTTTCACTAACGCAGCAAAGCCTCTACCTTCGCCCCCATTACTATTTTAAGCCAGGCCTACCACGTGATTATGAAAACTGCGGTTCTGACGTCAAAAAACACCATAATTGCGCTGTGAAAGTTAGTGAAAGTCTTTGAGTTAGTGAAGTGCAATGCTCATATTTTCATATAAAGTTATTCTGTGGCACACCAAGCATCGTCTCGCGGCACACCAGTTGCGGAGCACTGATCTAGGTGATGAGCACGGAGAAGGTTCCACCAGGACATTAAGTCATGGAAAAGAGGTATCGTCACATTCCATAAAATGTCACAAAAGACAATGTGTAAGCATTGAATAAACTTTTTGCATTAAATAATTGATAAATGAGCTTTGACAGTTTATGAAATGTACCTTGCTGGTTACTAAGAGTGGTGTTTGTGCTTTGACGTCACCTATTTTGGCATTACAAAAATATGGATTTACTGCTAATATACCCAATTTCCGAATTTTAGCTTGGTGATTGCATGCAGAAGGCACTCTGTGATAATGATTGCCGACTTTCGCCACATCGTATCGAACATTAAATAATACTAGATGGACATGCTTGATAAAACCGAAACATTCTCAAAAATTGCAGCATATAGACCAGTGATGTAGCCGAGACCGTAACCTCCGAGACCGAGACCTGGCTCAAAGTTCGAGACGAGACCGAGACGGAGACTTTGTCATAAAAACCGATGCCGAGACCTGGAAGTTCGAAACCGAGACCGAGACTCGAGACCTCACATTTCTCTGATGGTATTTAAAGCTAAATCCTTGAATAATGTTGCAACAAAATATCTGGCACGTTGCCAAATATCAAGACAAAAATCATCCGAAATTTGCGCAAACGGCCAAATAGTGCAAACGTTCATTTTCACTTTCCTCTTAGGAATTAACAACCTCAAACCTGTGGCCTTATTTACAAATTCCATGAAGAAATGCATGGACACTGAAAATTTTGGCAGCGTTTAGAGGGTCTACGGGTTTTTCACTCGAAAAATGTAGGTGATCCAATTGAATATTCAAGGTGTTTGCCGTTGCCATCCTTCAATAAATTTGTTTTGACTCAGAAAAATTTTAATTGTTTAGTTCGTTACAAAACAATACCAGCCCTTCTGTGTAGGCTAAGGACAGGAGGTGATGCCTGATGAAGCTCCCATGTTCTGGTCTCCTACCTGGTATTGAAGTAGGCCTATGACATTTGAGAAAGTGGAGAAGAGGCGAATCATTACTTTTTATTTTGAAACAAGCACAGTCGATGTAGGCTAAGGTATACAGTCCAGCAGCACTGGTCAAAACAGCACAGTAAAGTAGTAACTCCACATGAAAGGTTGCTTTCTATCATTCAATTTTTTGCCAAGGTGTTTTGTCGTTTATGTCATTTGCCCATGAAGTAACAAATTTTTTAATTTTTTTACGATCTTTTTACTATCGACTTACCTGTTTCACTACATTCTTTTTATTTTAACTCTGGGCATCTGCACTGACACTCACATTTCTTCGCCACATATTTCGTGTATTTTGGCTAACAAAGCTTTGCCATTTTTTGTAACGCTACCTACAACTTTCCTAATTACTTTTCGCCTCACATGACAAGTAATTGATTAATAATTCTCCAAATATTTAGAATTAAGAGGTGATAAATTTAGAGATTTAAAAAAACGAAAGCACTACTTCGAATTTCAAAACGCAAAATTGTAACTAATTTTTCATCCATCCAAACTTGCTCACGCTGTCCAAAACAAGTTTTAAAAATGTTGCTCGTGCTTCTGCTGTTGACGCAAAGAAAAAAATGTTTAAGCCTATTAGAGTAATAGACCTTTTGGGCACAAATTAGGTTTATACTTTGAACCAGCGAGGTAATATCCCACCGCATGCTCTACCGCAGTGGCGTAGCGATGTTAATGTCGCCCGGGGCCGACCTTAAAAATGCTTCCTCTTTCCACTCTTCAGATTTGCTTACAACAATATAAAATGAGAGAAAATCATGTGTCATGCTTATTATAACAATAAGGAACAATAAAGCATCTTGACCATCACAATCAAATACTCACAAACCGAAAGGGGTCTTGTTTTTAATTCTCGATTATGGATCTTGCTTTCTCTGCTTGTTTGCCACCCTTCTCGTCATTACTTTTCGTATTATCTCTGCCGCCTTTACATACTGTATGCATGTATGTATGGCTAAATAAATAGCATAGCTGGTACATACTAGGCTGTGGTTCAGCGGGAAAGTTTTATTTTTTGTCATTACTTGTGAATCAGTTGGCACCGTGGATTGGATGTGCTTTTTGTCTTACTTAGAGCAAGGTGCTCGTAGTTTGTCAGTTTTTTACAACTGCGGCAGATCTTTTGCAGGAAACCATTGCCTTCGTAGTGAAACTTTTTCTTTCTCTGATAAAAAGAAAGTATTAGATGTTTTCGACAGGCATTGTTGGGATGCAGCAGAATGAACGAAGTTCGTGATTACCGATGTAGATGACTAGCAGTGAAATGGTGTAGCGCCTTTCCGCTGATTTTATGGCTCCATGTATAATTCCTAGATTTGCTATTTTTTATCGTCAAGTTTTTATATTTTCAAGTTTTTCATAATTTCCATATTTTTATGTTAAACTGATATTCACAACTGTTCCAAATTTCCGTTTGCTAACACACCTCGAGTTTTCGCAACACCGCATGTCGGTTAGAAAAAGCAGAAAGGCCGTAAAACCAAGAGCAGTAGGATACGTCAAAGTAACTGATCAGCCATGACGCATTATTTGCTCTCTGTAAAAAACTCTTATGAGCAAAACTTTTCCTCAAGAGAATTCCGAGGCAATTTTTAATTTCAAAAAGTCTGCAATGCGCAGAACAAGAAAAACTTCACCAGCGTGTTTTAACGGAGTGCTTTGAAAAGCACTTCGAAAAAAAGACATGTTTTTTTTGGCTTCTCAAAAAAGAAGTTTTTGGCACCCTCCCACCTCTTTTGAATAAGCCTATAGGTTTCATAACAAAACTTTTAGAAAAACAGTTCAAAGATAGTCCTTAGCAAAGTACTCCCAATCTCTCCTTGCAGAGATTACGCGCTGCGGTCTCATTGGTACATGGACATTTTTTATTGAATTCAGTATAAATTTCAAACGGGGTAGAGGGCAAATTGTTTTCTCCAACTCGCAAACAAAATAACAGCAAAGAAAGCTTAGCCACTGTCCTCTTTGAACGGCTAAATTTTGAACAATCATCTTTTAAAAACGTTTTTTTAAGGAACTCCTTCTTGCAAAACTTCATAAAAAATAACCTATGCAAAGTCTCGAGACGAAGAGCTCGAGACCGAGACCGAAATCCTTCGAGACCGAGGCTGAGACGAGGCCTGAGACCTTCGAGACCGAGACTCCAAAAAACGGGTCTCGAGACACGTCTCGAAACCGAGACCATGTCTCGAGACTCCATCACTGGTATAGACAAAAGCAATATCAAAATTTGAGTATTTTTGTAACTACTTGGATGCAAAGATATGGAATATCGCAAAAACACGAGCCAATGTCATTTTGGAATTTAGCGACATTAAAATACCGTAAATCCTTTGAAATTTCATTGCAACAAAATATTTGTTAACCGGTGAAACAATTTCTTGGGGCTACTGGGATCATATACACAACTGTGTATAAAATGACTACGGATCACATTACAGTATGCTATTCATCAATATTTTACACTGGTCGCAAAATCATAACAATTGTTGCCTTTAGTAATACCCAATTTACAAGACTACTTGAACGTGACGCATCTTCAAAAAGCAATGTGCAAAAACGACACATTTGCGTCATTACATGATAAAACATGATTGAAAACAGAAAGTCTTCCATGTTTAAAAATAAATTGATGATTTTGCTGCTTGAACGACAAGCGAACGTTTTAATGAAACTAATGTTGCAACCTCTCCGGTGGTGTTGCGTTGATTGTATGATTCACCACGAACGGGATGTGCGTGAAGAATAACACCATCATATGTGTAGCGCGAGTAAGCAATAGTAAGAGAGATTGCGAGCATGATCTCTATTGTTGCTTGTTGCCACGGTGCGAAGCTTTGCGCGCATGCCGCTCGGGATTTCCGATCGTAACACTAACAATGCTGGATGGAATTGATCACTATGACGTTTAGAAAATATAAAAAAATAACACTTGCAAAAATAGTTTGAAACTAAAAATTGAAGATATTGCACAACTCAACATACCAGTCTGTCTCATATTTGTACCCTCTAAAGCAAGATGCACAAGTGCAAGTGAACGAATCAACTTCATCGGTGCAAATGCCGTTTTGACATTAGTTGGGACTACAATCGTCAATATGGAAAAGTTCGCATGTCTTTAGCTCGGAAAAATTCAAAAAGTCAGGTGGAAATAACACAGCACAATATTATGCTTGGATGTAGACACCCAAAAATGGCTGAGAATGCGGATGCGCCTACTGTTTGTACATGCTGCGGACACTTTAATATAAATTCCGTTACTTCATATGATAACTGATGAAAAACGACACCCACGAAACTACCACTTTCTACTGTAGCTATCGGAAAGCCCGAGCGGCAAGAGTGCAAAGATTCACAGTGTGGCAGCAAGCAACAATAGTGATCACAGGATATGGCCAACAATTTGTGCATGGTTTAATAAAATATCCTTTGATTCATTTGTTAACTGACGACAAACAACACACAAGAATAATATTTTTGTTTTTGGAAAACCTTCTTACCTTTCAACCAAGCGGGGATTTTGCATTTTAGTAAACAGAAACAATATCATACGTTCAAACGCATTGGTCTCCATATGCGGAAGCTATAATTTTGAGGTTCATCACATTCCAAGCACAGACCAATGCTTTAAACAAGGCGTTGTTTGGCAATTTAACGATTCTTTCAACTCATTTGACTTACTCGTTTGGCACCTATCTCCAGTATAACCACCCGCACATGTGCATGTAAACCAGTGGTTCTTAACCGGGGGTACACGTATCACTTGGGGGTATGAGGAGCCAAAGCAGGGGGTACGAAGCACCAAAATTTTCAGGGATACACGCCGTGAAAATT
>Ga0210059_1009348_pt1 | contig 15330 bp, 12 predicted proteins | sample Ectturendosymbi2_FD_188042 | JGI IMG/M metagenome (GOLD analysis project Ga0210059, IMG submission 188042) | Ecteinascidia turbinata endosymbiont from Florida, USA - Sample 2 (SPAdes) (version 2) | ecosystem: Host-associated > Tunicates > Ascidians > Unclassified | place: Key West, Florida... | reverse complement strand
TCTGCCAGAGATAACATCTCTGCATGCAGAGATAGCTATCTCTGCCAGAGATAACATCTCTGCATGCAGAGATAGCTATCTCTGCCAGAGATAATATCTCTGCATGCAGAGATAGCTATCTCTGCCACAGATAACATCTCTGCATTCAGAGATAGCTATCTCTGCCAGAGATAGAAGTTTTTGTGCTAAATCTGTCAGATATAATATTTTTACAAACGGCGCCCCATATTGGTTGAAAGACTTGCGTACACAGAAAGTCTTGCGTATAAGTTGAATGGTCAGTTGTAAGGCTCATGGCGCAACATTTTTATGAACTAGCAAAGGTCTTAATAATTTTGATTAACCGTTTTTATCCAACTGACCTAAGTTGATCTTTTGTCTAGCAATTTTTATTTATCATTTTTTCATTTGCCGCAATGTAAAACTTTAGTTTGTGCTCCGACTTATGTTAGTTAAAAACTACAATACGCGATGATTTCACATAAAAAATCACTAAAAACTGAACCTTTGTTAATCACAAAAAAATTATGTTATAATTTAAAATAGGAAGTTTGTAGATTTAAATGTTTACGTCACGCCATGTGAGTGTTTCGTGATTTAAGTCCATCTGAAGTAGTTGAAACACTACAGAATTGCATTTGTATTGAGTTGCAAAAAATGAATAAACAAAAACAAAATAACTGAACCTACGAATCACTTTACTTTCTTCAACACGTGTGCATCGGCAGGGAGAAGGGAACAAAGCAGACGATGGCATCACTGGAAAAAGCCGAGAAATTTGTTAAAATTAATAAAGTACTTTCATTTTACAAATTTTTCTTATATCTTTCCACCTTACTCATGTCACACGCGGGGATTCTTCATCGCAACCAATGCTATTACCTTTTCTCTCCGTTGTTGTGAAGAAACGCAAGATGCCCACCTTGATTACAATTGTTTAATTCAATAGCTGATTACGCAGCATACCAGAGTTCGCAAACAGAAAACGCCGTTAGTTTTCAGATCGGAGCAATCTTCAGTGTCCCGCATTGAGATTGCGCCGCCATACAACTACTGCCAACCAATTGTGTTGCAATTTACGAAGCGAGACAAATGCAAGTGCCAAGCAGGCTAAAGTACAGCTTGGCGGTGTCTTGGGTATAAGGAAAAAGGGATCATTTCACATGGCCTGCGGTTTTGGTTTCAGGTCATTTTACACGGCCGGCCACAGCCTTGATTACGCTTTTGTGGCGCAGCGACGGAAGTTTCTTGATACTTAATGAAACGCTCACCGTTGCGTTTTGATGTGCTTAGAGTAAACATAAGCACAAAAGCCGTCGCAAAGGAGTGTTTTTGCTTGAAACCTTAGGCCACGAGAACTTCACTGGGGATCCACGAACAGTGGCTTTCACCGGATTACTCGTCTGGCGTGGCGAATATAGTCCAACGTAAATACATTGGAAACAAATCTGCATTACGTTTTTTATTGAAGGGCCTCTGTATATGGACACGGACTATGAAAGGTTGAGGATCTACGCCTGAAGCAGGGTCGGATCAAGGAGGGGGGTGATTGGGGCGATCACTTCCCCTCAAACCTAAGAAAGTAATTTTATTCACCATGATTTTGCACAATTTGAAAAACAGCATTGGCGATATAAGGCCGTTTTGTCGTCCATTGTTTTGTCATAGCAGTTTTGTGAAGTATACATCATCTCTCTTACAGCAGCGAAGCCGTTATGAGACTTGACTACCAAATATTAGTGAAATCGCCCCCCCATAGCCTTTCTCGCTGGATCCGCCCTTGGCCTTAAGCGAAATGTCTGGACTATGCTAACCTGCACCAAACGATAGTTCGCACTCTCCGGACACTGCTGGCACGAGGGCATCTTCATACTAATGTCTTTGGTCCTCTTTAAATAGCGTTTGGACACGCTTGGCTTGAAACTACCCGCACGTACGAGAAATTTTAATGGTGGTCAGCTTAGCTGCTGATAAACCAGAATTGTAATGATAAATATTTATCAACTGTTGCAACTTGATGTTCCCGGTCTACGTCAGCTATTTGCATGGGCGTCCGCAGAAATTTTTTCAGGGGGGGAAACGTCAGCTTTTTGCTGATCCTTGTCAGGTTTCTGACGATGCAATGCAAATGTACTTTCACGAAACGTTTTGCCGCTTCTATTCGACTGCACCACAAAGAAAATGCCCCATGTTACAACAATAATCACAAAACTGCGCTTCGTTGGCAGCCATAGCCAGGTACGATAATTTTCACAATAGGCCATCTGCAGATTTTCAAAGCAGGAGCAGGGCACGTCTTTTTACAGAAATATTGCCGGGGTCTTTAACGAAACTACAAACTATGACATTATTTTATCTAGCAAGACTTATCAGGACCATTCCGAAACAAGAGCTGCCAACGTCTGGGATCTCGTCCAAAGCGATCGATCACCCTTTCAATAGAACCTTGCTTGTCTTTGCTATTATTTTCACGGAAAACACTCATCATAAATAAAGCAAGCTCATCATACATAAACCGGACAAGTAAACTATGTTGTCAGGAGTATCGGACAACTTACTAAAGTTAGAATACCATGCAGGCTTTAATAAAATTGAGCAGTGAATTATGAAAAATCGCCAGGCCTGTAACCAGGATGGGGGCGAGGCCGCCCCTGGAAAATTTTTTCCCCTCTTAAAAAATGTGTTGGATATACTTTAAAACTATTGAACATAGTTTAAAAACTTGGGCCCCTCTCAGAAAACTTTTCACCCCTTGGTGTCCCAAGCTGGTTACGGCCTGATCCTCACCGATTAAGACGTATTTCCACAAGCTGGCATAGACGTATTGTAACAAGACACAAACTTTTTCACTATGTGAAAAGCAGTGGTGTAACTCAAGGGTCGGCAAACACCGGGCTGCGGCCCGGCGCCGGTCTGTGAAGAAATCGTGACCGTGACTTGCAGAACCAAGGCCAAATTTGTCCAAAAGTGACTGGACCAAGTGATATAAGAACACATTGCTGATGCCATGACAGCCATAATCCCTACAGGTCGGAGTATCTTATTGCAGCAAAGTCAACCCAGATCTCCCTGTGAATCAGTGCCATGTTGAGTTACGAGTTGTAATAAATTTGCATGTGCCAAACATTCATTATTTTATTGAGGGCCGGTCCACAAAATAATGCCAGGCTGAAACCGGTCCGCCGTGTGAAAAAGTCTGCCGACCCCTGGTGTAACTGACGGGAGGCCAGGGATCGAGTCGCCCCCACGCTGGCAAGCTAAATGTAAAGTCTATGGGCCCCCACTTAGCTTAACTTCTGTTTTAGCATTCTTTTGGTTTTCAGTAGGTTGTTGTTGTTTTTACGTTTTTTTCAGTATTTTCCATCGATGTAGGGTTTTACAGTAGTGTAGCCATCCACATCCTGATTCACCATCGTTTCTCAAGTTTTTTTCTGAGTGTTAGCTGGTGGGTCACTTACAGTGGCAAGTAGGTCCGTTTCAGCTAATTTCCCCCCGGACTCAAACCTCTATACCATTCTATAATTACGCTGGAACTGGTGAAAAAAGCCTACATTAGAGCAGTTTGATTAAGCTATTCACTCAGTTCAGGCACATTGTTCGCACTCACAGTATCACCTAGCAATAATTTTTCAAACTTGTGGAAGCATTGCTACAGATTCACCCATGATTTTTTTTCACACCGTACAAAACTACGTGCCTTTCCGATATCAGTAGTCAGTGCCTCGCTGCATCACCTGCCAAGACATCTGCGTTCAACGCAGTCACATCACATGCGGCAAAACGCCTTCTACCATTATTTGAAGTGAAGCTTTGAAGATTTGTTGCCATGTTATTGTTATGCAATAACGACCAACGATAAAAATCCGCTTGCCAGTTTCGCAACCTGCCTCTGCAGGAAAAAGAGCGCACATGAGTAAAATGCAAGCTCATCACTGCATGCATGACACCAAGACAGTGAACCTGGCTCTTGTGCAGTGTGAGAGTCATACCGGCAAATAAACTGTCAATGCAAGAATTAAATCAATCCATGGGAATTAAGCTTCTGATTTCAGATTTTCTAGAAAAGTTTGCTTCTTTCCAGTGGGGAAAATGCCCTTTTCCCCCTGCGGACGCTCATGACAATTGGTGAGTTGCTCGGACGTTTGGCTTTAGTCGCACCCCTGGTTTCATGTTTTGCAAAAATAGTGGAGAATCTATTTTCCTATTTTCTACCACGGACCAAATGAATTGCGAATTATCACGGGTGTGCTGTGTGTCGCAAAAATTTCTAATTTTTTCTTGTGGTAAAAATCAACAAAGCACGCGTAATGCTTTTTGATATTTAGGGAGAGTAAGGAAAATTATGAGTGAGAGATTCTCTTTACTTTTGGCCTAGAAAAGATCTATGCTTAACTTGGAGCTTCACTTTCACGGGATGTTGTGATTTACTGTACTACGTCTCTTTGCGACGTTGCGTCGAATTACACCACTGCCTTGGAGAACTCTTCAACGAGATGTCGAACAGTTTTTGCTAATGGAAAATTGTTTAGGACTTAATGATAGCGTCCGCAATACAAGCTATGCTTCTGTAGCAGACACATAATAATGGTCTGTACATATTAAGTGTTGATCTGATTAAAGAAACAAAGTCCAAGTTTCAAGCAACAAGAAACAAGCATGAACTGCATGCTGAACATTAACAGAGCCTCATTCTGCTCTCAACACTGGAGACGCTGCTGAATGCTACAATGTGACATTTTTAATGATGTAATCCTATGAAACCAGGAACCAATGACGTTATGGTCAAAAACTGAAGAAGCCACGAAAAAATGATGTCATGGAAAAGTACTGAAAATCAGCCAAAGATTATGTCATTAAGAATCTTGAACCAAAGAACCATTAATTTTATGATGTAATATTTTATGAGGAACCAATAAATGATTAATTAGGCACTTTCCACAAGATCTGGGTATAAAAAGGCCGATTTTGGCAATCCAGATCAGTTCACTTTTCAACTCTGAACTGAGAACTCCTTCCTTGGTCTACGCCATCTTTGAATGGTTTAGCCATTGAAGTAAATTTTGAGGCTCTGCCTCGTGGTGTGCTGAGGCTCGGAAGCTGCATCATGAGTGCAGTTATCCAGCAGTGCGGGTTTACGCCATCATGGATAATTGCTTGAGTTCTCAGACTAAAAGCAATGTCAATGACTTGCTTTTTGGTCAACTTTAGTGGCATGTCCGGGTGAACCTTTGACACTCAGAACCATAAATTTGGCATTGTCCAAATTAATCGCTGCCACATGGACTGATATTGTCAAAAGGCAATTTATTGCCTTGCTCGGTCCTAGTGGAATTCTGCCACACCATTTGCCCTATGGATTGATATTGTCAAATCAAAACGCAAATTAATGCCTTGCTCAATCCTAGTGGAACGCTGTCAACGGTTCGGCTAAATTGCCCTTTGTCAGAGCGAATCTCTGTCAACCGGTTCGGCTAAATTGCCCTTTGTCAGAGCGAATCTCTGTCAACCGGTTCGGCTAAATTGCCCTTTGTCAGAGCGAATCTCTGTCACCCGGTTCGGCTAAATTGCCCTTTGTCATTATACTAAAATACGTGACGAAACTTGCGGAAAACCAAACTAAGAACCTTTTTCTTGATTTTGAGAAACCCTGTCACGATTTAGTCATGTACTAAAACATGTACACTAAACAGGACACTTCCTTTTTAGGTTAACGTCTGAATGAAAAGACTGAGTCGAAATCAGACAAAATGTAAACTTGATGTCTGTAAGTTTGGTTAATCATTAAATTAACTGTGCCTGTGTCTCTGATTCGAGAGTGCTTTCAAGTTGATGCCTACCAGGATCAATTGGTGAGTTTCAACATATTTCTGTGTGCATATTTCGTGAAATAAAAATAAATCAAATAAACTTTACTAGTCTGTTTTAGTGGTATATATTAGCCAGGCAGATAGAAACCTTAGGGAGATCAAGCGAACTTTTGATTCGTGAATGTCGTCCTTGTTACATCTAAGATTGAACCCATGCAGAGACTTTTCGGATGTAACTAAATGCGGCTATCTAGATTCTATTTGACCTAGAAACCCGTTTCACTTCTCACTCTGCAAATAATTGCCATCGAGAACACAATGTGCTCCTTGTGAAGTGGATGAGAGTAATGGAGTGTTTTGTACAATATTTCTCCACGCAGTACGCACCTCATAGAAGCACAAATGAAATGTTTCTCTGCGCTTTCCCCAACCCACAGGAAAAATTTTGAGGACGCCTATGCTTTGTCACTTCCTGACTAAACTTCTACTCCCCCAAGTTTCCTACCTATCTGAAGTCTGAAGTTGGGCTGGATTGACATGCGCCACTTACTTTCGAGTCGCACATACCTCTAGTTACAAAACGTAACAGTAACGATGATGGGATGACCGAGTCACTGACTTGTCAGTATACTACTTCCCATTTCTGTTAAATGTGCATTTTTAGATGTTCCTGATTTTACTACAATAGTCGTCAGCACGTTTGAATGGCAGTTTTATCTCGCACACCGTTCATTCTTAACTTCCATAAAGATCTTACTGCCAATCATGTTTTGCAAATGCATCATAAAGGATGACGTGGGCAAAGCAGTGCTGATTTTATGTCGGCAAAAACCTTGATAAATGCTTTCCAAAAATGTTATTCCTCTTTAATGCAGCACATAGTTATTACGCTTCACAAATATTTTCATGTCAAAATGCAATACAAACGAACGCTTAATCATTTAAAAATGTTTAAGCTATTCGTTTCCAAGCGTTTCATTACGCATATGAACAGGTTTTGCGAGGTTCTCACAAACTTGGTCGATTGGATCACATCCGGATCGGAGGACAACACGGTGCCGACCCTGAACGACTTGCTGAGGTAAAGACAACTCATGTTAGAATCAGCAGCACCTTAAGTTGCATTCGTCTTCTAACGTGTGAGCGCACGCTCGTGAAGAAATCAGGTGATACATCTCCTCGCGGAGTTAATATTATCAGCACTAAACGTACAGTTGGTGTGCAGTTCAAGATGTGTGTTGAATTAGATCGAAACACCTCTTTTCACGTGTTTCAAAGAGAAAAATTAAAGTTCTAAAACTAGGCATACCATATTTTTGTGATTGAAAACCGGGACGCTTCAGAACGAGCCTTATCAGATTAATGTGGTTCATGTCTTACTGAACATGTAGTCATTTTGGATTCCTGTAGTTGAGGCACCAAGAAAAACCAAAATAATGCATTTTACTAAGAAACAAAACAATATTTAAGCATTTGTAAATTTGCATATTCGGCCAACCAACTTTTCTGTAGAGGTAGACAATACTTTTTTCAAGAAGTCTTTGTTCGATTTTATTTTCTCGTAAAAATCACACGAGGACAAGTCAGTATTAATTTTACTGGTGATAAGGGCTTTCACATTCTGGTTCTGTTATCAGACCGCATGTTATTCAAGATAGAACAAATTTTCTCAATTGGAGCTGATGCACCAAGTGTAGGACCAGTGGCGTAGCAAGGGAGGAGCCCTGAGGGATCTGGGCCCAGGGCGGAACCTTCTGGGAGGGCGGCAGTTTGTTGATGAAAAATTATTTTTTGAAAGTAATTTGATAGTTCCAACGCTTCTTTATTATTTTTACAGTAAATAAATTTTTGGAAGTTATAGCTCTTCAGTTTTTGTTTTTAGAAATCCTAGACTGGTAGGCTAGCCTTAAAAAATAGGAAATGTGGCTGTGGAGTGAGCAAATTGATTGAATGTTTACTCAAAAGTATCGGTCAAATCCAGCTTATTAAAGCGCCCCAATGTTTGGTTTGAAATCAGGGCTTTTTTAACATACTTGCGGGCAATTTTCCTCCAATCCCTCCACCTTCCTTTCCATCCAAAACCACTTCCCTCACCCCAGTCAAAATTCCTTTGAACAAAACATAGAGATGACGTTCGACCGCAGACTAGAAAACGTCACTGATCCGGTAGTTCGAGGTTTATATTGCCCCTCCACTCAAAATCTGATACAAAAAGCCCTGCATGAAATCACGGTGAATAGTCAAAGCTAGCTTAATCTTTTTTCTCCTATCATTCGATCCTTAGAAATACTCCAGCGGCACACCATTACATCACCTGACAATGAGGCATTGACAACAAATATTTCTTGGCATGCGTCATGCTATTTTTTAATGTTCAGTGGGATGTTTTCAATAAGTGCCACAAGCTGCAGCTTGGCCTAGGTGGGCTTATCAATATTCAATTTTGGCGGTTGAAATGAAGAACCCGGGAAAGTTAGCTTTGCTCATTTTCAATAGAACTGCTGCTTTTCCGTAATGCTTTCGCATGTGGCAAGAGTTGGGACAGGTAGTTTTGCTGTACTTGTATTTTTACATTCCTCAATATTAGCATTTGGTAGGGGGCATACAATCAAGCAGTTGCCCTGGGGTCCGGCCATCACAAGACCTCTGCACGCCCCTGAACTAGACCAAGTTTACAGATCATGATGAAAGTTGCAAGCCAGCGCTTCTCAACAAGAGCCGGTTTTAAGCCTATTTTATCTAAATGGTTCCCGGACATTAAGAGGGCTCCGTGCAAGTGTTGACAGAGTTAACATTGATCTTTATACATTTTAAATTTTATTGTAAGCAAATTTGAGGTGCGGAAAGGGCGGCACTTAGCCTCGCTACGCCACATGTGTGGGACTATCCTGGCTGACTGAATGCCTAACCGGGACATTTTGGTTGACTGACCGGGACAAAGCCCTCAAAACCGGGACTGTCCCGGCTAAAACGAGACGAATGGTTTGCCTAACTAAAACGTAATGTCGCATTACAATCCACGGAGCTTGTTCATACGAGTAATGCGTGTCCAGACAAGGACGCCTGTCTCTCTAAGCGGCCTTGGTACAGGTGTGCGATAAATGGTCGTCACACAGGAAGTGAGCGCTGTTCGGAACCACGCTATGAAATTTCAAATGACACCATAAAGCTTCTTAGCCATGGTGTATTCATTTACATCGTTAAAACTTGTCGTTTTGTTGTTGAAGTGCAAAAAAGTATTGCAAGAGTACAGCGTCGAGTTGAAACCAGGGGATGGAATCTTTTTCCACTGCAACGTTTTGCATTCCAGGTAAATTCATTTAAATGTCATAACACAGAGTGAAACAAAGATTCAACTCATTTAGATAAAAGAACAGCAGAAAAAGTAAATTTGCCGGTAACTTTTTTGGAGAAATAATTACTTCAAAGTAAATACTAATAATAATCAACACTGTGTTTATTTTAGCGAGTTGCATACATTTAAATGTTGCATGCACTTACATTTCTTAATACACAAGGCTTCACGTTTTTTCCAGAGCATTTTAACATGCTTTTACACACTTGTTTCAGCTGTGCATGTTTGAACTTGTGCACATCGCAGGTTTCATCTGTTTGATAAAAATATTTTTAGTCCCTGGACAAACCCACCTCAGTCTTTGTAGCTTAGAGGAGCATAGAGTCACTATATGTGTGCGGGAGAACCTCTACGGGAGAGGATGATCACTTTGAAACAAGCTTTCAAAGCGAGGCCCAAGCAACGGTTGTAGTCACTGATTTGCCCAGTCGTCAGCAGACCGCATTTCGCATCTCCCAGAGAGTACCAAGGAACGGCGACGTCATCCAGGTTCAGCTGCAGGGGCTATCGGAATATAGAAATATTTCCCACCTGCATATCGATTCCCTCTCTAGACTTATTGCCTCGCATGGCTAATGAGCTCGGTCTGCTCTTTCAAATGGACTTGTTAATCCAACGCTGGAGCCCTGTCAGGCGCCACCACTCCTGTCCAGAGTGGTATGGGAATAATCATGGCTGTAGTGTGTTCCAGTTGCCCCACAAGTGCAGAACTACTGAAGTGCAGTTCCATCATCGATTGCAGTTTAATCACTGTGAGCAAACTATAAACCGCACAGTAAATAAGACATAAACAGTCAGTAATCTGCATGCGGAGTGTTGTAGTTTCCAGTGCACTATTTGATTATAGTCTTTCTTTGCATACGGTATCCCTTCAGTCAAAACTGTCCAGCAGTGTGAATAACGTTTTCGTTCTCTACGTTTTGACTCAATCGTGTTACTTCGGCAGTGATCGGAACTATTCGGACCGCAGGAGGTGGGTGATCATTCCTTGCTACAACAGAATGGATAACGATCCGTACCGAGACCACCATCATGCACGAGCTACCAAGCTGCATAAAGTAAGCTTTAAAGCGATAAAGGAACTCGTTGATCCACATGGAGCCCATCGCGCATTCTGCAGTTCATCAAACCTTTCAACACTTGTGAACCATGGTCTTGTAGTGCACAACATCGGGTTTTCCGATCAAACCTTTCAACACAACATCGGGTTCGGATTTTCCGATCTCACAGAATCAGCAACTACCGCCAATCGAACTATTGATCACATATTTTTTAATAGATAGAATTCTGCGCGGAAAAACTAATAGCAGATAAAAGTGCACTTCATAAATTAACACTGTTGCGGCACCAGCCCCATTTTGCGAGCTGTGGGGGACTACCACCCACGTATTGTTAAATGCCAACTTGACCACCTTTCGTCTGTTGTGACACCTCACAAGTTCCGTGCACCAACAGTTCGGTAGTAGCCTCGCATTCCAACAGAATTTGCTTACAGAAACAGTAAGGTGATCAGCGCAAATACTTGTTGTTACAAATTATGCAAACTTCAACTGCGGTGGATCATCGAGTACGGTTTTCGAAACATATCAGAAACAAACTAAGAATTCTACAAGGACGACTAAACCGAACAAACAGACTTCACCCTCGGTAAGGCAAGAGCGCAAATACTGCAACAATTGGTCATGCGCACAATTGCAGTTATTTACAGCAAACTAAACACGCAAATAAAATGCACAATTGCAATCTTGATTTGACGTAAACGTTAATTAGAGCGTGCACTCATCCTCCGACGGCAAACAATAAAGCGAATAAAGCGTAATGCATTAGACATTACGCAGCAAACAATGTGATTCCACAGGTAAGATTTTATCCTTACATTTTATCAGAAACACAATCAAAGAAACTCGCTATTTCGAATGAAAGAATTTGGGCTATACGGAGGGGCGTAACGAGTGTGAGACAATTCTCTGGGTGCCAAATCACTGCGGGGCTGCAGAATGACTGCGAGGGGCGCCGAAAAATCCCAACAATGTTGCAAGTACTTTTTTCAATACAGTGCATTTGCTTCACAAAGACCTTAGTCTCGAACATGGGGGCGCCAATTTTGCCCCTTGCCTCGGGCGCCATCTAACCTCCTTACACCCATGGCTATACACTTGAGCTGAAAACGTCGCTAATGAGTAATAAAGAGAGAGGTGAATGTATAGCGCAATGGTGGCAAACTGCGGCTCGCCTACATGTGTTGCGTGGCTCTTCTAGCTGAATATCAATATTTCAAATTAATATTGAGTTGTCACCTCATATTTGATGATTGTTTCATTTATCACTGTGTTTACACGATTTTGTATGGTCTATGCGATTTGATAACAAAACCAGTAAACCTAAAGCTCAGGTTGGGCAACTTAAGTTTCCTGAACAAAATTAAAAATTTTTAAAGAGACGTCGTGAAAATAATTTGTCATTTTCCCAATGTCAGAATGAGAACGAATGCTTCTCGCGGAGAGGTAATCGCCGACCAAAAAACAGAAGAATACAAAAATACATTGCAAAATTTCTGCAAGAGTTCCGAGACAGATTTGACCAGAATTCCTTGTCAGTCCATTCATCGTTAATGTAGTCTGTGATGGCTCTCCTCTTCGCCAACCGTTTGTTACAAACTTGCTTGCTGTAGAAATGAAACTGACCGAAATGCAAGATCTGGCTCTAAAAATTTCAGTCAATGCCATTGTACAGTTAAGTTCTGGCGACAGGTTCCAGAAAGTAAATACCCAGAACTTAAAATGCTAGTGTACGACTCATTTCTGCATTTGGCACGACATATTGCTGTGAACTTTTATTCTGTGTAATGAAGGTCGTAAAATCAAAACATCGCGCAAACCTCTGACAAATGAACACTTGGGAGAATTAATTCGCATAGCTTTACAACGTATTGTTCAAATTTTCGGAGATTAACCAAAAGAAGCTAGTATTGATAATAATGCGTTTGTTGTGTTTCAATTACTATTTTATGTAAAACTTCCCTTCTTTACCGTATCTGTAAATGTTTCTTGACTCTATAAACTGTTTGAGGCTCGCTGGTGTTTTTGGGTTTCTGCAAATGACTCTTCCATTGAAGAAATTTGCCCACGTGTATAGCGGTTTAGCACGAAGAGAAACAGAAATACAAGTCGTACCACCATAGCTGTCACAGACTGTGCTATTTGGACATAGGGGATAACAAAACCGTCGAAACCCGGAAATTCAAACCTTACATCAGGACTCGGAGACTGCGGGATCAAACGATACGTGACGTGGTTACGATTGGTCATCACCACTTCAACTCGGTTGGTCGCTGCTCGCTTAACAAGCACGACATCATAATTTTGTAGATTGTGAGGGTTTAACCTGCTTACTTACCCGTGGTGGCAAAAACAGAAGAGGTAAAAATGCTTTATTGAAAATAAACTTGCTATGTTGACTAAGAACTACGAAAATTTTATCTGTTGCAAAGTTTGCACAGGGCAACTAAATCGACATAAATTTAGCGTCGAGCTAAGCAGTCAGCAAGTGCTGACGTAGCTTCTTCAGTGGTTTGCGAGATATCGCCGAAAAAACCGCCGAAATGACAATATATCGGCTTATGCGGTCTTTCAAAAGGGTTTGTTGAACCAAAAGGCAGTTCAAGCAAAATGGCAGTGAAACATTTGCCTTATCTTGCGTCCAATAATTGTTGCTTTGCATTTCATTTCCTAGCCGCGTTTCATTGCTTGCGATCAAAATTCATCAACGTGTGTAATTGCTTTCATCAGGATGCAGAAAAAACAATTTTCGTTTAGAAACACTGCACAATCGGCGCATGAAATAGTTGAACCACGGCCGGAAACACGATGTGATTTTTAATGCCGCATTTTTCAATGAAATCAAATCGGCGTTTCACTTGTCTGTGCATTCTTATCAAATCAAAAACAATGTATAAGTCACAATTGTTTCAACTAACGTTTCACATGTTTTTTACTGTAGCTCCACCTAAAAATATTTTCGATAGAAAACTTTTCGGCACAAAATAATTGTTGCGGAAAGTTTTGTGGAAACTGTACGAAACAATTTTTATGGATAGCATGCACGGGTCACCTTATTGCAGTCAAACTAATGGTTAGTGTGACTAGCTTCGCACAACCGGAAAATAAGGAACACAACAAAAGAAAACAAACTGAAGAAGGTTTCACGTCATCTCCTGCATTGCAAAATATTGCGGTTCCTCGTGACACTTCACAAGCACCTTGATTTAAAGCATTCGCCCAAAAATTATATGAAGTAATATTTTCAGCTCCGTTGAAAGAAAGTATTCAAACTGCGCCACCAACGAAGTTTCATGAAATGCAAGTTATCTGAGACTTCCAGATGAATCACTTCCTAAAAATGTAAACGTGTGTCCTTTTCTATTTTTTTCTTTATTTGTATATTACAACTGGTAACTCAAACGCGTTTGATGCACTTAAATTTTATGTCCTTTAAAACAAATTTTCCTAGAATCAGAGACAGCTGGCTGGCGTTTCTGTCGTTTAGGTCACTCATCAGTAACACCAGCTCAGCTTCCTTGGGTTTTCTTCAAGCATCTGGTTCCAAGACAAAGTACTTTACAAATCAATCAGCAACTGCCGTCTTTTTTAACTCCCCTAATGTTTAACGTCTTCGCACCCACGTACAACGAAGTACAACTCGCTCTCAGATGGCGCTAACAAAGAACACGCTTAGATTAAAAAGCACAAGCAGATAACTGGCGCTAATAAAGAATACATGCATAGATGACGCTGAAACGGTAACCTTGATATTTAGCACAGTTATGTGCTGCTGTGATAAAATCCAACTTGGCAGATTCGTAAAAAGAATCCTGCAGTCCTCCCCAAGGTGAACCTGTCACTTGTAGTGCAAAGAGAACAATTAGAAAATAAGTAAAGAGTAAATATAAGTAAAGTTATTTCCTCTGAGCATAAAATTCATGTGCGTATGTGTTTCTTTGATAAATGAAGTTGCAATGTCAACAAATGTGATGCCTGCAAATTAAAGCACCCAGAAGAATTGGTTGAGAACGAGGCGTAATTCGTTTATTCAGGAAATGCATTTCCAGCTAAATGTCTTACAGGATCTTTTGATTGTGTGGCAGGTTGAAGACAGTGCTCTGATGGCTTGCAACGAGTACGCAGACATTTCTGGGAAGTGGTTCATGGATCCCAGCATTGACAAAACAATTACTGCAAAAAAGTTGGACGAAAAAACTCAGTCAGAGATAGTGCAAAATTAAATCTAATTTGAGAATTGGTTAAAGCGTTTCATAAGAGATGCATTGCAAAAGTAACTCATATTGGTTTGTCCACGCGCCTTTGCTTGGTTTGTTGCTGCACATCACATTGAAACGGTTTGCCCCAGCAGACGTAAGTTTTCTTGCAAGCAGTTTTCCACAACGTTTTTTGCTATGATTACATGTGGACATTAGTGTAACTACAACTGTGCTGGAGACTTTGCAAAAACGTCTTTAATTTGCTTCATGTTTCGGAGATCGTAAACGTTAATAAATGATTTTATTTCAAATAACCTTCCGCCCATTTCAAAATTGTGAATTGCGATGTCGACCTTCAGAAGGTTTCCTGTTTGAAAGAAACAAGTAAGAAGACATGATGTAATGCATAGGTGTAGGAGCAGGCAATTTTTTGGGGGTGCGAAGAATATTTTGCCCGGATTTTCCCAAATATTCCCGAAAAACTTTTTTGTACAAACTTTCCCCCTACAAATTTTCTGTAGCTGTTGGCACATTACATTTTCCTCAACCATGTTGCCATACATACTTCACTTTTCAGATGGCAGATTAATTCAACCATGACGAAAGTATATAAGAAAATATACAAACTTATAAAGCTAAACATACTTCAGGCCCGTAGCTAGGTTTTAAGGTTGGGAGTGGGGCAAAATACAATTTAGAGAGCATGATTTTTGTTGTTATTAATGTCTTGTGGTGAATGTATGATTACTTTGTCGTTGCCACGTAGTGGCGCCTGCAATCTTGCAATCCTTAATTGTGCCCCTGTGTTCTCCCCGCGGCTGTTGCGTTGTGCTTGCGGTCTCGTAATGCAATACTGCAACGTGTTCTTTTAGTGCAGTTTGCCCGCCCTGGGAAGCATTTGATCAGTTACG
>Ga0210059_1009346_pt1 | contig 15334 bp, 2 predicted proteins | sample Ectturendosymbi2_FD_188042 | JGI IMG/M metagenome (GOLD analysis project Ga0210059, IMG submission 188042) | Ecteinascidia turbinata endosymbiont from Florida, USA - Sample 2 (SPAdes) (version 2) | ecosystem: Host-associated > Tunicates > Ascidians > Unclassified | place: Key West, Florida... | reverse complement strand
ATCAAAGGCTGAAAAGACTCGGACTCGAGCCTAGTTTCCAATGAAAACTTCAGCAAAACACTTTGGCCTAGCGGTTGGGCCCTAGGCCAGGCAACATGAGCCAAAATGACTCTAAAACTACTTCACTTATGACGTCAGTCACAAAAAATTCGCACCCCGTAACCAAAAAATTTTTTTTCGAGTGCAATCTTCTCGACTGGCCGATCCGTTTGAGCTCTTGAACAGCTCTCTAGCGCAATCGGCGGAGGAGCTAGGGCATTGGTAAGGCAACCGAAAACTGCTGTTTTTTAGGCCGAAATCCAAGTTCGAATATATCGTAGACCGGCTCTCAAAGTGTTAATAGCTCTGCAGGCATTTCAATTACTTCTATGTTGATTATGACCTAATTTCAAATATATATTGCAACATTTCTTCTTGAGGGGTCTATAAGCTTTATTAGAATATTCTAGGGATCCGTGACCCACAAATGTTTGAGAAACGCTGCTTTAGACTGTTATCTGTTTCTCTTGCAAACACACAGAAAAACTTACATAGATTTAAGGGAAACAAGCAGATTATTTGAGAGGAATTGATTTGCTATGGATGAGAGATTGCTGGAAAGCCTTGCTCATTTCCAACATAGCCTCTCTAGGGAACAAAGTTTTAGCCATTGCTGCTGTTTGTTGTAGTAAGGTGTTTGCATGCAGAAAGCAGGTTATAATGCAGCAAAGATGATTTATAGCACACTTCATAATCACTGCAAAATGCAATTTTGTACTACTTTAAAGCACTTTGCAATAGTGAAGTGTTGCTGATTGTTGTAATGTTGCTGGGAGGTTCTTTACTCGTCCTTGTTTCATGCTTAAATTACAACATCTTTTAGGTGACCAACAAAAATAGAAAAAAAAGCCCAGTACCAGCACATTTTTTCTCAGGAAAATCCTTGGTATCAAAAGTGCTAATTGTATCAACAGTTTTTGATTAGGTGTGGATTAACAGTATTTTATGACATGAACACAATAACATCCAATACTCATCCATACATTTGCACCAACATGGTTTCATGTATATTGACCTAATTTTTCTAATTCTACCCATTTGACCCAAGTGGAATGGTCAGAAAGTTGTTTTTTGTAGGAAACCTGCTTTGGCTAATCTACTTCAACAATTTCCGTACCAAGTATTTTGACTAGGAAAACAAGCTGGTTTCAAAGCAGTTTTTGAGAGTTTTCTATATTTTTTCAGGTTTGCTAGAACACCTTATAACCAATGCATAAGCAAGTTCTTCACTTGCTAAATCCACTATTTCTTAACGATTTTTCTTCGTAGTTTTCTCATGTAAATGGCAAACTTTCAAGAGACCAACAATACAGCTGGTATCAAAAGAAGTCAGATCTGTATTGGTATGTCCTCACGTATCTGTTCCATACCATTTTTTTTCGCTGATACATTTCCATTATTTTTTTGCTGAAACATTTAGGTCATCTGCCTCACAGTAGTATTAAAACTCGCAGTAGCAGTGTTCATTAGCCTATATTTTCAGATATTCTGACCGAAATGACTTGATTTTTTTCAGTCATTTCAAAAACATTTCGGTCTATGGCTGAAAAAAACAGATTCCATACACACCCATGGCATACAGAAAGTACTGTATTTAATCGATTGTAAGCCGCACTTCACCATAGGTTCCCTAAGCCTCTGAAATACTTTCATGCATAGCATGCTTCGTGTTTGATTAGCAACCGTTGTAATGATGCTTCACCACTACAACTGCCTTCTGTCATCATAATCCCTCCTGTGACAGATGTGCACATGATGCAGAAGAAAGGAAAGACAATGCAAAAAGAAGGTTTCGTCAAGAAAACGTAGCCAAGGAAAGACTGAGCGTCATCTAGACATTTTGATAAGCTAAAGAAAAAAATGTAAGCTGTCCTCGATTGTAAGGCACCCTTGATTGTAAACTGCACAAAATGATGAAAAAAAATTTATACGCCACGGCTTATGATCAAATAGATACGGTATTAATATAAAAGTTGTTAAACAAACATTATAATGAAACAGCTACCTTGTCTGTCTTAAAAGTACACTCTTTAAGATAGCAGATATAAGAAATTGACATAGCTGCCAACATGTTAAAACATCATATTCCTATATTACACCATACAGTACCAGCAAGTGCCTGTGACTCCTGCATTCCCAAAAAACACAAAGTGCTACTGTGGTATTAAACAAAACTAATTACAAGCCACTGTTATCTCAAATGACTAGTTCATTTTAGAAACAATCAGACTGAACAAAAGTTTTTTGCATTGCAACCTGTGCCAGTTGTCCATAACTACTTTCACAAAATACTTTTGGAAATGTTAGAAGTAACAAGCATGTTGCAGCACAAACTTATAAGAACACTCTGAGAAAAAGTGGAATATGTCCTATCATAACAATTTGCAAAGCTTATCTGCCTATTCATCCAACTTACATAAGCAGTTATATCTGAAAGTTCGGATTTAGTTTGGCAACAAATTTATATTTCTACATATAATCACTAATGATGTACATGACAAACCTTTCAATTGAAAAATCAATTCATTGTTAAAAAATGAGGCAATTAGTGAAAATAGAGGTTGATACAATCATGATTGTTTTACAAGTATAAAAATTATTTCAAATTAGATTTTTTGATTTTTATGATATTTTTTATGAGTGTGGAAAGGGTAGCCAACTAAATTTTCTATGTTTTAATTTTAAAGAATTTATTTTGATATAACTTTTTTGTGCTTTCTTATCTTCAAGTACAGCAACTAGGAACAGTTGAACTTTAATTCAAATTTCTTTGCCCTAACGCAATATCCCTTTAAACACAAATCAGTTACACTAGTACCTGCATACAAAATGAAATATCTATTGAAATGTCAATACTTAAAACTATCAGTTTAGCAAATTCATTGACACTCATGGCATGTTAAGAAGCTTGTACATAAATACAAGCTGGCAATCTTTTTGGTGCAATGTCTGTAACTAATTTTAATTATTGTAATGCAGCTTGCACTAACTCAGTTCTGCAAAAAGCAGAAAACTTACAAGCTTAAAACAGTAAAAACTAGGGCCGGATTATCCAGATAATGGTTAACCAAGAGTTTTTTACTATCTGATATCCATTTAGAATTCTGTCAGTTAACTGGATAAAAAAGTATCATTACTAAGGCATTTTATTCCTTTTTAGTAAGTTTGGATATTTGTTTCCAGATTCAGGTGAGCTAAGTTCTACTAAAACCACATAGCTATTCTTTTAACAGGAGAGTTCTTTCGCATTGCAAGGTGAAGTCTGCATTATGCTTTATAAAAAATGTGTTTATAAAAAAATGTTGTCTGTGGGTGATTTCATAATGTGGGCATGTTTTCGCACCTTTTCAGCTGTGGATACCTGGCCATGGACACCAACCCACAAAGCTACCTTTTTGGAATGAAAAAGCTAAGTTCCTTTTGTAATCTAGGCTATCATCTTAGTCTTTAAGAGCTTTGATTGCATTTCTAGCATTTCTAAAGCCAGAATTATCGCTCAAAAACCAAAAATTGACAAAAATTCTACTCACACAAGCACTAACCCTGGCAATTATTTACCCATGGCCATAAATCCCCAGACGATTAAGCTGGAGAGCTGTTCAAACCCTTTGAGATGCAGAAAGTTTTGTGGTCTAGAATTTTAAAAATTTGTCCAACTTTAGGATGTCGGGTTTTTTGTTGATGTTGACAAGATGTGGGTATGTTTATGCATAGTTATTTATATTTGGATGACGTCATCAGGTCTTGGAAGCCAACACCATGGGCCATTTCTTTCACTCAAGTTTTTATTGGATACTAGACTATCACACGAATCTTTAGAGCTGCTATGTCCAACCCAAATGGCCAACTAAGCCAAAAACTATGTCACCATCTTAACCAGGGCTGCACACTGAATGACATAGTAATGTGGGCTGCGCATTGAATGGCTTACTTTGATCTTATCAAACCAAATTTAGCTTCAGCTAATGTACTGAAAGCGTTTGAATCCTAATTGCAATGGTAAAAGATGTGATGAAGTGGCACTGAGGACCACCTGCATCAAAAATGTCAAATTCAAGATTGTCAAAAAAGGACAGATTATCAATATCTAGGATACTTTTACTACAGTGAAAACCTAAACTGGGCCACACAAAACCTTCGACTGGGGTGCATGCGGCCTGCGGGTTGGACATAGCTTCTTTAGAGGGTTTAATTGACTTTCTAACATTTCTGGTTCCCAAATTATGGCCAAACTTATGGAAATGAATTAGGGAACCCTTGCTAATCCCCTAGGGTATTTATGAAATATTTGAAATTTTTTGGCATAACGTTTGAACCAGAAATGCTAGAAAGTCAATAAAGGGCTCAAAAGACTCATATTATAGCCTAGAATCCAAGCAAACTTTGATTCACAAATTCAGCTCATTGGAACAGCTGATAACGTCTTGAAAAAAACAAAAAACTACCCCAATCTTGACGTCATTGACCGAAAACCCTACACCCAAAACTTTTTTTAAAAATTTAATTCTAAACTGCAAGACCTCACGAGTCTTTTAAGGGTTTGAACTGCTCTTTAGCTCAATCTGCTACCAAGTTATGGCTGGCTAAAGTTTGCCCTGAGAGGACAAATTATACCTTTCATGAAACTTTTTGATTTTTGTCAAAAATGGGGTTTGTGATCCATAATTTTAGCTCCAGATGTGAAGGTCAATCAAGGGCTCTAAAGATGCAGATAATAGCCTAGTTTCCTAAAAAACTTAAGCTGAAAAAATGGCTCACTGGGTTGGTGCCCAGGGCCAGGCAAACTTAACCAAAATACCAAAAACATCCTCCTATTATGGTGCTACCCCCAGAAAACCCCAAACCCAAAACAAAAAAAATGTATCTAAACTAGTAGACTTGCTGAATCCGTAGTGGGCTTGAACAGCTCTCTAGCTCAATCGGCTGACGAGGTATGGTGTTGCAAAACTATGCAAAAAAGTGGCGCACGCTGTAGTCAAGGGCAAGGGTCCAACCACTAGATCAGTGGTTTTCAACCTTTTTCATGCAGTGATCCATTTTATAACCCAATTAACCTAAAATTTTCAGTCAGGCACAGGAAACGCAGTTGTGTTTACACAATGGAAAATCACAATGACTACTAAATAACATACAATATCACTATGTTGAGCAGACTCATTTAATTAAATTCATGCACATGGCAGCATCAGTGAGAGAGACTCGTGTTGCAAACAAATCACTCCACAGCACAACTCATTGAAAACTATAAGAACTCTCAAAGAAGTTAGCTACAGCTTTCAGATACCTGTTTTATAAATACAGCACATTCTTACATCACAAAGTTATTCGTGCATTGCCAAATGCAACAGTACTGTAATGGTCATAATCACACTAACAACTTTGTGTTCTAATAGTCATAATCACACTTAAAACAATTTTTAATGAAGAATAAAGCTATCATTTTTGCCAGGTGATCCTATTATTTTGGCTACTACAAAAAGTGCTTCAAAATACGAAATATAAAATCTATAAGTAACTGTGAATATTCATAGCAAAAGCTCTCGCGACCCCTTGAAAATGGCAAACGCTTCCCTGTGGGTCACGAACCCCATGTTGAAAACCATTGTGGTATATGGAAGTATTTTGTTCAAGTTTTTATTGGAAACTAGGCTAGAATCTGAGTCTTTTGAGCCTTTGATCGATTTTCTAGCATGTCTGGTTCAAAAGTTTTGGCCTAAAAACAACAAATTTTCTAATTATATAATTATTTTGCTTTTTTTAAGTCATAACTATGGCAACCAAAAGTCAATAACGTCAAAATTTGTTTGCCTTTTTTAAAGTTTATGGAACGACCACAAACCAAGTTTCACACTGATGCCATGACTGATTCCAAAGTTATTAGGTAAAAAAAATTAAAATTTATCATTAGGTCAAAATTTATCGTTACGTTAATTTGTAGCAGCATAGTTTTTTTTCTTATGATTGACATTTTATTAAAGCTATAACAACACATGTTGATATGCTTTTGGAAGTTTCATTGAAATTCTGAAATAATATTGGAATTTTTAAGACTTTTGATATAACAATGTTGTTTTGCCACTACTGGACGATTGAAAGTATGCTGGGTGCGGTAGTACTTGATGTTAATGCAAATCAATGTAGAACCTTCTCAGTGACTTCAGGAGATTTTTGACACTGAATATTTCTCTTGTGCATTTGGATTGAATTTTGTCTACAGTTTTTGTACTTTTGGTTTCACTGGGTCTTTCACACTTGCTTTTTGTTTCGTTTCAAAAGCAAAAAGATCTTTAACCTATCGGTTTGATTTCTTATGTACGCTTAGTAATCTGCATTTCAATTGCAAATGCAAGAAATTAATAGGTCAAAAATGTTTTAAATTAATAAATTATGAAGTCAAAATTTTAACTTTATAGGTGAAAACATTGGTTGCCTTAGTCATAACTTCTGAACCCGAACCATAGCAAGTCATCCAAAGTCTCAAAAGACTTGGATTTTCATCTAGTTTCCCATAAAAACTTTCAAAGAGCGAAATACTACGATCTATAGCGGTTGGGTCCCAGGGCCAGATAAGGTGGGACAAAAAGGCCTAAAACTATTCTACTTATGAAATCACTCACAAAAATCTGAAACCCAAAACCAAAAGTTTTTTTTCATTGTAGGCTCAAAGATTTACCAAGTCTTTTGAGTGTTTGAACAACTTTCTAGCAAAATCACCTGGGAAGTTATGCAGTTGCTAAGACATATGTAATCTGCTGATTTAGGCCGAAAACACCAGCATCTAAGGTGTTAAAAATTGCAGAGGTAACACTTCCACACAACATCGAACTCTGCATAAACCAGGGTCACTAATAAAACAGTCAACCACCACAGCACGTATCCAGTTTGTTCGCAGGCAGTCATCAGCTTATAGGGCAAAATTATGCGAGCGAATGTTACATCAAAGAGCAATTTATTGGGAGTATTGCACAACAATCTATATATTACGCACTACTTGATGTAGTCGAAGGTCTATGCACTGTAAGGAACAGGACACAGAATTTGCGTTAACGAATCAGAGTCGAATTAGAAGCTTGATTTCCCAAACATTCTGTGCAGAACAACATTGCCAACATCGGCAACATTGCCATAACAGCTGATATATGGCAGCATGCCAATGCATCGGTTGAGCTCTAATTCTAATGAAAAAGGAACACTTTGCAAACAGAACATCGTGGTGACATCACCAAGTGGTATACACAACAAAGGACAAGAAAGCACTACAGTACAAAACAGTGAACACAGATTGCTAATTAAGGATGCTTACCACTTTTAGTACAAGATCGTTTCACCAAAAAAACAGACTGGTTAATAGGCAGTTTTGAAAGTTTGCCATGTTTATGCCCATTACATAACACATGTTGTAATTAAGCCTGAAAAAAGGCTCAAATTATTAAACCCACTATTTCTCTTCATATTTTTCATACATAAATGTACGAAATTTCAAGAGAAAAAGGTTACAGCCAGTAACCAATAGATGCAAGGTCTGTATTGATACAAACATAGTCTGGCAGAGAAGAGTGTTAAGCAAATTTTATTCAGTTTGTGGAAACTCCTTTACACTATTCTGGCTAAAGTTCTTTCTGTTGCTTACAAACCAAGCTTCTGTTAATGAATATTTCTACTTGATGCAAAGAGGTCAGTATCTCATAAAATTGGGAACCCACTGCAGGGCTTTGTTTCCAATAGCAGCTACAGTAGCTTTCACAGTTCCTCCAAAAGCATACATGGCAACTTTAGCGGCATAAAACAAGTTATTTTGTTGGGAACTTTCATCACCAACCACAATTGATTTGATAATACCTCTTCGCTGAAGCACTACATCTGGTGCTTCATGGTAAGCAACAAGTGCATAATCACAAAATGTTGAAACTGCTAAACTATCTTTATAATACTGCATTGCTTCATCTGCCAAGGATGAAGGTGGAAACTGAATATAGAAGTCTGAGGCTCTTTGAATTAAGTCCTCCAAAGGCAAATCAGGTTTACGAGCTATCTGCAACAGCAGTTGATGAATTCTTGCCATTTCACATTCTCCATCCAAAATAGCATCAGCACTGTCAAGAACAATTTGAGCAGCAAAGTACACAGGCATCAAGGGGTGGCAAGAAAGAAAAAAGTCATATAGTCGTTCAATATCTTCCTGCACTGGAATGACATAACTATACCACGTTATCAGCCAGCTCAATGCAAATATTGTTCCAACTTCTGACTGCAACAAGTACTCAACTAAAGAAGGATTAGATTTGTTAAGAATTGGTATCAAATAGTTGAGAATGTGACTGGTACTATCCATTGTCGGGTCCATAAAATCTCGCAAATGATGAGTAGAAATTTTCTCAATAAGTGGCAAGGACTGCTTCTCTCCACAGACCATAAGAAATGTAATGCAAATGTCATGATAGCCTTGATAATAATGTAGCTCAGGATGATAACATAAAACACTTAGAATTAATTCAGTCAACTTATTCTCAAGATCTGTTTTTTCAGCAGTAGAATACCCAGGAGGAAAACGTTTTCCTGATCGCTTAACATCCAACACAACTTGATAAAATTCAGGATGATCTCGCACATTTCCAGGCTTTAAAATGAAGTGGTCCACTACATCTAATAGATAAGGCCAAACTTTCACTCGTGCTTCATTACATACTAAGCCTCCAGGAGATATGGCCAAACGTCGTAAAGCAGCTACATCAACAGGAACCCTGTTCAATGCTGCAGTAATATCATCAAGCTTTGACACAAGCTTTGATCGCATAACATCAGAAGGCATGCTGCATTGCACAAACCAAACTGAAAAAAGAACAATAACACCAACCTATTACATTTAAATAAGCTTTGATGTTTTTATAAATTAATTTTCTACAGCAAAGACTGCAGGTTTATGCTAGTAAAGTACAGTATATAACAATACAGAAATGTTTGACTAATGTCTCTAATATGTGGAAGTTCTGGATAATTAAACAAAACAGTATCATCATAAAAGTTTGCCCAAATTGAGATTCAGATGTCTTTACTCATCAGGCAGTTAATGCCACCTCACAATGTAGTGTATCACGAGGCTCCTGAAGATCGCATTAATATATGAAACCATGCCTGTAATAGAGCAGCTCTATTTCAGGTTCATGAGAGATCACAGGTTTTACTAAAAATCACTGCAAACTCAGGGGGACCAGCATTCTACAAGCTACTCAGCATACGATTCATACAACAAGGTCAAAACAATAAAATAGCAAGATTTGTTTTAATTTCTAGGCTATGCCAATTACTTACAATACAATCTTTAAAAAAAATTATGAGTAATCACATCTGATACCAAAACTGCATTTAGATGTCTGGAAGTGAGTTTTGGTGCTGAGTAACAGGTACTTATGAACAATGTCTCTTCCACACAGTAAAACCATAAGTCCGCCATGAATCCTTTCAACCAAATATTCATTCAAAATTGCAGGCTGCATCAACTCACGATCAAACATATGTTAGGCCCCAGTTTTAAGATAAAACTACTCTCAGCTAAATTTGGTTAAACATTATTAAGTTCAACTTACAACCTGCACAATGCACATACATCATGTTTGTCATAATGCCAATTTGCTTTCACATTAAAACTGATGTGTTTACAATATCACGATATAAATGCAAAGAATTTCCACTTGTTATACACAACAGAGTTGCTTAATCTGGTGTTATAATGGGTCTTCATTCCACACCAAACAAAAACCTGTGATACTTAGTTAATGCACACACCATGGAGAATTAGGTGAAATAAGCTGCTCACAACAACAATATGCTTTTTAAAACAAAAACATTTTCATATAAGAAAGTTTATGTTCATGATTTACATAGAGAAGTCTTTTCAATTTCCTATGAGAAAAAATAAACATCTTGACAACAAAATAATTAAACACTAATAAGTCTGTACTTCATCTTTAAACATGGATCTGATGGCCTGATCAAGGTGAATAAATTATGACATACCAAGTAGAAGTCTAAAAGTCAAAGTACAATGTCAGATTTTAATGAAGTTGCCTAAAACATTCAGGCATAGACAAATTTTTTTATGTAATATGTACCTTTAACGTGCACAGGTAGCTTACAAAATCTCACCATGTTGATATGCAGTTATGCACTCACATAAAAACAATATTATTGCTTATTAAACTTTCCCCATTCATATAGACAAAGGTGATTCTCATGACCAGTATACGTGTGGTGTCAATCGAAGACTTGATAAAATGTAAACATTTCATGTCAACCAGCTATATCACTTAGCCATATGAATTCAACCCAGGTTATATCTCTCAACATAAGTCTGCTCTATCAACCACTTTTTATGAATGACTTTACACATTCGCTTCCAGTGTACTATATATGTGTGCTTTGAGCTCCTGCATTAGCCACTATTTTTGCACCACTTTACAATGCCATAACTCAGTCAATTGTGCTACTGAGCTGCTCAAACCCACACAAGATGTGGCAAGTCTTCTAGATTGCAATGAAAAAAATTTTGGATTTTGTTTTTCTTGTGGGTGACTTCTAAAGTGGGGTAGGATTTTGGCCATTTTGGCTCAGGTCACCTGGCCCTGGACCCCAACCACCACATAGAATTTTTCAACTCATTTTTTGATTGGAAACTAGGCTAGAATCTGAGGCTTTTTAGCCTTTTATTGGCTTTTTAGCATTTCTGTTTCAAAAGTTAGGTCTGAAAACAACAAATTAAGTAATTATCTAATTACAGAATTAATTATTTTGTTGTTTTTAAGCCATAACTTTTTGAACAAGAAGAGCTAGAAAGCCAATCAAAGGCTCAAGAGACTCAGATTCTAACCTAGTTTCCAACAAAAATTGGGTCAAAAAATTCATCTAGTGGTGGAGGGCCAGGTAACCTGAGCCAAAAACCTAACCTACTTATGATGTCACCCACGAAAAACTCAAAACCATAAACCTAAAAATTTTTTAGTTGCAAACGAGAAGACTCACCAAGTCTTTTGAGGGTTTGAACAGCTCTCTAGTACAATCGCCTGGCAAGCTATAGAGTTGCTAAGACAGTTGCTAGAAACCAAGGCTAATGCAAACTGTCCCAGCAGCAAAGGTTTTAATAAAAGAATGTTATGTAAAATGCTTTATGATGGTCATGTGAAGCAAATAGCATTTCCAACATTCAAAGTTTATTTGTCAGTGGCTAAAGAATTCACCAAAAATATTCCAAATGTACCATGCTTATTCAAGCCTAAGTCGCATGTCTGCAGAAGTCACACCCCTACCTCTGGATAAAAAACTATATAGTACAAAATTTCTCTTACAAATTTTATTTACAAAAACAAACATGATATGTAATATACACACACGCACGCATGAAAGACAGCACTGCTTTTGGGGACATGTGTGCAAGACAGCAGCACTTGTGCGAACAAGCAAGTGAGACAGCAATGCTCATGCTAGTACACAACTGAGGCAGTAGTATGTGACATGCCTTTGTCAAAACACAACCTCATGTATGAGTTGCAACCCCAACGTTTTGGTAAATATTTCGTGCACAATTTTTTGACTCATACATGAATAAATACAGTGTCTATAATACAGCCTACAGACAATGCATCATCCTACTTTTCTGGTACTTTCTTTGCATGACATGATTTCAGATCGCGGGAATAGCATATGTTTATACAATAATAACCAACACCACATTATTCCAATAGCACAATATACTGAAGTTAACATTAATGGCAAATAGGCAAAATTCCTCAAGTATGAAAAGGGCTGTATAAGACTAAATATTTCTAGAAATGCTAGTCCATATATATAAATACTTTCCAATACATTCAAAAGTGGCAGAGTTGGAAAACATGAGGGATTTTTTAGATTGCCTTGAAAAATGTGACCAAAACTGCAAAATGCAAATATAGAATACATCAAAATCAGGCACAGCTTAGTCACAGTTTCAAAACCAGTAAACAGCAAAGGAAATAATGAATAGTGACCAACAGCTTGAAGAATCAAAAAGATTTTAGCATCATCTTTATTGCCTAGCAGTGAAAGAAATGTAAGAGGAAGTATGGCCATAAGAATGGCTTTTTCATGAACGTGCCAACCAAATATGAATGAACTTAAGGAACATATCACAATAGAATATAAAAATTGTTTGATGCTACCAAATGCTGATGAACATGGGTGAAGCAAAAGTTCTAATAAACATGGCAACATTGCACAAAATGTCAACAAAAACGTTACAAACGGCGACACATTGGGTAAAATAGCATGCTCAACATTTTGTACAAGACCACTAGTCAAAGAGCTGCTATGTTCTGGAGATAACCATTGGCATTGCTTACATACAAAACCAAGTACTTTGTCACCAAAATTATATAATGCCCAAAAGTTAGGAGCCCAGTAAGCATGGGTTAAGCCTCGTTTAAAAGGAAATAAGCGGCTAATTACTTGTAGCAGCTGACTAAAAAATGGCCCAAATGATAAAGTAAAAACAGTAGTTACAACAAAAGCAAGCAAAAAGAATTTTTTCAAGTTAAATGATCTGATGCAGTCCAAGCCATACTTTTGCTTATTCATACAATAAGTGCGCAACAGATAAACTCCGTATGCAGGAGCTACATACAAAAATATATGTTTGGCATTTAAGAGAACTGCAAACCAAAATGACCCCCACAACACTTCGCCTTCCATCAAGTTCGACAATGATAAAAATAATATACCAAACAAGATACCATTGTATTGGAAATGTATATGATCTACTATCAACAAACCAAAGTTGAAAGCAATTAAACACATAAATATAAAGCCACTATCAGCAGTCTCACATCTTCCATGTTTATTTGATGCAGGGATATGTTTCGACAATATTTTGCTGCATTTGTAAGTTGCATACAGAAGTAAAAACTCAGTTACTACGACTGTTCCACGCTGGAAATAAATAGTTTTCCAGCTTTTATAATTCAAATTTAGCAACAAAATCATTTCTGGATCACAAAATACTGCAAACTGTGACAATATCCATTCAAACCATGCAAATAGTGGAGGATAATCCAATGTCCATTCTGAAGTATCTTCAGAATACCAAAGTTCATGAGGGAGTTGGTGTGTGATAGCAAGCCAGTTTCGATGAACTTCAAAATCAGTTGAACTATATGATGGAAATAGCAGTGTCTTTAGAAAAACGGATAATGAAGCAATCAGCAATGCATTTTGACATCCACAACCAAGTTGTGCCATTTTAATATTCATATCCCAATCTATCAATGCACAAGCCAAACAGCAATGAATAGGTGCACATCATGGATATTGCAATACCATTTTAGCACCATCAATGCCAATGACGTTAAATCACATTACTATTTTTCAAAGCATGGGATGATAAGCAAGGATCATTCCAGGTCAAATGAACCAAAAAAATGGAAAAGTCAACCCACCATCTCAGATTTTCTACAAATTTAATAAGCAGATAGAACTTTATGCTGATTCCTATAAACTAAATCTTTTTTAAATTGGTTAAGTTTTTGCGAAGTTATGGACCATATAAAATGACTACTTTTTGTGGTCAATGTAGCATAACGACTAGCAAGAAAATCATCAACTAATTTCAAAACTTAAACTATTCTCACTGTAATCATTTAATTATTATGAAAACTTCAAGAGGTGGTCTCAAGTATCTTATCTTCACTTGTGAAGAAACATTTCAAAAAATTTGTGCGCTAACCTTAATTTTGAGTAAAGAAAATGGGTAGTCATCAAAACCACTCATGTATAACACAAATTTTGAATGGAAACAACTCGAAGTGCACACCTGCTTTTGGCATGTAAAATACATCATGTTAAAGCTCTCATTGAAGAGAATTTAGACTCAAAATATCTTCAATGTCTATTTTGTTTCTTAAGAATAAATGTCCCGCAAAGTTTTTGCGTAAGATTTCAATGTAGTTGAACTTTATCCCTTTCAGTCCTGCGCGCACCACTTTTCTTGCTGAACTTTGCACAACCATAACTCGATCAAGAGTCGATTTGTACAGTATGTCTAGCAATGCACCTGTCTCATAGGCATTAAATATTTTCTCACAGAACCACAACCTTAATTTTTGGCTTTTCAGGTGTATCGACGTAAGGTACTCAGTCAATATTATCAGTGGTGTAGTGCTGCGAAAGCATGCTGAGCTGAGCTGAGTTTTGCTCCGCCGCCTCTACCAATGTGTGATGGGTTGTTGCCCACAAGTTTAAGCGAAAAACAGGCAGTTTTTGCCTGTGAGCTCCGGTACCTCTAAGAGCTTCGAAACCTACAAAATTGCAACTACACCCCTGAACATTATTGTCTTTGGAAGCTTTTCACAGACTGATATGGTTTTCCATCACATCGCTCAGAGCCTTATTGATGCCTTCTTGCAAAGGGTCTTTTGAACCACTGGGTCATTGGTCCCTTCTTAGCATGATGATCTCAAGGTCCCATCCGACACCATTTTTCCATTACATGTCATAACAACACAATTGCGTGGTGTCAGTTCTCCACCTCTTGCAGTTTTTAAACTCTTTCTTTGAGCATATCAAATTTGCAAAAAAACTTTGGAAAAAAGCTGCCTGTCATTTTCAAAATCAAAAAACGCAGGTACTAGACTATTACCTTCTTTCTTCAAAATTAAACTTAGCCCACAAAAATTCATTTAGCAGCTATAGCTCCTCTAAAACACATACTACTGTATTACTTACAACAAGAAAACAATCTCAACTTCTCAACCAAGACAACAAGAACACATGTTCACAAGGTGGTGAAAAATAGCTTATGGTAATTGAGCCCACATTAGTAGTCAAAGACCTCACACCTCACCTACTGCATTATTCTTTAGGGAGGAGCCTATAAAACTGCTGCCCAACCAGTACAAGTGCTACAATACCAAATTTTGAAACACACGACTTTTACCTATACAAGATCAAGTTCAAACAGTAATTTTAAAATATTTCAAATTTTCAATTAAATTTGATTTATAACTAAAGATTCTATTTGAATAAGTGGGTTGCTTCTTTGGAATTAAAAATATTGTAGGCTTACTATAATGTAGATTTTAGCACAAGCTACGTGTCTGAAAGGCCGCTGGAGCCGCTGGGGCATCCAGGATGAATAAATGTGGAGTATGTAAGGAAATTGTCTTCAACAAAGAGGAGGCCCTGCAGTGTGATGGAGAGTGCACAAAATGGTACCACTGCATTTGTGTCGGAATGTCGAGTGAACAATATGAGATATTTTGTGACGACTATGGTA
>Ga0210059_1009345_pt1 | contig 15335 bp, 8 predicted proteins | sample Ectturendosymbi2_FD_188042 | JGI IMG/M metagenome (GOLD analysis project Ga0210059, IMG submission 188042) | Ecteinascidia turbinata endosymbiont from Florida, USA - Sample 2 (SPAdes) (version 2) | ecosystem: Host-associated > Tunicates > Ascidians > Unclassified | place: Key West, Florida... | reverse complement strand
GAATCTGCACAATGCAAATAAATACATATTCTACTGTACTACTGTACACTACTTCTAATAACATCATCATGACAAGCCAAAGCCTATTACTATAGGTTATTTCGGCACACCTGTTGCTTCTTTACACTCTGTTTTGTTGACCATTACTTTTTTCATGTGTCTTGTAGTTTTGCTCACATCATTAGCCCAACATTCTCATGATTACGGCATGGATCCATTCCTAAATTCCTGAACTGCATTGTCACATACACACTATATTTTGCACTAACTTCTATAAATCATCATTAGTAGTGCAATGCTCGGTACTCCCACCCAGTGTCACACTTTTGTGATATAGGTCGACGCTGGTCAGAAGACACGTCTCAATCAATTCCATCCCGTTTGACAACAACAAGCATCATTACAGAAATTTTAACAGGTCCCTTAAAATTTTTCATTGGATCCTGCATAGACCTTAATGTTGACTCCGGCTACGGCTCGAATTTGAAATATGGACTCCGGCTCTTGGTCCGACCTAAAATCCAAACGTCGGCAGGAGTCCATTCCGCGATCATGTCAGTTTGTCATATTGTATTGTTTCGCTTTTCGTTTATTACTTTCGTATCCAAGCAAGTGAACCACAATGCTAGATAAAAACAGGTAAATTAATTGCAGAGCAGAAATTGCATCTTTATAATTTGTTTAAACCGCAAGTATTGCTGCATGTATGACAAACGTGACATAATGTAATTTCTGCTATATCGCTATGCTGTTTTGTGTGAGTTATTCCAGACTGTGCATGTGCTTATTGTAAGTTAAAATTGAACGTTGCAAAAATTCAATTTTTGCAGATTTGCAAATTCTGATTTTGGAAAGATATTATCGATTTCAGAAAACTGCTGAAAAAACTTGCATACATTTGTTTCGTTATACTCGCTTTCTTAACGCATTTCTAGGTCTCACGAATGGTCTGCGGAACCTGTCTGCTTGCTTGCACTGTGGACAAAAGGTCAAATATTGGAAGGTTCTTCAAAAGTCAAAGTGGCGCTTTACTTTGCAATTAGGTGTAGGGGAAGGTGGGGCACAATAGGACTAGGGGAACAGTCGTCTTTTTTGATTTATTCAAAAGGTTGAAAACGTTGAACTTTAAAATTTCCATGATGATTTAGTGTCACACCAGCCGTAGTACTAAAGTGAATTTTTCCTTGATAGGCAGCCGTTGTTACGAGTTACAGAGCAAGTTGTGTTTTTGCTACCCAAAAAAAATTTTATGAAATTGCATTTAGATTTGGGTTTTGTCCACGTTAATTAATATCTTCTGTTCTGAGTTTTTGTGACGTTGTAGTCAGGGCAGTGCAACATTATTTGATAATGCCAGATTTTAAATTCTGTTTAAGTTGAGTTGCTACTTCTTCATTTTATTTTTTAGATATGCATAGGGCACAGCTGACAAAAAAATGGGCACACGCAACACATTGCCACTAGGTCAATCTGAACAAGATAAAGCTTGAGGGTTTATATTGGAATGCAGTACAGAATAATTATAATCCATGAGCATTTTCAGGTTTATTATGTGCTTAGAGGCACATTATATTTGTATGGTAAAGCATGAATTTTAGCGTACTGAATTGGTTTCATTTAGTGGTTTGTTATCATACAAATTTGTTTTGCCATGCAGTGATAGTGGGTAATTAGAATGTGAAAAAAATGGAGAGGCATCAGCAAGTGCCTATTTTACGTGGGATATCACGTGAACATTATGCAATGCATGGAACTCGACTTTTATTGGACGGTCAGGTGTACCCCATGCTCATGTCGAGTGTGCCCCAGGCATGGGGGACATTCGACAGAAAAAACACCCTTTTGAAATTGAGTGCTTTGGATTTGAACATTGGATTTGACGTTCAATCCAGTGAACAGTTCCCATTTCGATAATAATTTCAAACGAACGATAAATTGTCCAACAACTCAGGCTAATGTGAATGAACCTAGTAAGCGGACGACTTATTGGCACTACAGTGGCTATTCTAGAACGAAAAATGTGGGAAGTACTGCGGGGCCAAGGAAAAAGTAGGGGGGGCAACATAAATATCTTTTCTGCATGGTGATTTTCCACTGCATATAAGATTGATTTACTATGATTAAACCTATCATACCCAGCATCGACTTGTGAATATAATCATGCCGGATCTCTATCGCCATCTAGCCAGTTGTAAATGTCAAAAATCAAGCTGCAGTGCTTCTGAATCGTTCTGTAATGTTTTTGGGATGGTACGTCCTAAAAATCTTGGAAACGATTGTTGGGTTGATATAGGTCTTTGACAACTTTGGGAGAAAAAGTCAAAAACCAGCAAAGGCCATACTGCCACTGCGAAATTGCAGTGCTTTGTACAAGTGTAAAAGCATCCAGGTTTCCGAACACCGTTGTTTTGCCCTCAACAGCAGAGCTCCCACACGTAATCTCAAATTTTGCTCTCAACTGTAAAACTATGTACTGTATAAACTACTCATGGTTAATCCGATAAACTTTCTGCGTAGAACTCTTTTCCATGCTATAAAAGTATAGCCTATAGCCTATATTCCGTAGGTAAGGAGTTTGTAACAGAACAACAGTTGGCTTGTCGATGGACATGAAGTGTGAATGTGAAGCTGAGTGGGCTACATTTGAAGAATGCTTGGTAAGCTAGGATAAAGTGACAGCCACCTGGTTACGCTATGAGATTAAACAGCTTTTACGAAATTGTATCAGAGAAATTCACCTTTCTAACAAAACACTAATTATCAACATCCTAGTCTCAGGCGAAATGACTTGAGAGATTTATTTGTAGAAGTACTTGACTTTCAATACCTTTTTCAGTTTCGTAAAATTTTATGCATTTTTTGAAGTTGTTCCGAGCTGTGTACATCCAGTGAAATGCGCTAAACGTTTTGATTTTGAGGTGATTTGAGGAACAAATTTTGCAATACAAAGGAAAGGTTAACTGTAACAAAGTTTGCTCTCACACCTGGAATTGAAAATCAGTGTGATGCGTGATTAACTACGTCTGCACAAAGGTTGCATTGAGGAGATAAACTCTAAAACTAAATCCTTACCAAAAACCTTGCAATGTGACCTGTTGCACAAACAATCATATGCACGTTTCTTTCTCCACAAAAACACTGTATATGATGAGCAGAGTCAGTAGGAATCAATACAAAAACACTGTATGATTTGAACTCTTAGAATATGAGCAGAGTCAATAGGAAATCAACATTAGCTTCGGCGGCCAGTAGTGGTATTTTCTTCCAATAAGATGTTTACGTTTAAACGTATTCCGACTAATGTATGTACTGTAGATATGAAGTACCCTGGTTTGCAGAAATTTACTCATAAAGTTCAAATTTTGTTTAATTTATTGATGAATCAACACTGAAGCGTGAAAGACGATAGACACTGACGCATTAAAGACCAAAGCACTTACTACGGGAAAGTCCAGAGAACAATCTTGGGAAATTTTGGTCATAAACTAAATTCCAATCCCTGGCAAGCAATCACAGTGCTCTGGCAAACCATCCAGCGTCTCCGTGCCAAAAGATCAAATATTGCTAGACCCATCAAAAGCCAAAAGGGTGTCTTACTCAGTAGCATTCTTTGTAGATGGAGAAAGTTTGTCAATTGTCATACAAACCCAGTCACTCTCATACCATCAGACTCACAGGGGATGCGCTTAGGGGCAGATTATTCCACCACTGCCACCAAAGCCTTCCTAACTGTTGAAACACTGAAGGCTGAAGGTTGGGATGAAATTTGAATTAAAATGCTTAAGCTTTGAACAGAGGATTTGCTTCGTTGGCTTTTTGCTTCAAGGGCCTGCCATTCTGGAGGGGCACCGAAAGATTGGCAAGATAAGGTGATCATTCTCATAAACAAGAAGGGAGACATGAGAGAATGCACAAACTACTAAGGCATCTCAACTTCGCTTTCGTGGAAAAATGTATGGCAAATGTTCTGAACAACGATGTACGGAAATAATTGAAACAAATCTGGATGATAACAAGCGCGATGTTCGCCTGCCCACAGCAACAATTTTCAATCTCCAGCAAATTTTCGATAAATCTTGTGTTTATGCCAAAGACAGCTACGCATATTTTGTCGGCCTGGGCTGTTACTGCTTTCAAGTCAGTCTATTCCTTCTTAGGGCTTTGTGGTGATGTTGGCAAAGATAAATCACAACGGTTTACCGTGGATGTTTAACCCGACAAAGGTGTGCGTTGTCAACAATCCTCTTAAAACGCTCGCGTGAGCCACTTAAATGGTTCGGACAAGTTCAGTCATAACTCGCCAACCGATAGAGCTAGAGAGCTAATCGAACCCTTTAAATATGCAGAAAGTCTTCCAGTTTCGATTTGTTCAAAATTGGGCAGTTTTGGTTTGAACATTTTGTAGGACAGCATGGCGTCACGGGGTAGTCACGGTATAGTCATTAAAACCGGAGAAAAATAATTTCAAGTGGCGATTCGCTTGTGTTTTCAAAACAGAACGAACTCGGCGATAATCCCCGCATCTTTAAATCCCTTGGTTGGCCATACTTACCGCCAATACTAGTTGGTCAATCAAGTGCTTTAAAAATGCGGATTTTTGGCTAGTTTATTTCCCTGCTCAGATAACACATCAGGCCTGACAAAATGGTTGACGAATGCCAAAATGGAAATTAACTTTTTAAGAGCACAGGCGCACTTTTTAACAGCTCAGCAATTATTTTCTAGGTCGTTTGATATGATAAAACAAACGTGTTGTACTGTATTTCGAAATATATTTAAAAACATGTAGATGATTTCTGTTGGAAGCCCGCAAGGTGGCTCCTGCCCAAATGGCCAAATTCCTTGTACCGAAGTTAACTATGAGCCGCCCGTGTGGACTCCGCTTGTCTTATCAGTGAAATCCCTCAATGGACGCAGTTACGAAACTTGCTCATCGATTGAAATGCCAGACTTGTTTATGCTAAAGTGCCACTAGAGACCAGATGTTGTACAACAGCACAGATTTTGTTATCACACGTTAGTCAACCACTGCCAACTTGGTAGTAACCCCCCACTTACTCAAAAAATACAAAACGTACGCATATTTCGATACGACTGCTCGACGGAAAGCTTTGAAAAATCAGCTACTAAAGGAATCAGTTTATCAAGAATGTTTCAAGTCTTTTTAAAATTTAGTTGAAAACTGAATTCGCCTGATGTGGCTAGCATTACGTGAGCAGGGAAAACAACACAAGGAAACTGCTCCTTTCAATTTTTTCTCAGGTCTCGATGACATCACCGTGACCGCCCCGTGACGTCACGCTTCAGCATAAAACCTTCAAACGAAAACAGTCCGATATTTTAAACTGAACCAGAAGACTTCACACATACCCAGATGGTTGGACTAGCTGCCTAGTTTTATCTGTTGTCTAGTTATGACTAACCATGTCCGAGCCACTCAAGTGGCTTGCGCAGGCACTAAAGGGTTTCCGTGTGAACTGGATATGCAGACAGTCGAATGAACGAGTGTGCCATTGTAGAGAGCAGCTATGAGACTCCGGCTGGCTTCCCTCAATTATAAGCGCCCAAGTTGTCGAAAGGACCAGGTTGCGTGGTTGTATCTTCAAATGACTTGTTTCTTTTCAGCAGAACTATCGGAAACTGGTGAAAGAAACGGTGAAAGCATTTCTAGTCCTCATATCGATTTTCCTCCTCGTATTTCACACATTTTGTTATTTAAAAACGCTCTGGAATGTCAACACAATGACGCATGATGGCGTCTGCTTGCAGAGAGAGAATATTTCTATAATGTTTTGCCTGGATGGCCGTTTCAGTCGGAAAACGCACGAAAAAAAAGAAATTGCATCAATGTAGAATTTTTGTTTATTTTAAGAAATGCGAAAAATTGGTCAAAAGGCTGGAGACTTTGCGTAAAACTTATCGTCAAGTTGCATAGCATTCTAATGAACACTCGATTGTATTGGTTTTTGCAGATCTTCCATGATCGACATGCTATTATAATTTGTCTGAACCCCACAAGAGGCTTCTTTTGTTTTTATAGTTGCCCTTATGCACACTTGCCTCCACGCCTTCAAGCGGATACCTGCAAAAACGCTTTGTTATCCTAAATATTGGAATAACCGGGCTTAAACAAAGTCTGTACACCCACTAGCAAAGCTGCACCTGCAACCGAGGTAACACCTGCATAAATATAAGAAAATAAACAATGGCCAGCATTGCCACGTTGATGCTTGATAAAAGTTGTTTTAATTACTTCTTGACATCACCATGACACAGAAAAAAGACATCCAGTGGCTGAGGCCGATATACTTTCTAAAGTTGTGCCGACGCGTGTGTCATAATGAGACTCTGTGTAATAATGTAATCTTATCGGTTGATCTTGTAGCCATTGACAACCTTTAAAGAAATTGCTAAAGCCATGGTAAACGAATAGTGCATGCGGATTAAATATGGCTACTTTTGCAAAGTTCTGTATTAAAGTTGGGTTGATGAAATCATTTTAATCAAGTACTTACAGGCACGTACTCGGGAAATGGTATAGAGAATAGAGTAGATCCATTGCCATACATAGCAGCGATACTTGCGGTTTTAACAAACTATGAAGACACAAGTATTTTTACTGCAATCAATTCAACAGTTATTATCCATCATCGCGGTTCAAATGCTTGGAACAAAGTTTCTAATATCAAGTAACGCTCTATGTGAGAAACGCCTGTGACATGATGCAGCAAAAGAGAACAACTTGTACGCTGCATTACTTTTGACACGCAGAACAGCTAGTGGAAGCAGCTTCCAAAACTCACATGAATTCAGCATTGTGTTTCTTGTGATTCAGAAGATATACAAACGTTTTAATAAAAAACGATATCTGCCTTCTGCTATTTTCGTCACTGCATTATGTTATACATGTTAGTGATAGTTTTATATTTTTAAGTGTCTGAATATCGATATGATTTATTAACTTGCCATTAACGCATCACCTTTTTGAGCTTCTTAAACATAAACGCTTGAATGAACCTTTCGTCTGTTACAATCTATGTTTAAAGGCTTGTGTTTTTCAGTAAGCAGGAGACTGTTTGGCAGCCACCCTGTGAATGATCGCCAATTTTTCTTTAAAATATTCCCGCTTTGTTGAGTTGTTTTCTTATTTCTTAACATCAGTAATTGTTTATGGAATCGCAAACCTTGGTTGGAAAAATATATTTATTTATTATAGAAAGATTGATTTTTCAATTATGATTTAATTCATTGTCGTATTTTCTCAATGGCAATCATATGCTGTTTGAACCTTTTATTTATTTTCTCAAGAACCTCATGCAAGCAAACGGTTCTTAATATGTGCTTTCCGCATAAACAGTTGGCAAGCATGCTTGAAAGTAACTCTGCGAATGAAAGCCTAGGCAGCGGTGTTTTCGTCCAAAAGTGCAGAAGCCGTCTCCAAACCAAGTGTGTTTGAGTTTGACAATAAACGCTACGCAATCCAGAAAAGCGTATGTCCCTTTGCTTGCTATCTATCATCAAGAAAATCATTTACAACGACATACTGGTACAGTTTTTTTTAAGGTGTTTTAAGGACCCGATTCTGATCCCTAGAATTGAAAATTGGGTCCTTAGAATCAGATAAAATTATCATCGGGCCCCTAGAATCAGAGAAATCGGGTCCCTACAAGTCCATACCGGGTGTTATGAGTTTGAGGCAATGTGCTGAATCCGCTGATTGCTCTAATGCGTTGATTGCATGACGTCAGGCACCTGGTTGCAAAACGGTCGATGCAACTCATTTTCGTGCTCGGTGTTCAGAGTGAAGTTGCGCTTGTATCGTTGGTGTAATTCCTTAGTAAATTAAAGCCTAGTTGTTCTGCATTTATGCTGTTATAAGGAAGGCTGTCACCGGGTACCTAACAGTTTCCTTAAAAAAACCTGTACTAGTCAAAGTAGTATCAAAATATATGATAAGCTACTTTCGCGAATATACAATTAAATCGAAACACCGCAAATTGTTAAAAACCCCACAAAAGCAGAAGTGCAAATCTACTCATTCTTGATTCCAAGTAATTCAGCAACACCTTTGGGCTTCAAAGTAGCAAAATCATTATCACTTCGCACTCGCATAACTTTTCCAGCTTGTCAAAACAAACACGCAAAAAACATAGTAGTCACATCCATATAAAGGTGGAAAAACAAGTAAAGGTAGTGAGAGGAGAAAACAGACTGATAAATTTATTTTTTGAAAATCTGAAGAAAAAAGTAATTTCACTTCGAGTGGCTTTCACGTTTGTAAGTTTGAACGGACTGAAGAGAGTGGAGTCTTAAAACTAATTTATTTCTCAATGCGATTATGCACAATATCAAAAGAAATACTGGTTCAAATTCCTAGCATCAACTTCGCACATTAGCTGTTGGTTTCCAGTCGCTGTTTATCTGGAGCTTGCAATAGTTCCTGGAAAATAAGCGGTATTACAAACTAATACCGGTACTTCACTTTAGTGTGTATTCATCAGCTAAAATTGCGGGCATCTTTCAAAATATAGTGTGAGGTCCTTGTGATGAGGATGTATGAACATCCTTTGCATACAGCACACCTTCCTTGTTCCGAGAGCTTCCAGAAATCACAGAGTAGTGGGGTATTCTACAAAGCAGCTGTCAAATGATATAGTGCTCGGATGTGTGCACAGCAACAAGCCAGCTTGGAAACGCATGGCAGAAACGAGAAGTAAAAGAAAAGCTTTACGACCAAGATTTTTCGTGTGTCTGTGTGTGCAGCCGGTGCAGCCTGGGTTTCCCCCAATCCATAATTTTCATATTTTATAATTTAAATAACTCCCATATATTTGCTTGTTATAATATTCAAATATTCATGAGTTGTTTGATATGTTTTCATGTTTTTATTATTTCTCTTATTTTTGCGTTTTCATAGTTTCAACAATATTTTTGATATTTATGTACTTTTGCATGTTTTCGATTTGTTCAATATTTTTAATGTTTTTGATTACTTTCATATTTTTGCATTTTCAAATATCATATTTTTAATATTGTATGTTTTGACTTTATGACATTTTTTCATGTTTTTGATAATTAGCACATTTTTGCGTAATGAATAATAATTATATTATGACAATATTTTTCATGTTTTAGAGTTTTTAGATATTTTTTTCGTGTTTTTTGAGTATTTTCACATTTCTGCATTTTTAAGATTTTCGACTTTCTGCAGCTCACAAGTGTAGGCATGCCTAGGCATGTCAGATTTTAATTCCATTATTATTTTCACGTCACTGATGCGTGCTGCAATTTCGTCATTGGCGCCAGCAATTTCATCAGAGATGATGTCGCAGCAGAAAAAAGCAAACAATTGCGAAAACGAAGTGTAGGAAGAAAAAAGTTTATACGTCACAATATATGCTTAGCCACACTGTATATTTTCATAACTTTATCTTCACACACGCTGTTGGAATAAACTCATTCACAGAAAAAACTCATTCAAGTTTGATAACAATGATGTCGATCTTAATTCAATTCCTTTAGCCATGCTTTACAGATCGTTGAAGGGAGTTAAGTATAGAAATCTTAGGATCTACACATTGTTGTTTTCCCGAGTGCGCACATGCTTTGTTGAAAGAGATTTTTGTCAGTTCCACTCCAATACGGAACGCTGCAAAAAGAGCTTTGTTTCATCAACGTTTATGCTTACCATGGTGGTTGGACATATTTAGGTAAAGGTTTCAATGACTGCACGAGTATGCGTAAAAAATATTTCTCATAGTCTCATCACAGCACACGAGTTCAGGCATCTTTAGAGAACATGTTGACTTCAGCCAAGGAAACAGTCTTTCCTTGGGTGCCACGTTGATGCGAAGGGTTAATTTCAGCAGTTTTTCACAACCAACCACGCGCCAGTCCTGACGTATATTTATTTTCGTGTCTTTTGCTGTTGCTATTACTTCAGTTGCAGCTTTATACGTGGGTGTGCAGGCTTTATTTAAACCCGGTTATTTCGATCGTTGGGATAACAATGCGTTTTTGTAGGTATCCGCTTGAAGACGTGGAGGCATTTGCGCAAAGAGCAACTATGAAAACAAAACAATCTCTTGTGAGGTTCAACCAGTTGGCAAGGACATGCCAATGATGGATGATCTTCAAGAACCAAGTCTTCATTAGAATGCTTTGCATGTTTATGATTATGTTTGTTCAAAGTCCCTGGCCTTTTGTCCAACTTAGGTAGTTAATGTGGGTAACCAGACCTTCACAGGTTTTGTTTGATCGCAACAGAGACTTTTTTAATATTTTCACTATTATTTCGACGGTGTCTTTCAGAACCTCTTGCACTGTTCAAAGTGCGAGGCAACGGCTCATGACAAACTAACTCCCCATAGGCTTTTACTGATTGTGCACTAATAACTGCAGTTGATTTTTAAGATCTGCATAGTCACGAAGGACACTCGTTTTCCCATTCTGGCTAAAGTCAAGGAATGAGATCCCAGCTTATGGTAAAATCACAGTGTAATTTGACCAAGGGGTTTGCGCTTTTCCTAAAACAATATAAATTCACAATTAACGCCATGTTTTATTCGTTTTCTTTTCTCGATGAAATCAGTCAATCTGGCAATGCACTGGCGGTGTATTCACTCCGCAAGTAAACACCCACAGGGTTACGTTGTTGTGGCAACGCAAGGTAAACAATTACAATATTCAAGAATTCGCTTTCAAACTTTCATTTCTTCCTCAGTCGTACTATTTGCATTTGATCTTCAGCTTTCATTCACTTAATCATTTATTCATTCATTTCTACTGTTCAAGTGTTTCATTTCTACTGTTCAAGCGCAGGAACTGTCCAAGTGCATGCTGAAGGTCTTGTTTAGAAGATGCAAGCCATACCTATGCATTCATACAAAGCAGACAGTTGCTACTACACTACAGCTCCCAACAATGTCACACAGATTTATTTTGGGCTTATCACCTCGATGCAGACGTAGTTAGCCACGTTGATTTCGAACAGCTGTGTCCAACCCGCGGGATGCATTCGGCCCAGTCGAAGGTTTTGTGCGGCCCAGTTTACGTTTTCGCTGTAGTATAAACAGCCTATATACTGACAACCTGTCCTTCATTGGCACTAAACTTGTCTTTGAAATCTCACTTATGGAGTGTTTAAAGAAAGGTGCCAAACACTTGTCATCATTGCTATTAGCATTCGAACGCTCTCAGTACATTAGCTTAAACTAAATTTAGTTTGCTAAAATCAAAGTAAGTCATTCAATGTGCGGCCCTTGCTAAAATAGTAAAGTAATATTTGGCTCAGTGAGTATTTTGTGCAGGACATAGCTGATTTAGAAACTACAGGGAAAAAAACAAAATCTGTTGTTGTTCTGCAAACCACTTTAAATTCATAAACGTTTGGCGTACATCATACAGTATACGCAGTCCGTAACAAAAAAGCATAAAGTCTTCTTGAAACTGAAAATGTGTAAAGTTAGGTACTTCTGCAACCAAACGACTTACCAAGTTTTCAGACTGAAAGGACGTATACGACAGATATTTTGTAATAAAAATCAAATTCTTTGAAAGACTTAACTAAAAACTTTTCTTCGTCAACCGTAAGAAATTGAGCCAAAACGAATTCCGAGTTCCTACCCAAGTGTTTTCTTTATCTGGTACATTACTAGAGATTCCGAGGAGCACGCCAAACCTACGCAAACGCCCAAGAATAAGCTTCTGATAAATTTTAGTACATGCTTGGAAGCATGTCAAAAGCAATGAAAACTTATTATCTGGAGCAAGTACTGTTTTCAAAGCAAGGAAGAAAATCTGCATGCAGAAGGTTTATCGGGTTAACCACAAAATGGTTTATACAGTACTTGTTTTTGTCTTTTATTACATGAAACCTCTTAATGAATCAGAAATCTGTTGCAAAGAATGTCTATGTTTTGCACGTAATTGAGACATAGCAGATTGACTCAGAGTATGCGCGAGGGATATATTGTTTCTCAGAAATTAATACTAATTTGCACTTCGGCCCACATCCACTGAAAAAACAAAGCTCAACAACTAACATAGCAAATGACTGGACGAACTGTCTCGAGGAACAAAACAGGAAAGAGGCCAAGCACAAGTATACTGTGAGACAGACCAGTCAGCATGCATCCTGAAGCGAAAAGCGCACGGCACGATACTTAAAACGTCTTGATCGCGCCACAAACAAACGAACGTGAACGTTACAAAGAAAATGTCAAATATTACAACAACAGAAAAACTACCCTACAGTTGCAAAACAAAGCAGCAGATCACACAGAGTGTAAAATGCGCTGTCGAAAGAATGGAAGGTGTGAAGGTAGAACAATGCAGCATCGTCCTTTCGATGCATGTTGCTACCACTCCTACAATAATATTTTGAAGCAGCATGCACAGGGATTTCGGGGAGCACAGACAGCTAACAATTGTTTGCAGGTCACAACTGAAAGACATACGACCCAGCACAACAGCAGGAACTCGTTATTGCGTCATGCCCACATATGCCACTTCCGTTGAGGTAGCAAAGAGCTACCCTACGATCTCACCAATCATGCAGGAGTGTGAAGAACGTAGCAGCAGAAGCTCAGTCTCGAGCGACTGGAATAGCAACGACTGGTAAACGCGGGTTGACTGCAAAGTAAGTTTGTTCATTCAACAAACGTGCTTGACAAACTTGGAAAAGTGCGCATCTGTCGCAACGATGTTGTTCAAATTCAAATTTCTAACTCGAAAACCCGCATCAAAAAATCAACAAAACTTTTCAAAACCTGACAGTACATGCTGAAATATCGACGTTGACATAAATCAGGTGATTTTTCTATATTTTTTTTTGTTTGCAGATATGAAACAAACCTTACGATATTGCCCGTTTGATGTAGTTTATTGTGCTTGAAATCAAATTGGTTTGGTTTACCTGAATATCCTGCTGAAGCATGCTTTAATATCACTGAAACGACATGACACCTGCGGTGCATTTGATTAATGCAAACGTTTGCAAGATTACGTTTGCATGTTAGAACGCGTCGATGTAAGCTCAGCTCTAGATCAGTAAAAATTTATGAAAACCACGTATCTAGAATACATTCTGAGTAAATTTGCCGTAGCTACGTTTCGATTACGTCCAACATAAATAGGTATTCTTTATAAGAGATTTATAATGGATTGAGAGGTTTCTTGTAATAAAAGAAAAAAGTAGGTACTGTATAACTATAAACTACTGATTGTTTTTCCGATAAACCTTCTGCTTGCAGACTTGTGCCCTTGCTGGGAAAGCAGGCTTGCTGTTGATAATAAGTTCTTGTTACTTCTTGACACGCGTCCAAACACGTATTAAAATTTATGAAAGGTTTATTCTTGAGCGTTTACATACATTTAGTGCGCTTCCCAGAATTTCCAAAAATGTATGGTAAAGACAGCACTTGCGTAAGAGTTCTTTAACCCGATCTCTTGCGGCTGATGTGGATAATTTTCTAGATAATTCTTTCGAAGAGCTTGCCCCTTTTGACAAAATACTCGTGCTATAAGTCCTTCTTTCAGTATGAAAAACTTGGTAAGTCATTTGGTTGCATACGTACCCAACTTTACACATTTTTTGCTGCAAAAACTTTAGTTTTTTTTTCAGGCTGCGCATTTCGTTTGAAGTATGGTAAACATGTGTGAATTAGAAGTGATTGTTAGGACAACAACATATTTTTTCCCTGTAGTTTCTAAATAAACGTGGCTAACTACGTCTGCCTTGTGGTGATAACCTCAAACTAAATCTTGATGTACCGCAAAGTTTACTATGCGATGTTTTGCACAAAGAATCACATGCACGTTGCCTTTCCCCGCAAAAACTTTTTGATGTCACCATTGACTTTCAACTCGTAGAACATGAACAGAGACAACAGGAAATTAACCGGAGTGTCGGTGGCCAGTTCTCATTTGGTTTAAAATATTGTTTCATTTCTGTTTCCATCACAACGTACCCCTGTAGGTGTTTACTTGCGGAGTTAGGACATCGCCAGTGCCTAGCCAGGTTGACTGGTTTGATCGAGAAAACAACAAAAAAAAAATGGCGTCAATAGTCAATTTATATTTTTTTTAGGAAAATGGCAAGACTTTGGTTAAATAGCACTTTGATTTTTCCATAAACTGGGGGTTAATTAATTGTTTCTAACCAGAATCAGAAACGAACTCCCGTCATGACCACTGCGTCCAGATATTGCAAATCAAGTGTTGTTATGGATTCTACAAGTAAGTGAATGGCTGTAAGAATTTTGTTTGTCATGAACCGTTACTTCGGACTTTGGACAGGATTTTTAGGCTGTTTGAAAAACACAGTCGAAGCAATATTGAAACTAATCACAAAGTGTTCTGAAAGGCCAATGACTGCAAGTTAACTAACTTAACTGGACAAAAGATTTGCGACTTTTCGCAAACCTTGTTATAAAAATGCAACGCATTCTAATGAATTTTACGGCCGAAGTGTCCCGCTGGACTCAATAACCTAGCTCAGTGCCCTTGTCCACGAGAAACTCGGTGTAAAACAAGTTGTGCTAAACGCTTTAGTTAATTTTAACGTTTATCTTGTACTTTAAATCGAAACAGGGTCCTCGAGGCTGGTCCCCTAAAGACTATTTACGCAAAAGTAAACAGCCAATATCACCAACCCTAGCTGCTGGTGACAGGACCGTTGTACCCATTTAAACGGGATTACATATTTATTACACTTATGACATCGAACCAACGACACTTATGACAGGATAAAGCATACATACGCGTAAAGACATTACAAAGTAACTTTCCCTTTTTATGCCAGGATTTTTCCAAATACAAAGTCACGAAAAATTTGGGCAGAACTCTGTTTCCTTTTTGAGTTTAAAATCATTCGAATTTTGTTAAAGTATCAAATGGTGGAAAATTTTGACAGGACTCTATTTCTATAATGAATTTTTTAACAGTCCACGAAATTTTCAAAGTCTAAAATGAAATAAAATAGTAACAGAACTTAGTTACTTACGGTTTTGCAAAACAGCATTCAACAGCATCTGACTATAAGAACAACATACATTTCTGACTACATCAAACCCTTGTCCGAACTTTCGTGCCTAGAAAGTCGGCTTATTTCAGAGCTACAAGGCGCTCCTGGATCACGAGATCACCAGGCATCCCCAAGTTCGCTCTTCGGCTACCAAAACACAACTGACTCCAAACTGACAACAGCGGGGCGGTTAGCATTTTCTTCTTTATATACATTTGGTTGCCTGGCACTGCCATGGTGGCTTTGCCACCCTGGCCCTGCCACCCTGGCCCTGCCATGGTGGCTTTGCCACCTTGGCCCTGCCACCCTG
>Ga0210059_1009344_pt1 | contig 15336 bp, 10 predicted proteins | sample Ectturendosymbi2_FD_188042 | JGI IMG/M metagenome (GOLD analysis project Ga0210059, IMG submission 188042) | Ecteinascidia turbinata endosymbiont from Florida, USA - Sample 2 (SPAdes) (version 2) | ecosystem: Host-associated > Tunicates > Ascidians > Unclassified | place: Key West, Florida... | reverse complement strand
TAACAGTGTTTTCAACATGTTCACCATGACCAGGCACAAAGCCGACCGGGCTATGTGCTGTTTGAGCTGCTTATTCCGTGTTTGCGTCATTCTGCTCAGAAGGTGAACCAGGTTCAAATCTCTCCCACCGACGCAATATCTCGCAGAGGCACTGTCGACTCTCTGCCAGACGGGAATCGGATTTGAGCATAGTTGGGTGTCGCATGCACCAGCTCTACCTCGTCAACAATGGGGTCATACTTAGATGAACGTAAATGTCTCTTCAGAAATACAAGTCCAGGCACACTCAACAAAGTGGGAATCGACACACCAAACGTCAATCGTTGTATAAAATGAAACAGGCGCTCATGCGGAGTCGCATTCATTGCGGTACACAGCAGAGAACGTATGGAATGCAACGCATCAGGCAAAACACATTCCCAGTGCGCAATGTCCAGCTTCCGAGACTTAATCGCCAGTTTGACCGCTGTCCAAATTATGCCATTATAGCGTTCGCATTGTCCATTTCCCGGAACATTGTAAACAGACCTTCTACTGCAGGCGATACCATGCTAACGCAAAAACATCGTCAACTCGTTTGACATAAAAGCCGCCCCTCTCTCGGAATGAATGTATGTAGGCATACCAAACAACGCAAAAAGCTGGTTAAAATGAGCTATCACGGTCTTAGAATCAACACTGGCACACGGAAAAGCGAACGGAAAATGAGAATACTCGTCAACAATTGTTAGCAAGTAGCGATTCTTCGTGGATGAAGGGAGTGGTCCCTTAAAGTCTATGCTCAAACGTTCGAACGGCTGAGTCGCTTTAATAAGCTGAGCTGAATCGTTTACAAAAGTTCGGTTTGACTTCTAAACCCATGCGACAACTTTCGACAGTCTTCCGCACATCAGCTAAAGAATATGGCAAATTCTTAGCGCAGACAAAATGATACAAACGTGTTATTCCAGGGAGGCACAATGACGCGTGAATGGTAGAGTACTTTCATGCAAACTTGTGCAATACGCCATAGAAAGGGCGTCAGGGACGGCATTTAACTTCCCTGGACGAAACACTTTGTGAAATTCAAATTCGCTGAGTTGCATACGCCAACGGATTATGTTCTCATTTTTTATCTTACTTGAGTGACGTACATCGTACATAAAAGACACAGACTGTTGATCCGTCACAACAGTGAATTGACGGCCACAAAGTAGATGATCCCATTTTCGAATGACTTGAAGAACAGCGCAAGCTTCCTTTTCCACACTTGACTGATGTAACACGCATTTGTTCAAGGTTCTCGAGAATAACGCCACAGGTCGGCCTTCCTGATTCAGAGTAGCAGAGATCGCATTATCTGAAGCGTCCGTCCCCAAAACAAAAGGCAACTTTTCATCGATAACTTTAAAGGGCAGCTGAAGTTAAATCCTGCTTCAGTGTCTTTAAAGCTTGCACAGCTTCCTCGCGCAAGGGAAACTCTTTCGTTGCAATCAACGGCTTAATTTTCTCGGAAAAACAAAGGACCCACTGAGCGTAGTACGCAAACATTCCCACAAGGTGTTGGAGTTCCTTGCCAGTGTTCGGCACTGGCAATTCTAATATAGGCCTGACACAGTCAGGGTCCGGCAGCAACACGCCGTTCGAAATGTGGTAGCCCAACAATTTGGGAAAATCGGTGGAATAGGCAGCCTACACTTCTTTTTGTTGAAGGTAATATTACACCATTTTGCTGCAGTTAGAAAACATTTTAGATTCTCGTCATGCTCTTCACGAGTCCGTCCACGTACTGTAATATCATCCAAATAAGCATAAGTTCCCTTGCAGTTATACTTTGAAATGATTTCATTTACCATGCGCTGAAAATATGGAACGGCATTCTTCAACCCAAAGGGTATGCGTTTGAACTGATAAAGCTGGCCATTGGTTTCGAATGCAGTAAACAACCTTTCTTCGGGCAGAATAGGAACTTGGTGACACGCGCTCTTCAATTCCAAGCTGGAGTACCAGTTGTATTGAGCTACGCTATTTGCAATGGTTTGCATAAGTGGCAATGGGTAAGCATCCAGGAAAGTGAATTTGTTTATAGTTTGGCTGTAATCAATAGACAAGCGCTTCTTATGATTGCTGTTGTTGACTACTACAACTTGCGCTCTCCACGGAGACGTGCTCGGTTCGATTATACCATCACGAAGCATCTGTGCTGTCTGCGTGGCTATGAATGCTCGATCCGACGGCGAGTAATTTCGTGACTTGGAGGCGACAGGTCTGCAGTCAGGCGTTAAATGTTCACAATGTCGAACTGGCGTAACACCCTGTAATACATCCAAAGAATTCAAATTCAAGGGACACTTGGGACCGCCAAACGCGAAACTAACGCTTTCATGTTCTTTAAGAAATTCTCGGCCCAGTATAACGTCCCACATCAAATTGTCCATAACTAACATGTTCACTTTGTCGTAGCTAGCCAGAACTCCGTTCACTAAGGCGAATACATTTACCTTGTCATCGTCAGAGTTCACTGGCGAAGCGGCAGACAAGGATGGCTGTTGGCTCGTCAGCGTAGCTGTTGGTGCCGGGTTTTTAGACTTAAACAAACAAACACTGGAAAAATGTCCTTTCTTCTTGCATTTGTAGCAAACGTGGTCTCGCGCAGGGCAGTTGAAACAAGGATGTCGCTTGCTGTCGCAGAAATAGCACTTTGTTTCCATCAACAGACACTTAATGCGCACACTGTTCTCTTCACCAGGATTACGCACACCAGCGGAGCCGACCAAATGTGAGGAATTTGACTGGGTGGACAAGCGATACTCTTCACAGTTTTTCTGTGCTTCGCCTAACGTACGCGCTTTATCAGAGGCTGCTTGAAGTTCACGAGCATTGTCTTCCAGCAAACGTTGGCGGATGTACCCACTCCGCAGTCCAGCTACAAAAGCATCGCGGATAGCTGCGTCTCTATTTTGAGAGCCGTTAATGCAGTGTAGTTGTAATCAGCGCTAAGAACGTTGGAAGAATTCTTCAATCTTCTCTTCACTTTTCTGGCGGCACGTGTTCAGTTTATGCCGGGCATGCACTTCGTTGACTGGCTACGTAGATGTTTTCTAAGCAATCGATAGCTTCCTGATATGAAGCACACTCGTGGATGTAGGTATACACTGAAGCGTCAAGTAAACTGATAAGAACATTGTCAATTGTACGCAAGTAGTTTTCCCACGTATGCTTCCAGTGCTGGTACCTCCTAGCGCCATACGCAGTATCAGCTTCAGCAGAGAACACTTGCGGTCTCAAGCATTTATCCATTTTAGCAAAATAAACTGTTGTAATATTTGCACACAGCTCGCCTATTTACTTAGGTTTTATCTTGCTGTAACTGGACTTAGCCCTTAAATACAAAACACACAAAGTTACTTAGGTTCGAACAAACAAGAAACAACGTTCGCATAAGGAAGCCAGAACAGAATGCGCAGCAACTATGCAAGAAACGGTACGAACACAATGCGCCAATCATGTAATCACCCTCGAGCAAACACGTGCATATCCAATAATTGCACCACACCTTACTGCTTTTTAACACATAATGGTCTCTATAACGTAATACAGTACGTGAAGTCATTTTAAATTGCGATTGCACCGTGCGCCAGGGCATGTAAAAATTGGAAGCAGACGCTTGCCCAGAACAGACGCCTCGCTCTGGGTCTAGTGACCAATGAGTCCGGCGGAACGCGTAGCGTGACGGCCGGGGTGGTCAGAGACTGCCCCGCGGTAGCCAAGTAGGCCTGACGAATATTGAAATAGGCACAGAGATAGAAGAGACCTTTCTAAATATTTATCTGCAGTGCACGGACATCACCACAATACAGTACGAATGCATTAAAATTGCATGCTTATTTTTTCCTTCTAACTGTTGCATTTCATTTATTCCTGAGGATGGCTTACGCATAAGCCGAAACGAATAAAATAATGATTTCGATTATTGTGGCTGTTTTGTTTGCAATGAGATACATGAACGTGTTGTACTAAACAATATACGCTTTAGAACGGATTGAATTTTCTAAAGCAGGGGTGGCCAACAAGTCGATCGCCGAGTCTCAGTTGGTCGATCGCGTCTGATTTTGCATTGAATTGACACGATACCTAAAAAGAACACTTCAATCAATATTCCAGGAAGTACATAAAAATTATCCATCAATTGGTTGGAGACTTGTATTCTTGGGCGCCTCTTGCGATGGCTGACCACAGGCTAGCACGGTAGATGCAGGGAAGGTGTTGCAATATATTTTCCTATTATTGCATAACAATTATGATTTAGGTGTAACAGACACTTTGCCTTTTATCTGTGCATTACTTAATAAGGCGATGGTATATTGTATTTGCACGTGCGTTACTCAACTTTGGCATTTTGCACTTGTGATTTTATTACCGAACGGTCGATCGCGAGTTAGCAGAAAAGTTTCTTGTCGATCCCAGTAGAAGAGAAGTTGGCCCACCCCTGGTCTAAAGAAACCATTTGCTACATCGCACGCCTGTTTTTTGCACGAAAATCACACGCATGATATTATGCCGAATCTGTTGTACGTGCGCAGAGCCGCAGACCTTCACAACAAAGTCCCCATTTGCGTCTTTATTGCAATTAATAAACCGTGACGAACCGTGACCGGCAGAACAATGCAGAACAATCAAAAGCCGCCTCGATTCCAACCATGTGGTACAATATCATTGAGTGGATAAATCATCTAAATATAAAGCAAACAAATATGGACTCAATACTCACCCTTGTCGAATTGGGTATGTATATGCAAAAATTTTTGGGATATGATCAGGAGTCGAAAAATCGCAATATCCGCTCACATCTGGTGTACACCAACCACTGTTGTCTTTGTTAAAAAGCCTGCTGTAAAGTTGTTTATTTTAATTACGATAAATTTTCTTTTACCGAGGTTCGCATCAACCTGAAAGTGTGGCTCACTTTACTTTGGTGTGGTGTTAGCCTACACTGTGCAGCAGAGATGAATGGATTTAGGTTTTTCAAACCCATGTCCGATCTGCCCATTTCATTTCAAATACAAATCCAATAAACTCACAGTTCCAAACCCAATTCTTTTTTAAATCCAAAATTCTATCTGTTGTGTTCTACCAATACAAAATATCACCAGCACAGTGTTTGCCTCATGAGGAAAAATAGACATTTCCAACATACCTTGAAAACAAACTCAAGTTAACTCATGATATATTTTTGGCTCAGAACACTATAATAGTGAACACTTTAAAGACTTCAAAGCAGTGATAGCGTGAATCGAGTCAATGACTCGAGACCCGAGTCAGAGTCCTTTTTACAAAATCTCTGAGCCTCTGATGGACCAACCCAGTTCGTTAGCACAGAAAGAAATGAGGATTTTTCGCTTCAGTGGTGATCAAGATCTGCGCAAATGTTTTGTTTTTACTGTCTAGTCGTGCTATGCTACATTTTAAGGATCAAGTGTCCACAATTTGCACAGAGGTGGACCAGACACTTTGCTTTCACGGAGCGGTCAGCAGGGCACAATATATTGACATGATACCTTATCATGGTTTAAATGTAGTAATTGCATATCGTGGCACTGGGCTTCAAACTGTTTCTTTGAGTGTTTTCCAGATACCAGCAAAGTGATCTATGTTTTTCGGATTCAAATGTAATCCAAAAATTATATTGCAAAAGTAATGAAAATACAAAAACCGAATCTTGTTTAAATCCAAATTCCAGCCACTGTTATTTGCATAAGCCCATGTGGCAACTTGATTACGCCACATACAACGTTGAATTCGTAGCAGCAATAGAAGAGTGAACCTAGTCAAATGGGGTAATCTCAATTGCTATTATGCTGAGAAGCGTCTGTGCGACTCTTTCTTTGGTTCGCTCAGGGCAATGCAGCATTGTGGCTGCAACAAATGGCTCCCAACGTGTCTGTGGCTGCAATCCATAGTTGATGGTTGTTTTGAGCTTGTGAAATGGGGAAGTGATGTGGCGACATGATTGCGCCACATACTGTAGGCCTAATGATGAAGCCATAGCAGCTATAGAAGAGTGAACCTGGTCGAATGGGGAATCTCCATTGCTGTTATGCCGAGGGTCGTCCGTTCGACTCTCTCTTTGGTTGGCTCAGGGCAATGCATGACTGTTGCTGCAACACTCATATGTAATCTAACTCAAAGACGAATAAATAGTTTGGAAAGTAAATTGAGTTAATTTACGCTATACTATTGGCTCACAACATTATAACAATTGACACTATAGAGACTTCAAAATATTCACTGCTAGCAGCAATGCAATGAGAACCTTTGTTAAGCATAGCAATATAGCGTGTAAGATATCAAACCAGAAGACTAACAAGCATACAACACCAACGGGTCATTAGAACTGGACTACAAATAATATAATGATATACTGTGCTAAATGTTATTAAAGTATATGTAAGGTATAACAGACATGAGGCAAGAAAATGGATTGTATCAGTGAATGTCCAACCAATTCTGTAAGTTTGATGACATGATAAACAATGGATCAGACTTGTTTCGCTGGTAACAGACAGTCTCAATATTGAAACAAACATAATAAACAATTACAACGGATTTGAGTAACTCTTATCAGTACATAAACCTGCAGTCCCAAAACTGAATCGAAAGTTGCGAAGAAGTTCAAAAAAAATCATCAATTCCAATCCAAACCTGGTTAAGCAAAAATGAAAACATCGAAATCCATCAATATGTTGGAATGTTGCAAGATTTAAATCCTAGTACATGTTCAGCTCTGGTCATTTTCATGTATTGGCCATGCGAAAGACAAGGAAGTATATTTCTCGTGTAGCGATGGAAAAGCTTGTGCGGCAAGTGCGCAAAGCTTCACACTGTGGAAGTGAGCAATGGAGATCACCTGACAAGATCATTCTATTATTGCTTGTTCACACCACATATTTGTGTGTTGCACTTCGCGCTCATCCTGTTCATGGTGAATCGCACTTTCAAAGCAACGCCAACTGAGAGGTGGCAACACATCTGCTCCTTTTGCAATGAACCATACTTATCGCACGTTATTATTGTGAAGGTTGCACTTGGCACCACCTTCACATCTTGGTCGCAGCACCACTTTGCTGTGATTGGAAAGCCCGAGTGGCATGCGCGCAGAGCTTCTTCACACAGTGACAGCAAGCAATAATAGAGATCACATATCATCCTCATTCTATTTCTGCTTGTTTGCGCCCCATATATATGGGTGTTGTTCTTCACACACGTCCCGATTGTGCTGAATTGCACATTCAACACAATGCTGACCAAGAGTTTGCAACACTTGCAGCAAGGTTGCTTACACTTGCTGAAATGATTGAGAGTGAAAAATAGAAGTAAAATTCAAACTGAATAAACATAGATGCAAATAACCTGCAATCAAACTTGTTAAAACAATATTGATCCCCATTTTCTAACTTATCGAGCGCTATTTCACAGCATGTTGGGCAGCATTTTCTGACTTATCGGGCACCATTTTACAGCATGTTGGGTGTTATTTCATAACATAAAAAAGTCATACAAAAATGTGAAATTTCATTTGACTCGACATGGACTCGATCTTGTAAAACAATGACTCGAAGTGACTCGACAGTTTTTGTGACTTTCCTCTGACTTGACTCGACCAAGTCATGACTCGATTCTGACTCGACTCGAAATAATTGTAGATGACTCTGACTCGCTTTGACTCGAAGGGCTCGTGACTCTGACTCGACAAAAATGACTCGGGCACATCACTGCTTCAGGGTAAGCACTATCAGCATTAAATGCAATGAGAAGCTCAGTTATAAATTCAAGTGTAAGATATCAAATCAGACAATCAAACTACCGGTGTCAAGCGAAAATTTTGACCTCTGCGAAATTTCTGACCTATTATTGTTTGTCAGCTGTTTTGCTTCTCAGAGAAAAGGAATAAAGTTTGGCGATTGCTTTTTTGATGTGTGTTGTGTAAATTAAAACATTTGGTTAGATGTCAGATACCCACAATAAGCTAACAGTTGTTGAGTTCGTCTTGGCTCCTCAACATGTAACGTCTTGTTATCCTGAAACGACAACGAAAGAAGACTTCGATTACTGGAAATGAATAACTGAAGAAAGCAACTTAGAAGTTTACCGACGGATTCACGACAAGTCAAACGAAGCTGAACATTAATCAACGACTAAAAGACATTAAACTCTTTAGAACTTAGTTATGTGTACCTATTTGATGTATTACGAATTTGTACTTGGCACAGTTATTGTGAGTCATCTTTCGGAGAGAGTAACAAAACGGTATAGAAAATTACCACATTGAAAAATAACTTCAAATTGCAAACAGAATTAATGATGAAAACGCATACAAATATTGCTGTCAAATACCGATTCGAAATACACGCGAGCTGAGGTTGACCACTAGTGTCGCTATTGCACCGTGTACTGTTCGAAATTTGTCACGTGATCTTGGTGTCGTATGTTGTGTGTATATAAAGAGCGGAATGGCTAGGTTCGTCATCAGTTCAACTCACGGGTCTCACCGGAGTAGTACCTTCCTGCACGTAGTGTGATAGGATAGGTCGAATCAAAGAACAGTTGGCGAACGAGTGGGGTCTGCCGAATTCGTGAACCAGAACACGCTTGTAGCTAACTAATACCCCAGAACGGTTAGACCCACGGAGTTACCGAGGTCTTAACCAATTTTCAGGCAGATCGTGTTACGACTGCTTAATAGAATGGGTTGCTCTCTCTCTCTCTTCCGCCATAAAAGAATTGAATTCGTATTTAACGCTTGTTGTTAACCTCTGATGTTTACAGTAACTTATGTTACATGCTTTAATTGACGATTGTTGATGTAAAACCCCTGTTGTGATGAATATCGCAGTGCTTAAAGTTATACTAATAAAACCATGAGTGAATACAATTTTGTTGTGATAAACTGAGCGGTGTCGAGCGAAACCGGCGGGTCTAAGTTTCTTAATTGTTAACTTGGGCGTGCCATGGACACTTCCTATTAACCAGTGCTCTTGCAGAACTTTCCTAAATGTGTAGTGGTCTTCTGTAAAAGGGGACTGCCACACAGTACAGGAATAACTATAACCACTGAAAAACTACTGAACTTAGTCTTAGACCTCCATTAGGCTGTATTGCTTTTCATACCCTAACTCAAACTATAACCCAACAAACTTACCTAAACACAAAACGCAGAACCCTAATAATAAGTTTTCTGAGCATATTTGGTTGGTAGAAACTCAGTGTAGGCGCATATGGAGCAAAGTCGGAAATTTCCCAAGTCAGAAATTTCGCTTGACACTGGGTACCATATTATAGAGTTCAAGAGAATCAATAGCACTGGGCGAAGCCTACACATAAACACTGTGCTACAACGATTATAGGAAAAGAAAAGGGACGGAATCAATGAAAGTCACACCAATTTCTTAAGGTTTGATGACAGTTCCTTTAAACTCCTTTAGCTTTGATGACACAACAGAGTAGGCTTCGAGGTTGCACCTTGCATCACTGGATACCTTGTATGCTAATGTTCCAAATGCAAACACGATGTACTATTTCGACGGATGTTAGAAGTCCACTCAAGCAAACTTACAAAAATGCAGTAATCTACAGTTCCGAAAACGAACTGACAGTTGCAAAGAAAATCCAAACAATATTACCAAATCCAAAGCCAAGTCCGGTTAAGCAGAATTGATCAAACCCAAATCCGGTTAAGCAGAATTTATCAAATCCAAATCCATCATAAATTTGAAAATTTGCCAGATTTAATCCAAATCTATGTTCATTTGCGATCTTTCAACGCTGTTTCAATTAATACCTCTTACAAGACATACAGAAGCACAAAATCACCGATCGTTTCGCAGAACCATCTTGCAAATGTGCAGAAAATCAGATGTCTCTCAGCAACGGTATAATTTGGCTCATAACTCGCATTAGTAAATTTTCTTTTTGTCTGTATTCTGAGAAAATAGTTTGTATAAGAAGCGATTCTGTCCTCAGGAATCGTTTGTTTTTTGCAAAGTTCTTCACTTCTGTGGCTGCAACACTTTAGACAAAAGACTGCTGTTTGAAATCTGTGTAGTCGTAGCCTATTTCATTTTGTTCAAACCAGAACGGAAAAGTTCTTCCAACTTACCTTGGTAATGAAATGTCGCTTTTTTGCAACGTCACACGTTCTTTTTCGTATAGACGTAGTGACATTTCTTTCATACTGCGATTAATTTGGGGAGACGCTATCTTTGTAAAAGTGGTTGCAGTAAGTTTTAGTTTGAGCTTCTTGGCACGGAGTGTAAAACTGAAAACAACTGCATAATTCGCTTTTTGCAATCGAACCAATTTAATCTTATGAAAAAAATTTCGTGTTTGAGAACCGTCAAAAACAATATTATTACTCCAGTTAACAATAGCGTTGATTGTTTTGATTACAATTTGTGTTTTTTTGTAGGTACTTGCACGGTCACAATCCCAGTAACAAAAACTTTGCACCTGTGAAAAATTAAGGTTTTCGCTGAACAAAGAGTGATATGCACAGGCTCACAGCAACGTTGAACAAACAACGCAAGTTTGACTAAGCTAGGGGTTCCCAAACGTTCTCTGGTCATGTAGGCCTACCCCTTCAGCATTCCGATAGATGAGCGTGTACCTCTGAAACAGTGTTTCTCAAACTTTTTATTCCATCGCCCTTCTTTCACTCTCGACACGTCGTTTGCGCCCCCCAAGCTTGATAAAAGCACACACAAGGTAGTTTATTTAAAGAATTTTATGTAACGGAAGTATTAAATAGCTTAACCAAGCTATTATATGGCTTAACTGAGTAATTGTTACAATGATAATATTACGTTCAGGATTCTTGTGAAAATAATCCACACTGTAGCCGGACACACAGACGATCCTGAGTAAAAATTTTAACGGATAATTGCTTCAACAACAAACTCCAACGAATATCACAGTAAATTACAATTTGCAAGAAACTAACATGTCAAAACATGAGGCTATTGAAGTTAACTCAACGATTGATTAGTAGTTGTGCGTTTTTGCCCCTTTTGTGTTGTTTCCCCCTATCTCCCCTTTTGGTTTTATCGCCCCTTGCTCCTCAAAATCGCCCTCAAGGGGGTGATTCCGCCCACTTTGAGAACTACTGATCTAAAATTTCTTATGACAAAAAGGCTGAGGAAGATAATATAAATATGTTCACCAATAAACATATACAACAATTACAGGCTCTAGCTTTGCAGCAGGCTGTTTGAGGAATCTTCTGCCTAGTTCTGCTACCATCTTCTTGCAATGATTCAAGCTGGCACTCACCATTCAGCAATAATAGTTAAGTCACAACATAGACCCACACCAAGCGAATCAGTCGCACTTTATTGCGTTAAGGAAACTAGTTTCTTGTGTGACACATCATACACCGATTATTTTCACAGCTGGTGCGGGATTACACACATTTGCAGCCAATCCATTCAACACTTTGATTGCACTTTCAAAAGCTAGAATGTTAACAAAACGGGTGGTTGGCCAATTTGCTCTCGATATCTAAATATGCTATCTTTACACCCAGGCTATATAAACTACATCCTATTCAAAGCTGTTGTTGTGAATAAGCCGAAGCATGGAGAAACAAGGAGCTAAGTTTACAATACATGAAGTCAAGAGTTTGTTCAGGGTCTTTCACTAAAACCAAGGATGAACACCACCTTTTTTGTAATATCTAAAATGATGCCTGAAAACTTTGTGACGGATGCAAATGCCCGGTTTTCCCCCACCCTGGTTGTGGGCCTGATTCGACTTACATGCGTGTAAAACCTTGTTCAAAATAATTTTTGGCCTTTTGACTGCTTGATTACTATCTTGAGTTCTCTATTTGACTCCAGCGAGAAAGCAGCAATAAAGGCGATTGATAAACCTATAGCAATTCACTTACAACAGTAAATGCACTCTATGTGTGTCTGCAGTCTAAGTTTCATTGATATGTGCATTTTCTGTAAAATGAACAATTCCTAATCATAACAGCTTAATGACTATTATTTTCAGATCATGGTTGTTGAATAAAGCAGCACCCACCAAAATTGATAGCTTAGAAAAACATTTCAAGCTGAGACTGTAAAATAAATCCTACTTCTGCAAAACAGCACAAAGTTTAAAAGTTCACCAAAAGTAGCGGTTGCGAATAGCGGTAGCGATTGCTCGCTACTATTTTTGTTCAGTAACGGGAGGGGTAGCGCCGCTATACTTTTCAGCAAATAGCGATAGCATCAGCGACGATATGTTCAAAGTAGCGGTTGCCCACCTCTGCCCGACACACTTACCTAAACAACACTAAACCCTGAGATCTAATCATCAGCTTTCTCAGCGTATATTTGATATGTAGTATATCCCTGTGTGCAGCATGCGCACATGGCGTGAAGTCACAAATTTTGCAAGTCAGAATTTCGCTTGACCCGGATTTTGGACTCCAAAATCTAGCCGGATATTAAGACTTTTTTTGGATTTAGGTGGATGTCTTTCCACTTGCAACTGGATCCTGATTATCGAATAGAAGTCAACTGTGGCCATGCAAAAAAACTTTGTAAAGAATAATTGTGTCGACAAAAATTGCGATACCTCGAAATGATATTAATGTATCAAAAACCTTTTTTTCTAGTTTCTCTTGGTAAAATGCAATGTTTCCTGCCGCCTGGGATCCTAACTTTGAGAATCAGACTGTGGACATCTCATTATTCTCAACTTTCAAGCTACATGATCACATGCACAACAACAGGTACTGTAGGTTGGAACTGTGTGAAGTGAAGATGGGCATGATTGTATTGTTTTATTATTACGAAGCCCGTCGTTTTTCACATGAAACATGCCTCGTTCTTGAAATATATTTATTCAAAATTGTTATATCGCAGTAAAATGTTGGTGTTTTTTTAACATTATGACATCACCAATGAAGTTTTTTTCAGCTTTGAACGAAGTAGCTACGCCAGTTTCAGTTTCTGTCTCGATAGCGCAGCTCACTAATCTAAGTCTATCTCAAAGTGGCCTTAACCTAAAAACTGATAGTAATAAGCATGGTGAAAACGTATTAACATCTTGACCATGTTGTGGTTTCATCTGGAAATGGAAACATGTGAGGTGTTGGATTTTATTTTTAATAAGGAGTGGCCAGGTTGTTCATTCTAAGCCAAGCACTAACTAACACTAACTAAGCAGTGCTGGAAGTTGAGTTTGAAGAGTTTAAAAAAATAAAAAGGGATTTGGGTGAAGATGGTTTAACTCATCATAAAATTATGGTGCTCGCTTTGTCACTGTTATTGCATGAAGTCCAGCAGGTAAGCGTATATCTTATCTTATGCAAATTTAGACTGGTTGTAATGTAAGCTATCGTAATCATTTGATTTAAACATCTCCATTACACTCATTAGAGCATATGATGAGAATTGTGTGCAACTAGGCTATAACATTCTCCACATTGAGAAAGAATTGTGCACTTCTGGTCAAGATCAATCATTAGCTCATTGTGATTGTTTGTGGTGGGCAGTTGTAGCCACAGCATTCATTGAAGTCAAACTTGGTGGTGTCTATTTTTGAGGCATAAGCACTGCTATAATTATTTTGATTTAGCCTAATACGATTGGTTACAATGGTTAGGCCTACATCACATGACAAGTTCGCAATACATAACCTGCTTCCAAAGTTGACCACAACATACAGTACGTAATGGCGTAAATCCAGTGGGTAAGTGTTGCCATGGTTTCAGTGCTAGCAAGCTGTCAGTGGCTTCTTGTCTGTGTGAACTGTAAGGAAGCTAAGGCTAAGCCACAAATCTTAATCCTAAACCTTAGCAGTTGTCTTCTTATTTGCCGACTATCGTCCTTGTCACATGACCACTTCAACCAATCGTGTCTGAAAAAAGGTAAAATAACCACAGCACAGTTTTTGCCTCATGAGGCAAAATAGACAATACCAAATGTAATATATAGACTAATGTCCACCTGAGTGAGCGGATCGGGATGAGATATTGGAGCCCATAATTTTTTTATTTTCGGATATGGATTGTGGATATGGAGTTCCATGAAAAAGTTTCAGATTGGATCAGGATTGCTAAATTTCCATATCCTTACATCATTGCTTAGTACTCGCATAGAAGGCATAGACACTTCCCTCATCTAGACTAATGTCCACCTGAGTGAGCGGATAGGGATGAGATATCGGAGCCCATAATTTTTTTATTTTCGGATATGGATTGTGGATATGGAGTTCCATGAAAAAGTTTCCGATTGGATCAGGATTGCTACATTTCCATATCCTTACATCATTGCTTAGTACTCGCATAGGAGGCATAGACACTTCCCTCATCTAGGTTCACCGTGCCACTAGTATGACAAACTGAGCGTTATATCTAGACAAAAGTGGATGCGGTTCAAAGAGGTTTGAACAACAAACTATTCCCAGCAAAGTATTTGCCGTTGTCTACAAAATAAGCACTATCTTTAAAAAATGCTTGAAAAAATGTTATGTCCAATCAACGATCAAGCATCCTTGGTGAGTTAATTTATTCTAAAGGTTCATAGTTGATGACACAATTGTAGTTCAGTAGTTCTAGTTATGATGAAATAAAATGCAAAAACAGTTATAAATAAACTGCAAAAACAATTGTTCAGAGTGTGTGTGTTCATACTATGTCAATGGGCTTCGTGACTGCTCATAAATAAATAAATTAAATATGACTTTAATAATCAACAGTTGTGTATAGATGCTACATTGTTACTGTAATCAGAATCTATTATGGATTTTTTTTGCCTAAATAGAAACAATGCAAAGTATTTATTTACATTAATGAGCACAATGGTAGCAATGTTTCTCCTAATGGTAATGCAGCAGCACGAAATGACATGAACTGTCCTACCATGGTAGATACAATATTATTTGAAATACATGTCATTGCCATTGTTGTATTCAATAGTTGGACTGCAGTTCAGCTTTACAGATCAGGCTGTTTTATTGTATATGCTGCAAATTAGTAATAGCATGCTCATCGATTGATTATAGTATATTATTAAACCACTGTTTTCACACCATTTTGCAACTCTATAACTCACCAGTGAATTGTGCTAGGGAGCTGTTCAAACCCTAAAAAGACTTGGCTAGTCTTCTAGTTTGCAATGAAAAAAATGTAAGTTTAGGGTTTTTCGTGGGTGATGCCATAAATCAGGGGTTCCCAACCGGGGGTGCTCGTATCCCCAAGGGGTACGAAGATCCTTGGGTCACAGAGCAGCTTATATATCTCTTATAGAGCAATATATATCTCAAAATTTTTTGGGGGTACTAAGAATGCTCTGACCTGACAAAGGG
>Ga0210059_1009343_pt1 | contig 15336 bp, 6 predicted proteins | sample Ectturendosymbi2_FD_188042 | JGI IMG/M metagenome (GOLD analysis project Ga0210059, IMG submission 188042) | Ecteinascidia turbinata endosymbiont from Florida, USA - Sample 2 (SPAdes) (version 2) | ecosystem: Host-associated > Tunicates > Ascidians > Unclassified | place: Key West, Florida... | reverse complement strand
GAAAATGTTTTTCCACATTTCTGGCAACAAAAAGGTTTTTCTCCAGTATGTGTTCGCATGTGCGTGGTCAGGCTGCTGGAGATGGAAAATGTTTTTCCACATTTCTGGCAACAGTAAGGTTTTCCTCCAGTATGTGTTCGCATGTGCGTGGTCAGGTGGCTGGAGATGGAAAATGTTTTTCTACATTTCTGGCAACAAAAAGGTTTTTCGACAGTATGTGTTCGCATGTGCCTGGTCAGGCTGCTTGAGATTGAAAATGTTTTTCCACATTTCTGGCAACAAAAAGGTTTTTCTCCAGTATGTGTTCGCATGTGCGTGGTCAGGCTGCTGGAGATGGAAAATGTTTTTCCACATTTCTGGCAACAATAAGGTTTTTCTCTAGTATGTGTTCGCATGTGCGTGGTAAGGTTGCCAGAGTGGGAAAATGTTTTTCCACACATCTCGCAACAATAAGGTTTTTCTCCAGTATGTGTTCGCATGTGCGTAGTCATGCTGCTGTGATCGGAAAAAGTTTTTCCACATTTCTGGCAACAAAAAGGTTTCTCTCCAGTATGTGTTCGCATGTGCCTGGTCAGGCTGCTGTGATTGGAAAAAGGTTTTCTGCACATCTGGCAAGTGAACTTGCTGCAGTTTCGCAAACGCTGATTTTTCGATAGTTTGAGTGAATCGTCTCCAGGGAATGTGTTGCTGAGATAGAAGAAAATTTCCGCTTTTGATGATTTGTTCAGATGCGGTGAAATGTTTATTTTTTCTAAATGTTTTTTGAAACATTTTCCATTGTTTCTTTTTCCAAATCTTTGGTGACATTCTTTGATTCGTTCGTTATCCCGGGTTTTCAAAACTTCTTTCAGATATTTTCTTTTCTTTGCCTTGACGAACATTGATCTTTTTGTTACGGTCTCGTCGAACTGTTCGTCATCTGTTAGTTAAAAATGCATTTAGCACGTTTCATATATAACGCCATGGTTTTAAAAACAATGATTTTTGAAGTTTTGAACTTTGATCTATGAATAGGCTATTTGTGAAAAGAAAGTTGCGTATGGTAAAGAATGCATCCCTTGCTGACAATTATTCGGTGGTGATGTTTTGATGATTTTATGTTTGCCAATGATGATATGCTGTTTTAGTCATCATGCAACCTTTTATTTTTCAGGCTTTTCAAACGAAACGTAAGAATAACAGTAAATCCTCGTAAATGCTTTATATTCTATTAATTTCTTTTTATCAAGAAACTCACATTAACTCTGTTTGGAATATTCCAGTTGAAAAGTAGTTAGCGGAATTGCTCTCAAAGCAGTTAGCCTAGCCCCAAGCCTAGACCTGGAGTTCTAAACACAAGCATTCCTTCGTTTTGGAATCAGGGTTGCGGAGTCGGAGGTAAAAGTATCCGCCTCTGACTCCGACCTTTGCAGCAAAAATTCTGACTCTGACCTTTCCAAAGTTTGCGACTCCAACGCCTCAACATAAAGGGAATGAATTTTGGTTGTTAAAATCAATGGAAATCGTGGTGAACATAAAAAAATTCCGTTTCAACAAAAGTTTCAAAAGAAATTATTGTAGCATTTCAACAGGAATTTCCAATTAAGGACTGTCAAGTAAAAAATGATCCAATTTGGACCTCCGGAGTCGGAAAAGATTGACTCCGACTCCCACTGTACTTAGTAATCCGACTCCAACTCCACCCAAAACCTCCAACTCCTTACGCCTCCGCAAACCTGGTTGGACTGAATGCAACAAGATTAACATTGGTCAGTACGATAATCAATCATTCATGACGTAAGTACTTGCTGTGGTTGATCGTTTATTGTCATTTGTTAGTTCAGGCAGACATCCTAGTAAACAACTGACAGCATGAAACGTGAACTTTACTAAAAATGCAGTGGAAATGGATTCACTGCAGGTTTACTTTAAATTTTCTTGCAAAGTTTACAAAAGCTTTTATATCTGATTTGTAAAGCCAATTGTTTCGCGGCACCAAAATTGCACTTCGCAACCCCATTTGGGGTCACGACCCATAGTTTGAGAAGCCCTGAGCAAAATGACTGCGAGACCAACAAGTCAACGAACCTAAAGAACAAAGAGAAAGGTAATCAAAGATTGTGATTACCACAAACAAAAGCAAAACATACACAAAAACGAAAAACACAAGACGTATCATAGATCAAGGGCAAAAGCGACACAAACATCTGAAGAGCATTATACAAAAACAAATCGATTTTCTGAACTCATACCTAAAACTCTTGAGCCATCCTTTGGATTCTTTTTGTCGTCTTCTGCAATTGCAGTGCTTGAAAACGGGCAACTGAAAACGGTTGAAATGAACAAATTGGTAAAGCACGTTGTTCTTTTTATGGAGAACATACCCATCTTCATTATTCCATGTATTCCAAGATTACGTGCATATCTCTCTGCACTTTTTAGTAATTGGCAAGAGTTTGAAATATTCAGGCGCATTTAATGATCCACACCTATTCTTTTTATTTTTCAGCACCAAAACATTTTTATGCAATTTGCAACATACTTGTTTTGTCCTTAATGTTTTGTGAATTGATGTTTATCTATGCTAAATTTACAAAACATGTTTTTTGGAAAGCTACCGTCAAAAAGAATATTGTTGAACTGTCTGAACAGCGTTTAAAAATTCTTTTTAAAATTCGTATGTTATTTAACACGTATAATATGTGGGGCAATTCCGGGGCAATTCTCACTCGCAAAAAGTGCAATCACCATAAGATTTTGGACATAGCTGCAAACAATATTAGCAGATTTTTGTAAACTTGCCTTAAAATTTCGTTTCTCAGTTTGAAATAGCTTCCAGACTGCTTCCCAATAGCTAGCGTACTTTCGCTCCCAAATGGAACCTGAATAAACACCACATCAGAAGCATTTTAAAAGCACAATCTGTGTGAAAACTAAGTTGTATTTAGAACAAAATATTTGAAATGTTAAACGCAAACACTAAACTTCTGTGCTTATTCTTTTATGCTGCTTGAAAACAACAGGCAAGATACAAAGATATGATATCAACTTCTCGAAAAGCAATGGAAATGTAATGATTGCACTGATGATATTCTCTTTACCTTTACGATAATGCACACACATTTAACAATCCAACTGTCACCGATACAATGCTTTGTTTCATAGAAACTCGTTTCTTACGTCTGATATTGATATTTCTTCTCGCTGGACTCCGTCGAAACACTTCCAAATCACAGACATTTTCAATTTTATATTGCTTTGTTGAAAGAAAAACGCCTTTTTGTCAATTTTCTGTAACGATTGAAGGAATTATGGAGGATGGAAAAACATAATACTGCAAACAATGAAATACGTGATGTAAAAAGACGATTCTGAATTAAAAAACCCTTAATTTTTCAAAACTCTAAAACGTAACGCACATCTCTCCCTTTGCTATTTTTCCATTTCAAAATTACCCGTTATATGAGCCGCTAAAGACCGAAAAATTAATTAGCTTGGTAGGAACTAAACATTTTTAAACACACGCATTTCGTACGTTTCTCCACCAAAGGCACAGCACAATGAATTTGTAATTATTTTCTGTTTGCAATAATCATGATTTATGATCAATCATTTGTAGACATCACAACAAAAAAGGTTTACACATTGTGTGCACAAAGTGTTGCGTTTTGCCAACACGTCAAAGCTCGAATAGCGTCGCAGCGCTTTGGCCTTAAACTGAATGACTCGAAGACTTCAATCTGAACTTCGGTTAACTGGTTTCATGTTCGAGACATTAACTAAGACAAGCAGTACATGAACAATATGAAAGTAGGCTGATGTGCTTCAATACAAGAATCAATTATATTTGCATCATTTGCAGGTGTGTAGATGTAACAAACTTCCATTTATTCACTGAACCATAGCACATTAAACCTCTAAACGTAATGTCCATGCAAATGTGAAGGTGTTTGCATGCTATATGGCCAGAGACCGAGTTTCGGGGAGACGGGGGACATTCTCCCTAAAGTTTTGACACGGGGAGACACAATATCTTTTCCCCCAATATTTACTTGTACAAATTTCGTTGCTACATTACTGTTGAAAATCCCCAGCGTAAAGCCTGGGAATAAATTAGAAAAATTAACATTACCATTCGACCTGGGATCGAGTTTGCCGGAAAACTTTAGGGGGGAAAAGGGGCCAACTTTTTGTGATATGCATGTCAGATATTGTTGTTTGTGTTTCGATGACGTCACCATGTTTACTCCACCGTAAAAAATAATGGAAATGATAACACTTTGCTTAGGTAGACATAATTATGTTAACGAGTTGAGATAATCAATTCAAATTTGGTCAGGTTCGAAATAAAATGTACTGCCACTGTAAACCAGACGATTCTCACTAGAACGTCTCTAAAACAGTTAAAAATACACAAGAACTTTTGGAAAAAGACTAGCATTGGCGCAGGAATTCGACTCACAAGAAGACGACACTAATCAGTCAAATGATTGGGTGACGTTTATGTACACACTGATTCGGTTAAGTAAAATTTACCAAAACAATTACTAACAATCATGATACTTCGGTATAAATAGTAACTCTGCACACTGTGTCTATAGGTAATCCAATGATAATGCTGTTTTTCTTATTAATTCCCCGGCTTTCCGCTGGGGCTCAACAGTAATGAAACCACGAAATTTGTACAACTACATTACTTTTAACCACAAAGCATTGAGGGGAGAAATATATTGTGTCATCCCTGGTCAAAAAGTTGGAGGGACATGTCCCCCGTTCCCACCTGAAACTTGGTCTCTGCCCAATATCAAAACAAACCAGCTTAAAATATCTTAGCGTTATACTTTACAATAAGCTCAATTGGAAACCTCAAATTGAAAACTTGGTGACACAACTCTCCAAATCATGTGGAATATTGTTCAAATAAAAACACTATACCAATATTTCAGTGCTCAAATCTGTTTACTTTGTTCTTTTCTACTCCTATTTAACATATTCAATATTTATATGAGAAGAGGCAATAAGAATATTTTACTCCCTTTAATTAGATTGCAGAATAAAGCTGTAAGAACCTTAAATATGACAAAACTAAAACTGCATTACTCTATTTTAAACACAAAATTTTGAATATGCCAGACTTACTTAAATTGTCAGTTGTCAGCCAAATTCACGTACTGTTTTGATAATGGTGAATTACCTAATCACTTTGATAACTACTTTTCGGAGATTGCATTAATCCACAAATATCAAACAGGGCTTGCTTCTTTGCAAAGACGTTACTTGCCAGAACGCAAACATCTCGGTGTCAGCTTTCTTTAAAGTAGATTGGTCCCAAATTTGGTCTGATATTCCTGAAAATTTGAAATCTCTCTCGCCTTATTCATTTGGAAAGCAATATAATAACGTCTTGATCTCTTTCCAAAATTCCTGTTGATTTTTGTTTCATATGCCTGTCACTTTTCTGAAATCAATTCCGCAGCAGCTCAAATCTGCTCCCTCAAAATGCTTTCATGGGCCCCCAATGGTGATTTCTGAAAAAAAAATTCGACTTGATGTCACGTTCCGAGGCCGAATGGTCTTCACAACAAAAAATCCTAATTTTACATTTTTTTATTTCTCTGTCTTTTAGTTGTACCTGCGGACAAAATTTCGGCAGAATCGTTGCCAGAAAGTCTTCTTTTGGGGACCTCGTGTTTGTGCAGGGGGGCTAGACATTCTGAAAATTTACATTCAATTCACAACACAGCATTTGCAAATTGTGCTAATTAATTATAAAATTATCAAATATTTTGCCGTGGGGCAAATTCCCGCAACATGCTGGCATAGTTTGCAACTAACAATTTTTGAACGAGCTTAACAAAAGGAATTCCGTCTTAAATCGTTGTCAATGAGTTAACGACGATTATTTACGGATGTTGTAATGAAATGCAGTTGTTTACAAAAAATTTGCAGGGTGTCAGAATCAAGCCAAACATTTGGGTTGTCAAACAATTTGACTGGGGCAATTTTTTTTTTGACTTTGGGGGATAAACAGTATTTTGTTTGGGACACCGCCCCTCAGAGTATGAAATGACTAGATATGCTAAAAATTTGGGGGCATGGCCTCCTGGTCCCCCGCTATAAATCTTAACAAATATAGACTAAGGCCTACGTGGACGGACGCAACATGGTTACCATCCATAATCCTTTGACTACACTACTCGTTTGGGACCATGTTTGCCAACATTTCTTGCAATGCATGTGCCAAATTTACTCCAAATACATGCCAAATTTATCAGCAACAAAAAATGTAAAACTGATCCTGTTTTTCCATGCTTTTTCACGACTTCACTTAATGATCAACAGTTGTTGTTGAACAATGTCGTCATAGAGAAGTTGCAAGCTCAATTCCTACTTTCCTAGCTTCAGCAGTGACAGATTTACTAGACCCTGGTATATTCAACCTTCCAACACCTGCAAGTGCATTTTCATTGTTTTGTGGTGCACGGTATTATTCTGGCGCACAATAGCTGCTTTGCGGTTTGCAATATTTTACAGTTTGCGGAAAATATAGGCCTACTGCAAACACAAGTAGAACCTTACTTTGCAAGACATGCAAACTCTATAATCTACCACCTGCATACGCAGCTTTCCAAACACTGGGGATGGATGCACCGGCTGATTAAAATCTTCCAGTTTCGCTTTCCATTTTACCCAACGTACACTCTTACTGCCATGTTAAGCAAAACCATTAAACGTTTCAGGAGGTGTCACAGTTGGGAGCTGCAGGATCAACGGCTTACTTTTTGCGGACGATTTTGGTACGGGTGGTATTTGCGAGTGATGGAAGGGGGAGGAGTTTGACACACGGATTGGTAAAGCTAACGCAATTCTGCGTGATCTTTATCGCTCTGTTGTCACAAAACGGTAGCTTGCAAACACCACAAAGCTGTCTGTTTTTAAATCGTTTTTTGTACCGATCCTTACCTATTGTCATAAATCTTGAGCTATTACTGAAAAAATATTATTTCAAGTGCAAGCGGCAGAGAAAAGGATTTTTGTGAAGAGTCTACGGCGTGGCACTTCGCGATTAAGTGCGCAGCTGTGAAGTTCGCAGAGACCTGAAGGTCGAACCACTTCATCTCCGAATTGAGAGATCCCAGCTTCGTTGGTTCGGCCAGGTATCCAGAATGCTCCACGCTGAGTTGTCAACGGGCTTCAGTTTGAACCCCAAACTCGGCCCGACCTTCACTTTCAAAGCCCGACTTGGGCCCTAAAGACAAAGTTACCGAGTGACTAAAAACATGCGTAACTGGGGGTTATGAAAAAACGTGATGTATGCGTATAGCTTCAGCTACACGGTTTTATCACACTCAAAATAGCAACCACCTTGACAAAAATTGGCTCAAACAAGAACAAACTTAGCTTGTTAGTCAACGATAAAATTGTGGAATGTGATGCCCAGTGGCATAGCAGGGAGCCGCGGGCGGCACTTCGCTGACCAAAAATGAATTTTTGAAAGAAATTTGAAAGTTCTAGTTTTTCGTTATTATTTTAAATACATTTTTAAATGTGCTACCGCTTTCCAAATTTCATGTTTAGAAGCTCTAGACTGGTAGGCTTGCCTAAACGAACATGACAGGTGGCTTTGGAGTGGATTGATAAAATGTTTGAGGGGCGAAGAGTTTTCTGAGAGGGGCGTAAATTTTTTAAACTCTGTCCAATGGTTTTAAACTACGTCCAAAACATTTTTCCAAGGGGGGCGAAAAATTTTTCTGCGTCCCCTATTTGCGGGCATGCTTACTTGGGGGTCAATTGTGCCCTAGTCCCTACACCTTCCTCGCTAGACAAAGCCATTTCAGCCATCTCAGTCAAAAGTCCTTTGCACAAAGGAAAGAGATGACATTCGACCGCAGACTAAAAACGTTAGGGCTCCAGTTGTTTTCGGTTTATATCGCCCCTCCTCTCAAAATCTGTTAAAATTTTTGCATGAAATCACGGTAAATAATCAAGGCTAGCTTAATCCTTTTTTCTCGTATCTTTGGTTTCTCAGCAACGCCCCAACTGCACGTAACATCTCCTGACACCTAGGCATTCGCGACGAAGATTTCGCTGCGGCGGTGATAGTCCAGTGGTAGAGTGTCCGCCTCTCAATTGGAAGGTTTTGTGTCCAATTCACAGACACTGAGTGACTCGCCGTGGTGATCCTTGGGCAAGATTGTTAGCCTAAACTGCCCCGGTAAGAAGCATTCAGGCGTTGTCATGCCGCTAATTGCCGTCGCCAAAATTATAAAAAAAACATTTCTTGGCCCATCTCATGCTATTTTTAATGTTCAGTGGGGTATTTTCAATAACTGCCATGCTGTAGCCCAGTCATTAGGTAGGCCTATCAACATTAAGTTTTAGTGGTTGAAGTGAAGAACTTTGCAAAGATAGTTTTTCTCAGTCTCAATACAACTGCTGTTTTTCTGCATGATGTAGTGGTGCCGGAAAATGATGTTCTTGAAGCGGGGTAGTGCAGTTGGTCTACTTTCATGGGTAACTTTGAGCTCAGATTGTAGGTTTCTACTGCAAGTAGAGTGAATAAAAGCCAGACGATAGGCAACGTGTTTTTTTGTGAAGTCCCCTTTGTTCAACGCTACACTTTAAACAGTGGCAGTCATAGCAAACGTTATTTCAACAAGAAAAGTTTAAAAAAGGTGTTGCTCTCATTTTGATGAATTTGAGGCAAGAAATCTGAAAACCTAACGCAAGGGTAAACGATATGTTTAGATATGATTGTGGTTAATGCTTTCATTAAAAAGAGCGTTAATCTAAATGGTTGTATAGCAGTGGGTGCACTGAACAAAATTGTTCATCACAATAACCGTCGAACGTAAGGCGTTATAATCACTGCTGGGCATCCAAAAGGCCTGTGTCCCAGCTAGCATGGTTTGGTAATACAGTTTTCGAAATAGACATCTTTTGGTAACCAGTCCCGTCGCCACGGGGCTTTGGTGGGCTTACACACCCAAAAAACTACAAATTCCCAAAAATTGAAATATGAAACACTATAAATTAGTGAAATTTTAGAATGTCAGTACCCTGCACAAACGTAGTCTCTAAATTGAAGACCCCTTGGTGATGGTTCTGTTGGTAAATAACAAACGCAAGGAATAACACTATGCACGTGTAATTGGAAGAGGTCCAACACAACAGCTAGACCAAGTGCAGGTCACGATGAAGACTGCAACAAGCGCTTCTCAACCTTAGTCTGTTTCAAACCTGTTTAAAATATTTTTTCAAAATCGGTCCCTGCACCATATAGAGGGCTCCGCGCAAGTGCCCACGGAGTTAACGTTCTAACTCTTCCATGTATTCTACGAGGATTAAACCACTACTGAACCGTGCAGTGGCGTACGCAGAAAATTTTCATGGGGGGGTTTTGGTTCAGGGTCATGTGGTGGTCATTGTATTTGGTGTTCTCTGTTTGTAACGTCGCAATTTGACGTCATTTCCATGTTTCCAAACCAATGTTTTGGCGCAGTTTCTTGACATAATAATGCATATTTTTCTACATCCACTCCCCTTATTTCATGTGGCATTGCACTGAATATAAACTATCAGCGGTCCAAGTTAGGCTATCGGAGAAAAACAAACTCAACGCTTCGACACAGCAGTTCATAAGCGCAAAAATATCAGGCTGCGCCTTAAAACAGGGGAGTGAAACACACTCATCACTACGTCAGAGCAATTTACAGCTGCAAAATCAGGCTGCACTAAGGTCTCTTTAAATACGAGCAGCTGAGCATTGAAGGTGTGCGGCTGGACTGGCTGGCGCAGACCCTGGTTAGCGAGATCGAATTTTACTAAACTACACAAGAATTGAGAATGCGCATAAAGTACACAAGAAAACGTTTGTGTTTTGTGATGTATAGAAGTCCACAGGTCCATACCCAAGAGGTGGTGAAGCCTCCCCTAGAAAAATATTTGTCCCCACAGGAAAATTGTGTTGGACGTATTTTGAAACCATTGGACATAGTTTAAAATGCTGTCCCCTCTTAGAAAGCTCTTCTCCCCCTGGTGTCCCAAAGTGGTTACGGAGCTGGAAGTCCAGCAAACGTTTAGTTTTACTTTTTCCCTGCTGAGACATTATCAAATGCCTGAATGCTTCTGTGTTAACAACTGCTGTTTTTGAGCTCATGCAACAGTTTTATCATGCTACACAAATTGCTAATGTAGCCAATGCGTTTAGCGCTTGCGCTTATCAGCCATAGCAGACAAAATAAAGTCAACTGTTTCGGATAAAGTGAACTATCGCGGAGCACAATTTTAAACATGCGTAGTGGACGAAAGATCTGCAGAAAGTGGTGAGATGGTTTCTGGACGCAGACGATAACGAAGATTCCCCCAGATCTGATTATTAATTTTTGGCCCATTTACAATGTTCCTTGAAATTTCCATGCAAATTCATTCCCTGGTATTTGCATTACGTCGACAAATTAACAAGCAAAAAGTATGCGAAAACAGTTAATCTCATTTGCGCAGGTAATAAAGTTTTTGTACAATATCAAGCTCAAGGAGGGGTTAACCCCAACCCCCCTTGCGCACGCCCTTGCTAAATATAAACTATCAGCCATCCAAACTAGCATATCGGAGGAAAATACAATCAAGGCTACAACACAGCAGTTCATAACTGCAAAAATATCAGGCTGCATATTAAAACAGGGTAGTAAAACACACTCAATCATTGCGTCCGAGCAATTCACAGCTGCAAAATGATGCTACGCTGATGTCTTGTCGAATGCGAGCCGTCGAGCAAAGAAAGTGTGTGGCTGGACCGTCTGGCGCACACCCCGGTTTGCAAGATCGAATCTTGCAAAACTACACAGGAATGGAGAATGCGCATGAGGTACGCAAGAAAACTTTCAATTTTTGTTATGTATAGAAGTCCAGCAAACGTTTAGTTTTACTTTTTCCCTGCTGAGACATTATCAAATTCCTGAATGCTTCTATGTCAAAAAAGCTGTTTTTGAGCTCGTGCATCAGTTCTATCATGCTACAGAAATTGCTAATGTAGCCAATGCGGTCAGCGCTTGCGCTGATCAGCCTTAGCAGACAAAACAAAGACAATTGTTTCGGATAAAGTGAACTATCGCGGAGCACAATCTTAAACATGCGTAGTGGATGGAGGGTTTGCAAAAAGTGATGAGGTGGTTTTTGGACGCAGACGATAGCCCGAATTCTCACCAAAACCTAATTATTACTTTTTGGCCCATTTACTATGTTCCTTGAAATTCTATGGCATTTGCAATAAGTTGACAAATTAAGAAGCAAAAAGTATGCGAAAACAGTTAATCTCATTTGAGCAGGTAATAAAGTTTTCGTAAAATGCTCAAGGGGGGGGGTTCAACCCCAACCCCCCCCTTGCGTACGCCCTTGGAACCGTGAAGTGAACAATGAAACGTTCTTTATACCACTGAGGTCATATTATCAGATTGATTATATAGCCTACTATACGCAGTATATGTACTATTTCTAGTTAAAGACGGGGATACTACACGAAATTTTAACATACACAAATGTTTACATTTGCAGAGTAGGTATGCCGCCATCACATCCCTTAATTTTTCCGTTTGCTCCCCTGGAATGAGTAAACTATTAAAATGTCATGCGGTGAGCTTACCGGAGATTTGAAAACCAACAGGGAGGAAAGTTTGACGAAACATGTGGGGTTTGTATATGCCTGTGCAAAGAAAGCAAAAAATAGAAAAATTATTGATGAGAAAGGTGGCGACAAGTAGAAAAAGCACGAATCATAATCGACAATCGAACAAGACACGTTTCAGTTTGTTAGTGTTTGATTACGATTTTGAAGATGCTTTATTAATCCTTATATCTTTAAATTAGCACGAAACATGAACTTCCATTTAAAATTTTTTAAGCAAATTTGAGGGTGGAAAGGGCGGCACTTTTATGGTCGGCCCCGGGCCTTGGGTCAGCCTTGCCACGCCACTGGTGATGCCTCTCAAGAAAAAGAGAAACTATCACGAAGCTATCCATGATGGCGTTATAGGCATGAAAGAAACTGTGTAGGATAGCCCTTTATGCATGAACAGCCAGTTTGTAGGTCATCGTTTCTTAAAACAAGCCAAGAATTGGGTGAGTGATTGATCTCTTCGACGCAATGCCATGGCGTGCTAATTTCCTTACCGTTTCGTCTTCTCAAAAAGAGTGTGGATCTAATCCGAGCAGAGAAGAAAAGAACGCAGCTGTGTTTGCGAATAGAATTAGCCGAAGAAAAATCACAATCACTTCAATCACAGAAATGATCGTAGTGAACACAACAAATGTACCTCACGAAAGTAAAAAATCGTTACTCTCAATGTTATAAAAATTTTGTTCGCTGGCGCGCAATCGAATCGAAACATTTTGACAAACTTAAGCCCGAACCCGGACTGAGTCGAAAAGCCCAGCCCGACTTACAACTCTAGCCCTAAGAAAGACTAGCGAAGCAAGTCCTGTTGGCTAAACCCACGGGAAAATGGCCCAGAGGGCGTTCATGGACCAGGTGGAGTGACTACATCTCCAACCTTGATGTCGTCTTAGTGTGGAGCCAGCAGAACTATCTGAGATTGCTGTTGCTCGAAGAATATTTCGAGTCCTCCCAGTGCTGCTGTCCCCGCGGCCCTCCCCAGAAAAACAGCGGGCATGAAAATGAATGAATGAATGAATCAAACTTTTCATATGTAGCTTTGACACCCCTATGATTTCTTTGTTTATGCTTTGCAATATAACAAACAATTTGGTCTTCTGTAAAGTCTCAAATAAACCCTCCGACAAAACCACAGCAAATTTTTCTTATATACCAAATCGAAATTTTGTATACCAAGCACTTTAAAAATATGCCAAGACATTGAAATTTGGTGTGTATCTATATATATACCAGTTGGCAACATGGTTGGAACAAACTTAGCAGTGATTCCTAAGAAAGTTCTTTATCTAACTACACTATTAATTCCACCTTGCAGTCTGAACAGCAGGCTGCACAAATGTGTAACTTTGGTCGTAAGAACCAAAGGCATCTTGCTTCTATGCAGTACAAAATACGAGATTACCTGGACCAGAAAAGTCTTAATTCATTTTTTCACAATAATCACTACATAAAATATGTTGATCAAGTGGACATCTGACTTCTGAACGTATACAACTAGGCATACAGGCTAACTTCACGTTCATCACTCCAAGAAATGAATGCGGACGCTTTACGCCAGAGGTGGCCAAACTACGGCCCGCCAAATTCCTTGAACATTTGTTTCAAGCACCACGTTTCCGACTGTGGACAGCAGTGCAACAGCATTGGCTGCTGCTGGTCACGTAAATCGCCCTTCATCTGGCCCTCCAGTGGCCAGGCAGTCGCGAATTCGGCCCACAGGTCAAAAAGTTTGGCCATCCCTACTTTATTCTAAGCTACAAATGCGCATGATACGTCACAAACGTATCAACAATGATCGGGCAATGTTTTATGCAACAGCGCCAGGTACTGCTCTGACTATAATTTTCAGGACAGAACAGAGTACGGATTGACAAATCTTGCCTGATTTCAAGTGTTTCATATTTTAATTTTGGGGTTAAAGCTTTGTTTGGGGGAGCTAGGCTAAAAAAAACATGGCGACGAAACTGAATTTTGGGCCCGTGTGGCAGCTTTCCTCTCCAGCTGGGGGGATGGAGGTCGGCTGATATGGCCCTGTCTGTAATATTGTTTTGATGCCCTCGTTTACCTTATATTCCTTACCTTTGCAGTTGCTCACCCCACACCCAGTACTGTATATAGGTATGCTTAACTCCCACTGTTGCTCTGTTGCTGTTTTGTTTACTTATTTTATCTGATGTTGATTCTCTGCATTTTGTTACTTTTCTTTTACTACTTTTGAAACGTATTCAAATTAAAATTGATTGTACTAGCAACAGGGTTGGCTGAAAACTTGACCCTGTGTTTGTTTTACCCATATATCTTTTTGCCAACACTTTGTCGTGTGTTTAAAAATTTTAGAAAACGATAATAATTAGCGAAACCTGAACCTTCTGATGGCTGTTTCGATTCTCATCAACATGAAATTAATTTTTGATCCTTGATGCCGTTGTTTTTTCTCTTGATACATTCGTATTACTTCGTGATTTGAGTCACGAAAATGCATCAATAAATCATTACCAATACCATGCGTAATGATGAAGCTCACAAAATTACTTCTATTTCTACACTCATTTTCTGCAAATTTTGACGGTTTTCTTCTGGTTGGTTCTGTTTCCTGCTTGCTTGATTTTGTCAAATGAAAACCACTGTTGTTGTATTTCTTTTTCTTGCCAAACAAATCTTTCAAACGTACAGTTAACGTGGCGTTTGTGCTGAGGAACACCACTCACAAATATCGCGCCACATGCTGTTACTGAACCGCCATCAACGAGCTGTTTCTGCACTGGAAAGAAACGCTTGTTCCGCATGATCGGTCTGAACGGCAACGAATCGTCCCGAACACCCGTTCTCTGGACTAGTCTCTGCGTGTACTGTATCAGCGTATATTTTCAACGTTCTCCTTCGATGGTTCGCGTTGAAAATGGTCTACTGCACACGTTCCTATTGTGTGCATGGCCTCAAGGTTCTGGATGACGAGCCAATCGAATGGCTGTACAAAACATCCCCCGAGGAAAATAACGCTGCCTAGCAGTGGATTACAAGAACTGGCTCAAACGATAAAGAAGAACTAGGTCGTAGCTGTAAGATCACAATTCATTGAAATTAACACACCGAGTGTCCATAAATGCTGTATCTCGAAGTAATTCTCGTTTGGATCTGAGACTGTTGTTTTCTCTTTATTGAAGAGGGTTGCCAGGTCCAAGTGAAAGAAAAATCCCAAACCACTTGTAAAAAATTGCCAAATCGCTTCAAAAAATGCCAAACAAGCGGAAACAGGCTGAATGCTGTTGGTTTCATATTGCTAGATGATTAATTTGGCAAAAAAATGGTGCTCTTGAACAAGGCGCTAATTACAGCATATAAAGCAACAAACAACTGTTGTACTTTAGAAAAACAAACAGAATTAAACTAGAAACACTCTTACTCATTTTTTACCCGTTGGTATACAAGGTTTTGTGCCTGAAGCCACAGCTAGAAAAAAATGTTACCATTTACTTTTGCTTGAAAATGCTTAAGAGAAAATAAGCTACTCACGAATGCGGGTGTCAAGCGAAATTTCTGACCTCTGCGAAATTTCTGACCTGTTATTGTTTGCCAGTTATTTTTGCTTTTCAGAATAAAGAAATAAAGTTTGGGATTATGTCTTTTTTGATGTGTGTAATATTACTCTGTACATGCCAGTGGCGTGCAGAGGGGGGGGGCGAACG
>Ga0210059_1009342_pt1 | contig 15337 bp, 8 predicted proteins | sample Ectturendosymbi2_FD_188042 | JGI IMG/M metagenome (GOLD analysis project Ga0210059, IMG submission 188042) | Ecteinascidia turbinata endosymbiont from Florida, USA - Sample 2 (SPAdes) (version 2) | ecosystem: Host-associated > Tunicates > Ascidians > Unclassified | place: Key West, Florida... | reverse complement strand
TGGGTGGCGGAACCTTTTTCAAAGTGGGGGGGGCACAAGTGCACGTCAAAAAAACTATAGAAAATTTTTGTGGTTTGAATTGGCAACTGTTACGTCACAAGAATTGAAATATGACATCATTACCTATACACTATTTGAAGGTTTAAATTCCACTATTTTAGACAAAATTACACCACTATGAAAGCGTATGGGTGAACCACATGAAATTCAAATAGACTGTTACGGGGCGAGCCAGGTCATCAGCGTCACTCGGACTTATACGATTTATTTTGACTGAATAAAACCGTTCGACGTTTGCGTCACTGAAATTTCCATGTGCTTTCTTTCCGCCTGGCATTAATGTTGCACTGTGTGTGATGTCCGTTACCTAATAACGAATGAGAAGTTCTCACGATAACTTCTCCATTGTTGAGAAACGTAGCCTTCGTCACAGAGCAATGATAACGCCAGTCAGTCTGACTTCACGCCATGTGATCTGACTTCGCGCCATGTGGTCTGACTTCGCGCCTTGTGCGCATGCACAGAGTAATATTCTACATATGAAATACGCTGAGAAAACTCATGATTAGAGGTTAGGGTTTAGTGTGTAGGTAAATCTGTCGGATTAGGGTTTGGATTAGGGTTAGAAAAAGAAATATAATTGAGGTCTAAATCGAAGACCAATATTTTTCAGTGCTTTAGTAATTCCTGTACTGTAGCTTGTTGTGAGCATCTGACATCTAACCAAAAAGTTTTAGATTACCAACACACATCAGAAAAGTAATGGCCAAACTTTATTCCTTTACTCTGAGAAGCAAAAGACTCAAACAATAATAGGTCAGAAATTTCGCAGAGGTCAGAATTTTCACTTGACACCGGAATGCAAAACAAGACAAAGCATATGCAGCAATCAGCAGGTTGTCTGCTGTAAGACTGCCAATTGTGTTGCCAGTGTAGAAATAAATATTTCTACACTGGCAACCCCCCGGTTCTGCCACCTATGACTGTGAGCACAAGGCACAAGGCAATAAGAAGTGAATTATTGTCTGGAGAAGAGACTTTCCCATTGGACCAGTTCGTGCCTCCTGCGGCCTGATGAAGCAGGCAACAGAATGTACCTTGGTTGCAGCGATGAAACACCGGCCGATTTTCCGGAAACCGGTTGTTTATTCTTTCACTTCGTCATGTCAAAATTGAGAAATCGTCTGCAAATGACGTCACACTTAAAGCTAAGTTCTTGATTTTTGCTTTTAAAAAATGTCATGTGGAGCTGTTCAAAGCAATTCACCTCTGAGAAGTTTGTCTTCAGGCGTTTTGAATTGCAAGGCTTTCGAGTGAGAGGTATGCATAGGTACGCTGTAAGCCAAACTTTATCAAAAATAAATTTGGCTCCAAGCACTGCTTACTAAATTTGTACAGCAATTGTCAGAGGTCAAAGTGGATTGCCATTCCTGGACGTTTGTCCAGTTGATAGAGAAGTAAGTTGTAGAACTTGTTCTACAGGCACACATTGGACAAGCACTGAAAGACCTCGAGAAAAATCCACAAAACGCTCAAATTTCGTACGAACTGTTGATATCATTTTATTTTATTTTTTTATGTACGAATTTGTCTCGGACGCAAGGCCCATATCATATCAGTTAAAAGAACACAAATGTACAGAAATGTTTATACACAAAACATCAGAGGAAGGCATGTGGCAAGAAACAATATTTGGTGGGGGTTGAGAATTGTGAACTCAAGTAAATGATTGACTGCACGGATTCATAAAAATTTTTGCTCAGCGGTTCAGTAATTGCCGTCCAAAATTTGGGGGGAACGACCGAGTCTTTTGACCCCCCTCTACGTCCATGAGGTAGGAGTTAGTTGGTACACTTGCCCGGTGGTGTAAATGTTTACCAGGTTTCCTTTCTGTGCGTCGTGCCGAGATTCCGCCATTTTCGTGTTTTGATTAATTTCCACCGGCTGACAATTTCGCTCTCGGAATATACGACGTCTAATCATTCTTGTTTTGTGCTTTCTCGATGCAGGCGGCGCTACAGCATACACGCTAACCACAACACTGCCCAACTGAAAAATAATTATGTGAAACTCCTTACGTTCTCAGAGAAGGGCCTGTCACAGCCACTTTGGTTGTTGAAAGTATAAGTCCAAACATCACGAGCCTTATATTGCTCATCGTCAGTTGAAGCTGGGTTTCTGTAAACTCGTTTGCTCAAAACTGTCTTGTCCGACATCCGTCGTTGATCTGTTGGAGCTTCTAGGGGCTTCTCTAACCTTATCTAATAGCATCAGAGTGCTACAATGTTAAACGTTTTATGAAAGTTGCTTTTTGCATTAGCAGCTTTCTTGCCTAGTCATTTACCATATACTGTACGTTAATGCGTTTTTATAAAATTGGTTTGAAAGCATTTGGCTGGGGAGGCAAACGTGAAATTGTAGTATGAGGCATATGGAAGTGAAGTGAGCAAAGTCACGCTGTCTACAGCGTGGATAAATTTTTTCCTGGGGAAGCACTTCCTTGCGAGAAACCTCCTACAGGTAAAGCAAGTTGTGGATCTACGATCTGCAGGACTTGAGGAAAGATGAAGAAAGGGGATGCAAAAACGTGTGGCGCTCAGCAAATAGTCTTCCTTCAGACGCAGTTGCAGGAGATCACGCAAGTGAATTTTTTGAGCCATGCACAGTGAGACAGGAAGTTGGTAAATAATTTCAATGAGCAAAGACAGAATTGTTTGGATTTGCAAAAGACCTCAGTTTCCTGCGGATTGCAGCATCAAAACCCTTGCGAAGCTATTTGCGAAAAATGTATGGCGTAGAAGTAAATACCCGGATGAAAACCTTTACTGAGATTTCGACCAGCGACGTTTATTTAAGCCAATCATTCGACTTCTAGGTTTTCTGACCGCTGCCCGCGCACTATCAGGACAGACATCAAGTTTCGGTGTTCACAGTCAAGTGCGGAATATTCATTGCTATGTTCAAAAATGAGTCTGGTCGGGATTGTTACTCTAATCGGCTATTTCGAAGAGACAGTACTGCGCTAAATCTGTGTCGTTAAATTTTCCGTGTATATATCTTAAATCACACCCGCATGTTTATTGGTTTTTGTAATAATTGTTTTCTACTCTTGTTAGACAAAGGCGCTCCAAGCAGGTGTGGATATTAGGGGAGGCAACCGAGACGGACTCCTCGGGCTCACCCTTTTTCAGAGATGCCGTGGACCTATTACTGAGAGTTCCGCACTAGTTTTGCATTGATTTGTTAAAAAGCTTATGAACCATACTGGAGTGACACTGAGTGAGCTCGGAATAAAGTCATATGTTTTGCAAAACAAAGCAAAACTTATATGCAAATGTTCCAAAGGGGGTCCCTGAACAAATTTAATGTGTAGACAAAAAAATTTTATAGTAAAATGACTTCAAACAAGTTGCAGTGTGAAATTGACTTTCAGACAGAGGCAAATTCCTAGAAAAAATTAAAAATGTGACTTGCTTTCAGCAAATGAAGCTTTTGCATAGCACCGGAGCGGGTGAACTTGTTAAATGGAAGAGTCATTAGCAGAAAATGAAAAAAAACAGCGAGCCGAAAAATTAGTTTGTTGTGTTAATACGGATATGGTAAAGGATGCAAGTTTTACGTGAAATGACCTACGTAATTGAAACATAACAAGCGCATTATTTATCAACGTTAGGTTTTTGTTTGAATTACTAGTCTCCAAAAAATCTGAGCAATACGTTGCTAAAGCTGTCCGAATTAATTCTCCTAACTGTTCACTTGTTCGGGTTGCACGAGGCAGTGGTGGGATTCGACCGGTTTGCAAGAACGTGTTCTTGGAATTTTATTAATCCCGAGAACCGATTGTTGGCTTAAGTCAGGGGTTCTCGATTTTTCCCAATGAACACCTTTCACTTAAAACTTATTTTCGTAAACCTCTCATAGAGCTTGTACTATCTTTAATAGTGAAAAACAAGACTAAAATTTGGGAAAATAACTAAAATAAATAATTTCCCTTGCTAGACTGTACCAGTTGACAACACAAAGATCAAACTTTGCAATTATATCGGACAAACCAGCATGGTTTGCCTCTGGAGACTTTGATAATGAGAAAATCTGTTTTCAGTGAGTCCTAGAGGGAGAGAAGTTGTTCTTAAGAAATTTGAATGCCACCACTGGCACGATTGTTTGATTTTGCGCACAATGTAACAGAGAATAACGATTTATCAGCAATATGTCATGCTAAATACAGAAATGAGTCGTACACCGGTCTTTTAAGTTCTGGATATTTACATACCGGATCCTGTCGCCAGAACTTAAATATAGAGTGGCATTGACAGAAATCGTTTAGAGCCAGAACTTTTACATTTCGGTCAGTTCCATTTCTACAGCAGACAAGTTTGTGACAAACGTTTGGCGAACTGGAAAGCCATCACCGACTACAACAACGTTGAATGGATTTACAAAAAATGCAAAGCATGGTATTAGCTCCTGCGAATGGTCAAATCTGGCTTGGAACTCTGCTAGTAGTCTTGCAATATATTTTTGTATTCCTCCACTTTGTGGTCTGCGATTGCCTCTTTGTGAAAAGTATTCGTTCCCTTTATGACATTCGGAAAATTACGGAATGTTTATGACCAGGGTTTTTTTAAGGTTTGGTTTAAGGGAACACCAATAAATTTTATAAGGCCGCTTTTTTTAGCACAACGTACAAAATAATTCCTAAACGTATTGTTTATTACAGTATTGGCAGTCACAGTGCACAATTAGTACTACTGTATTTACAAAAAGTTCAACAAAAATTTTTCAATTTCAACTTCATTAAGCTGTTGTTCATCAGTGAAAGCATGGGTTTCTTACTCGTCATCTGCAGATTCTAGGGTCTTTAGTGCTCTCTGTGTCACTCTCCGTTTATTATTTGCTTTTATCCATTTCAATCACAAATTTCATGAGCAATCTCAAGCGTGCCCTCATCATTGAGCTGTTCTGGACTCGGTCTCGTCGCCATGGGAGACTTTGGTGTGGTTAGGCCCTTAAACAAAAACTTCCAGCCCCCCAAATTGAAATATGAAATACTGTAAATCAGTGGAGTTTTTGTCAATTTTCAGAATTGGAAGCCCCGCTGCACAATCGTAAAACCCCTCTATTGAAGACTTTCTGGACCGTTCGTTGAAACATTTATGAGAGCATTCAGAGTTACATCAAACAGCCGATTTCGTTGTTTGGTTTTAACACGGCACAGAGTTGAAAATCTTTGCTCCGGCCAGGTTGTGGCAAGTGGAATGAACAGCACATTGCAGCAATATTGGTTGTCTCGTCGACCGTACTAGCCCAGGATGGTCTCAGTTACTGCCACATAGCTTTTATGGTGGAGGTCGCAAAGCCGATCATTGTGGCCAATGCAGTCCATCAAGCTTTGCAAGGAAGCTATTTTTCGATTCGCTATCTCTTCTTTCAAAACCCAATGAGATGTACGCGCTCAGCTACCGCGTTAACTTTATCTGAAATGCGATGCTGATGAATAGCACGAAATAGTGAAATGCGTTGCGTTTATTTCCAGGCTATTGGCTTTTTGGAGTTAATCAGAGCTGAGATGATTGTCCAGGCGGTATGGGCGTGGAGGCCTGGCAGGCCCCGAAGTGTAAATATTACCATTCTTTCCTTAGCCGGTGGCAACTGTTGGATGCTTTGAGCATAGCAAACATATGATTCAGCATGCAGAGTAAAACATTCATTTGTGGGGATTCATCAAAACCTTTCAGCATAATCCATGATTGAAAAGTCTGATTTTTAGATGCGTATGACTGACTGTTAGCTGAAACTGACGATACTTTTGAGATTTTAACAGTTGAACGCTGTGCTTCCTGCACAACAGAATCAAAATAACTTTTGTAATCACTGCTGCTGGCGTTGGCACTTTCTGGCTGGCTAACAAGAAATTTTTGTTCAGGCTTACTACAAAAATACTGCTTTATTCTTGAATGGCTAGCTTTACGTTTTTGCTGTGACATCAACTTCTGAAAATACCCCCACAAGAAAGTGAATGTATAAAATCTGGAAAAGGCTTGGCTTCCTGAAAACGTTTGACACCGTGGAAAAGACTTGCCTTGCTAAACGCGCCAGACTCAGTGGCATTCAAAGCGTTAATTATTACATAATGTCAGCTTTTTTAAGGTCTTTAAGGGACCCGATTCGAGTCCATAGAATTGAAAATCGGGTCCCTAGAATCAGAAAATTATCAGCGGGTCCCTAGGATCAGAGAAATCGGGTCCGTACGGGTCCATATTGGATACCTAACATTTTCCTTAAAAAAAACCTGCATGATGTAATTGTTTATCTCGTAATTGTTGTCGAATTATTAATTGTTGCGTTGCATGGGATTCCAGAGATGATTATGATGAATGGGCGAGGTTACTGTCTGCACTGCACTTATTTGGTGTGAGGCAAATCGGTTATGGACGTTAATTGAAGCAACAATTCAATTCAGCTAAAACGTTTCGTGGTTATCCAGAATTAATGTGGAAGTACCAATTTTATGGGTCCGTTTTGAACCAATAAAACGCCTTAAAAAACTGTTTATGACAATACATCTCTGAAAAATTTTAATTTTGTTTCTGGAAACTTAATATAGCTTAAATTGAGCTTTACGTTCACCCACTGTCTTTTTTATTAAATCGTATAGACTCGTTGATAACTAACCTTAAAAACTCGTGTAAACACATTGATAAAAGTGAAACAAACGTTAAATATGTGTTGACAACTCGCTATCAATTTAAGATAATGCTATTCAGCTAAACGAACTACATAAAACATGTTGGCGAGCCGCGGTTTGCCCACCGCTGATATAACATGTGCAAATTTTAGGGGCCCTTTTTGATATAACATAACAAATAGGGCACTATGACGAATTGTACGCTGTTTTTGCTCTTTTTTGAAGACATAAATGTCGATGCAAAATGTTGGCAGCTTTCAAGTGTTCAGCTTCAAAGCTTTGCAAATTTTTGGTTCTACATTTTGCTCTTAAAGTTAGTTCATAAATTGAAATGTGAAACAAATTTAATTCTTTTATCCACCTAGTCCTAGTCCCACATTTACCTTTCGCAATGGCGATGTTTTGGAGCCTTTCTGAGAGTTTGACTTGGGCTCATAAATTCTACTATCCACCTCTGGCCCCGACCCATCTGTTCAGAGAGGAGCCAGCTTTTTATGCCCGTTCCGTCTTATACGAGCTTGGCAGAAGCAAGCGCGCAGCTCCAAAAAAATTGATTTCGAAAATGCCTCGTGCTGGATCCAAGTCAACACCCTGTCGCAGCCCAAGGAAGGATATGTTGACGTAACTCATTAATCAACTATAGGGCACAAGCAAAGTAACTGTTACATTAACTTCCAGTGAAAAGAGGTTTTGCTGCATCTTTGAAAGAGGGTTGATGATGTAAGCGCTGCCTTTACTTTATTTTTTATCCACGAAGTGGTCGTTTAAGTCTATTGGAACAAAATTTGTACCTGAGCTTTCACACAAAATGGCAAAGTTTCTGTCTGTCAATGAAAAGGTCTTAGAGTAATGGTTTATGACATAACAATGACATCTACTGTGCGTGCTAGCAAGTTGCACAGTATAGTGCAGGGGTGGTCAATTATTTTTGCTCGGGGGCCACTTTGAGAAGGTAGCAATTAGCGGAGGGCCGTACCTTCTTATTGGAGTAGAAGCCAGTATCGGTTTATAGCCTCAGTACTAATATTTACTGTGAGAAATTGGAGGAAATTTCGGATTTGAAGATTTTCCTAAATGCTTCTGCGGGCCACATTTGGCCCGCGGGCCGTTATTTGCCCACCCCTGGTACAGTGCATAAGCATTTTCGAGATAACACAAATTTGATTCCGAAATTTTGAAAGCATGTCCATTTCCCACTACTTGTTGCGAATATAAAGGAGTGCTACCCTTTAGATGTCACGATTGGCATTTGTTATATTTTCAGTTTGCAAAAGTTTTTGCTCAGTTATTCAATAACTGCCGTCCAAAATATGGGGGAGCAACCACGTTTTTCGCCCCTATGCCTTCCCCACTGATGAAGAGTGAATTCTCTTTAAAAGGTGTATGTCAAGAGTCGGAAACAAAACCACTCCCGTTGTCTACGAAAATACAAAGCGATGTTTGTCTGCATCTCGCGAAAACCCGAACCGGTGTGAATTTCGCAAAATCTGAAACTTGGTGTTGTGATCCAGTGGCGTAACCAGGGGTTTGAGCCAGGGTGAAAAAACTTAGCTGAAGAGGGTCAACTGACCACATTGGGGGGGCCGGTAGCCAACACTCAGAAAAAGAGCTGATAAATGATAGTGATTCCGGATGTGGATGTCCATACTAAAACACGTAATCACTGGAAAACTCCGAAAAACGCAAGCAACACAACTGAAAACCAAACGTATACTAAACACCGAAATGTAAGACGTGGGGGCCCGGTCTTTATATTCAACTTGCCAGGGGGAGACATTCGTATCCATGTCCCCTTACGCCACTGTTGTGGTCAAGACTGGCAGCCACAGTTTTGTGCAGAGGCACAATTCAGACTTAACATGTGAATGGCACGCACTCTGCAGCTTTTATAAGTCAGTAGCGTCGTTGTTTTTCCTAATTTGCTGCCGCTTCGAGTTATTGTTCTAAAAACGTGTTCGGCGAGGAGTGAAACATAGTCCACATCGTTTCTGTCTCCACCACCTCGTTTCCGAAGTTCCGAACGCGCTGGCATTAAAGCTCAACATCGTGTGCTCACTGCACGCGAAATGGCACTGCATTTTTTGTCTTCATTTCCAGTAGAAATCGGCTTATTTCGTCACATTGGGCCTGTCACGCTACATTAACGATGCGCGAATGAATGTTTTAAACGTTACAGAATACAAAAATATGTTGCTTTCGCGCGTCTTTCAGTGCGTTGAATTTGTTGTCGTACTTAGAGTATTTCTGACACCGAGCGCTCATGTGAAAGCTCTCCCTCGGTTAAGCAGCATTTAACGCGACGACAAAGTTTCGCGCAAATTTTCACCTGCCTCATCCATGCATCGTACAAGTCGCTTGGCAAGCGCTGAAGGTGTTCTGTGTGCGCAAACAGGCGAAACAACGCAAAGACCGCGGCTCCTGCGCACGTGACGTCATTTAATTTTATAGAACAGAAACAAAAAGCAAAGAAAAACATGAAGTGCTTCAGCAAAACTTTGGGATAAGTTAGAAGCTAACGTTCTGAATAACTTTAATTGGCGCTTTTGTGGATCCCGGCTGCTTGGACAAGTCTTGTGGAACAGACAGCCGGTAGTTAATAAGTACTTCGCGCAGGCTACAGTCGCGAAAGAACAAGCACAGAATTATCTTTTCATACGAAAAGCAATAACTTTTTCTCGGATGGGGGTGTTTTAGTCTTTAAAAAAGTCTCGTGCGATGTTTCGCCCCACACGGCAGTAAGCGTTGGTATTGCTGCCTTGGGCAGTACTCACGCAAGGTTTGTTCAAGATGGCATCTTATTAATAGAGCAAAGCTTTAACCCTAACATTCTGCGGATTAACTTTACTGTTGCCATGCAACCTTATTTCATAGCTGAGGTGCAGAGATCGAAAAGTACAACGAAAGCTATCTGCGAAAACAACTGCTTGTCGTGAAACAACTGAAAAATTTGAATCCACAAAAAAAAACACAAGGGTTTTGTACTAAAATCGAATATTGCAGCAACACTTGAAACCATTTTCAGTCTCACTTTTTAGATCTCTTTCAGACAGATAGAAAAAATAACTTCAAGCAAATTCAAAACAATTTTGGGTGGTAGGTCTATGCAATGCCTTTCAACCTGCAGCTTTTTCAGACAGCTTTAGAAGTTTTGTTGAAAACTATAATACCGAGACAGCAAGTTTTCCATTCACCATCCGAATGGTCGTGCTGTGTCACATAAGAATTTTCTTTGTTTCTATCAAGTGCATCAAAAAGTACTTTGGCTTGCTCTGCAGGGGCACGCATTTTAGACTCGACAAGCTTGCTTCACAAGATTCAACAAATGATAGGAATTTTTTTCAGGCCAAAGTCGGTATCTTCTAGAAGACTAAACGTTTGTTGAGTTCCATCTTCAGCTATAGCTCAACTTTAAGTGTCAGTGTTTCTCTCAAAAGAGTTGCTTCAATTCGCAGGTTGTTGAACTCTTCATGCAAGCTTAAGGTGTATTTGGCGTGCACCTGAAAGTGTGACAAAAAATTTTATCTCAAAAAATAAAAACGCCTTTTTGTTGATGAGAAAAATTACATCAGCGAAATGCCCATGCGGAAGACATGAGTGGAAGTGATTCAGTTTTTTTGTGCTTTGCTTTTTTGTTAGGCGGGCATCACCGACGTTCACCTTCCTGCGAACCACGATTCACCAGGTTCTGCGACACTTCAGGTTCCATCCTAGTTTTAAGAACTATATCATAAGCAGCCGGATCAAGTCAAGCCATGAAACACTTTGAAACGTTCGCGGTTTTGAAGGAAATTTCATGTAATTTAAAAACGACATGTTGTGTTTCTCGAAAAGGTTCCTCCTAATGCCACTTGGCGACATGCAACATTGCGTTTGGTTCGTTTTTGCATTGTATGTTTGGTGTAGGAAAAAGTTTGAATTTTGTATTTTTTGTCGACGTGACATGGCCAGCTGCCGAGGCCACTAATTCTTGACGATCTGTTCTTTTTTGTAGAGAACGTTTCACTTCGTTAAAAAAAGAAACATACAAACCCAGAAGCAATGAAATTCAAACTCTCACCTGAAGTGCTGACAGTGGGCTGCAAATAGTTGAGTATTATACATGTAGACGGTTTAGCGAGTTCTGCGATGTGTGGGACTGGGCCATTGGCTGGAGATAAAATAAAAACAAAACACGTTATAAAAATCAGTTCGGCAAATAATAGTTTTGCTTCACGTCCAGACCCGTGGCCAAGTTTTTTAGGGTGAACTTTCAAACTGTGTGGAAGGTTCGAGAACAGATTTTGTGCTAGATTTAGATATAGCATTTTGATTTCATTAACCGCATGTACCACCTTGTTAAATAAGGAGGGTGTTGAACGTGCATTTGTGTGGACTGAAGGGGCCTTGAACGTACAATATTTGGGGACTGGGCCCCTGAAGGGGACGGAAATGTTCATGTTGGATTGCAATTTTCACAACCGGCTTGATTATGCCATTTAGAAATGCTTTTTTAATTAACCTGCTTCGCTTTTCGTGGGACGTCAGTAATTAGCAAGCAAGTTGCTGATCTGGAAGTGGAAGATGTTTGTCGTTTCTACTATCATCTTCTTTGTGAGCAAAATTGACTGCTTCACATCGATTATATCTACTTTACTGTTGGTAAGCTTTGCACACTATTTCACTCGCGGCAAAACTCACAGCCTTGGGTGATTTTCGCCAATTTTCGACGCCTTTGGCTCATGATTGGAGTTGACTTCACCGACCAAAAACTCGCCGTTTTTGGTTCTTGGTACCGGTTTTCGGCAATTTCAAACCAGGAATGCCGGGGCATAATTTTACAAAACCCCTTCAGCAATATTTGTCAGCTTTGCTGACGTGTTTTGCGTAACCTTTGACCTTTGCAAACGAAACTCTTAGATTGAATTCGTCAGGGCGTGAAGCTTTACGCTTTTACTTCACAAAACCTCATGGCCCCATGTTTAGAAAAGGGTATTATCAAACTTTAGAAACATTGAAATGCATCAGGTTTCTGATAAGAAGTTAGTTATAAACATCTGCTCCGCAAACAAATGAAAATATGAGGTATACCATTAATGGCATAAGTCCGATATACAATGGGTTACGTTACCTATGTCTTACCCGTCATATTTTTGAGTATTACTGTGAACACAAAGAAAATGATATTAAGTTTCAAAAGTTTGAATCCATGCAAATAATTTTCCCACAACTGAAACACATTTATCACTTACCGCAGAGTTGAAACGTCATGTTAAAGTTATGGCCGTAAAAACATTTATAAGGTATGATCACTTGTGTTGCGATAACTCAGATCAAACCATGGGGTTTATATTGATTTTCAATTAATACCTTGCAAGATCTTTCAGAAATGGATTGGTGACCTTTTCTGTTCTTGGTAACTCGTCTCTTCATGCTCCGTCTCCCGCATGAACCTTTTTGAGAGCGAGCCAGGCCCGTAACCAGCTTGAGACACCACGGGGTTCGGAGAGCTTTCCTAGGGGGGTCCGAAAAGCACGATTAGAAATACAACAGTTTTCAACTATGTCCAGCACATTTTTCCATGGGGGCGAAACCCCTGCGCCTCCCGTAGTTACGGGCCTGGAGCCAGCTGGGGCCGCGACGTTTAGTCTATAAATTGAGATCTTGTAACTTTGCTACAATTCGCGCGCTACAAACTAAGGGCACGATCGTGCAATTCAACCTGGCAGGAAACAGAAGTGCCAACAACCAAAGCAGAAATGCTAAACAACCTCGAAAGCCCACACAGCACTACTTACTGCAGTCCAACTGATTTGGTTTCTTTCGCACAGCTGCGACAACGCATATGGAATTAGAAAAGCGAGTACAGGCAAAAGGAGGATGAGCATCCCCATGTCGCCAGCAACTGGTGAAAGTACGTATGAAGAGTTGGTCCTCGTCGATCCCGCTCCAATAACTTTACCACCAGAGACCCTTGCTTCAGCAAGGCTTAATTCCAGTGATAAGAATAATACCAAGTCAACCCACGACATGCTGAAAACACAGTAGGAATGTGGCACTATGTCGTAAGAATATTATGCAGTGTCGTCGATACCTGTACATGCAGAGATGGATAGTAATAATGTTTCGACGAATCAAACCGATAGAGGTCGCTGTGGAAGACATGAACATCAGTCAGGCAACTACGACAACGACACGAAAGTTCCTTATTGCATCGGTTCTCAAGTTTTGTCTTGAACTTTTCCCAAATACTTTCGCGGAATGATGACAAGTTCCTAACATCTACCACTGCACTCGCAACCGCAATACTTGTTGTTGTGAAGTTTGCAGAAACTTAGCCTACCAAATATACTTGCGAGAGTATTTCTGGTCCTCTATCAAACATCGGGCTGGACAGCAACTGTATGAGCGATTCGGCAATTTCTAATTCGTTGATATCACAAACTGGCACCAGGGTAATCTACACAATGCAAAGTCAGTTGTAAAATTTCTTGTCGCTGAAACGTCCCTTACTAATAAGTAGAGCAGTCAAATTGTCATAAAATAAGAACCACACAAGGTTGGAAATCTCATTCCACTGTTCACCTCCTAGATCATATTTTAATTCTGCAAAGCTTTACACAACAATTTTTCATCAGTTGGGCACCAGGGGTTCAAACACAGTTATAGGTTCCATCCAAAGAAGTAACAGTGAAAACCTGTAGGAAAATATGTAAACCACAAACGTGTACAAAACGCCTGGTATAGGCATGAGGCATTACATAAAAGTATATAATGTAATGCCTTATGTATATACTGTTACATACGTTTATGTGATGCTCTGAGCTTAAACATATCTACTGTAGATATGCACACTTTTACGCAAATGACTCTGACTAATACTAAATATGGAAACCATTCTGTCTAAAAGCCGCCAGAGAGCCTTGGAACCAGTGGCGATTCTAGGATGAAAAATTGGGGGGGGGGGCACTGCGGGACCAAGGAAAAAAGTAGGGGGGCCAACATAAATGTCTCGTCTCTCCTGCATGGTGATTTTCCGTTGTAATGAAAATTGATTTCCTATGATTAACCCTATAAAACCCAACATAGGCTTGTGAATATCGTCAGAACCGTCGCCAGAAGGTCTTAAAATCGTTTAAAATTTTGCTGGCTGAAAGTTATCTGCTGTATATGTCAATCAAACGAACTTGAACGTGAAATTAAGCACAAAACTGGGGGGGGGAATCAGGGGCCAGAAAGAAATCTGGGGTGCATGGCCCACCCAGGCCCCCCTCAGAACCGCCACTGCTTGGAACACTCTAGCGGCACAAAGTTCTTGCAAACAGCGTTTTTCTTGACTTTCCTGATAAGGTTCACTTTCTTTATCAACAGTTTTGGGTAAGCTTCAGCTTCAGCAACCACGGAAAGGTTCTATTCGATACATCCAAAATATCCAAAACCGATAAAATTTAATTCAGGGTGTCCAGTGGGGTAGTTACTTAGAGCCACGCTCCTTCGTCACAATTTCGATTCCTGCGTTTTGTTTGTGTCACAATATCGATGTGATGTCACAATTTCGGTTCCTGCGTTTTGCTTTTATTTTTGGTCACGTTTGTTTGTGGAGGTGAAAACCCACCCCTCCGATCTCAACATCTCTCTTCTGAATATCTCTCCCACCGTGGCCGTAATACGCATTAAATGCATTGCAAGCAGTCTCATCGTCAGGCTTTGGTTGTTGGAGAGAGCAAACAGAAAATGGGACGCACAATTTGAGATGCCATTCGAACCAGTCCTCGCAGTGAAAAAAGTTGCAGAGGAAATACGAAAAAGCGAAATCTCTCCTTTTGACTACAACCATGACATCATTGGATCCGATTGCGAAATTACCCCAAACGTGGGCAAGTTTCAGGTAATTCAACACTAAATACTTAACTTGTGCCCAAATTTAACTTTTACACGACCACACAAAACTTGGAATGGGAGAACCCACTTGCAAATGAGTGTTTGCACCACCGGGTACCGAGCCCTTCACATGAGTAAAATCTCTTCACAGTCCACTTCACACCGAAAGCGTGCTGAAAAAGCACAAATGACATCAACTGCGGCAGCTCAAAAATCAGGTTTTACAAACTTTGTTCGCTTTGAGTTACAAAAATAGATGAACGAAAAACAAAGGAAACTCATATAAAAAATATCTATGAAGTTTCTGCATGTGACAATGGCGTAGTTATAAAGAACGTGGAGGAAATTTTTTGTTGTAAGTTACATATTGGAACAATGAATACAGTCCTTGCAGACACGATGCTCGTAAGATTGATAAGAACAAAAACACGAAGCGCTTTGGACGTTCGCTATGATTTGAAACCAAAAACGCAATGACTGCCTGTTTCACAGTGATTTTGTGAATCTATCTTAAACTTTTTGTCGCTGTAATGAAAGTCTTCACTCTACAGCACCAACTGGACTTTCATGAAGCAAGATTTCACTACCAATGAAAAACAAATAATATTTTTAAGGGACTTGATGGGAACCAAATCCATAATCCTGTGTGAAAATCAGCACAAGAAAGTATTTATCGTTCAAAGTGCCTCGTCCCCACTTGGTGCTTGGACGACCTTTGGGCCGCTTTGTCACGGATGTAGTCAGAAGAACACGTCTCAGCAATTTTCCTATGAGCTCATGGTCACGTGACCG
>Ga0210059_1009341_pt1 | contig 15338 bp, 12 predicted proteins | sample Ectturendosymbi2_FD_188042 | JGI IMG/M metagenome (GOLD analysis project Ga0210059, IMG submission 188042) | Ecteinascidia turbinata endosymbiont from Florida, USA - Sample 2 (SPAdes) (version 2) | ecosystem: Host-associated > Tunicates > Ascidians > Unclassified | place: Key West, Florida... | reverse complement strand
TTTTTTCATAGTTGTATTAAAACTTGTCGCAACAGTGTTCATTAGCCTATATCAAGGGTGCTGAACCCACAGGGGCTGCATGCGGCCCCTAAGTTTGTTTCAAATGGCCCGCAATATAATAAGTTCGTAAGCAGACTTTTTAATTTTTTAGTATTTTTCAGTAGGCTCAAGTATATTTGCCATCAAAACACACCAAAATTATACCTGTTGTTTCTGTTATGGGTCTACCACCCAAAAACTTGTATGAAAAACGCTTCGAAAATGTGTCAATTTTTTAGATTTGGTTTACATCCATACAAGCTGGCAACACTGCGTGCAAGTATAGGACTCATGCTCACTTCTTGTCAGGGCCGGATTAAGGGGTTGGCAATGGGGACAATTGCCCCGGGCCCTCTGCTCTAAGGGGGCTCCCCGTGATGACATTTATTTGTTTTAAATAAAGAATTCGTTTGAAAAATTGCCATTCAAAAGAGATACAAGAATACAAACTCTATATTCTGATGTTGCTTGAGTATCATTAATGATTTCTCTCCAAGTTTGAGTTTCTACCAGTTTTAGTAATCACTACTGAATATAAATATTTTCGGTTTTGTTCAATGCAAATATATTTGAATTTTGCTTGTAACTTTGCCTAATAAACGTTCTTTTGGCATGGATTTATCTACCTGTGCATCACGCGTACTGCACAAATGTCGCAAAAACGATACTATTTACGTCCTTAAACAGCAAACCTATTTCTGCTGTGTGGCTGCTGTTTACAACCGAAGATTCTGGAATTTTTTGTGCGATCTGAAGGTAACCGCAGCCAAACTGCGACTTTGTTTCGTCATAGAGGGTAGTGCATGGTGGACACGCACTTTTCCACCGATGGCTCCTATTCTTGCGTTACATCATGAACATATGTAGCTAGTCAAACCATTTACACCACATGTTATTGCTTGGTCCGTCAGAAAAGGTTTTTGATCAGGCAAATTTTAGAACGAAAGAGCAGAAAACGAGATTGCAGTGTTTAGCTTGTGCCATGCCGAAATATGTAATGCCATCAGCAGCTAAAAACGGCAAAGTTTCTAAGGGGAAAAAGTGCAAGAATCTGGCAGTGTTAGGTAAAATGCCGCGACTGAAGCATTTTTTCCAGCAAAGCTTTGAAGCAGCAACATTAAAACAGTGGTGTTAACCGGGACACCTGAAAATGTAGGTCAGTGCTATTCAACAGGGGTTCCGAAAAACATGTGGGGTTACATGAGTTTAAAGGGTTCCGTGAGGGTCACTGGTGTAGGAGATGGGGGTGCAACTGCACCACCAAAATTTTTGATTTGGTGAAAATCCGGGCAAACTCTGTGGAAATTTTGGCAAAATTTATGAAAACGTTTGCAAAATTGCTGTAGGTATGTGCTTTGATTTTACAAAAATGGCACCCAAAATCAAGGTGCAGACGTTTTTTTCTTTTGGAGGTCACGTTTTTATTTTGCTATTTTCGGACAAGTTAGGGGAGATTTGGGCAAGTTCAACAATGGTGCTTGAATTGTGCTTTGATTTAAACAAATGCACCGTTTTTTTTGGAGGTCATTTTCTTTGGAGTTTTTTCCATGTAAGTTTAGGGAAATTTGGGCAAAAGTCCTTCGCACCCCCAAAAATTTGCATGCTCCTACACCTATGGTGAGGGTTCCTCGTTTTTAGTGGAAATGATTTCTTGATTGAGTATGTTGATGCCTCATGAAATTTTGTAGATCACCGTGCCGCATTCAGACTCCAAGTAGGCCAGTTGTAGCCTACCGGAGGTTAAGTACAGATGGAGGAACAATAAATATTATAGTTGTTGCGTCACTTCTTGTTCATCGTCGTGCAATTACGAAGAACACTACTGTTGCATCATAGTTATACTATGCTGCCGATGTACAGTTCACAATGCTGTACATCGGAGTCAGGGTTGCCTGGTTGACGATTTTGGGGCCAAATTTGAGAAATTTGGTCCCAAAGAACACTTGCTGGCCCTTTGGCTCTTTTTCGCTCTTTTCCAGGATAGATTTGGCCCCTTGCAAAATTAGATCTGACCACCCTGGGTCCTATCTGAGAAACCATAGTTTTTCATATTGTTAACTAATGGATTGCAGATTTTCACCAAATTCCTAAATATTGAAGGTTTTCGATTAGAAAATTTTGTTGGGATCCTTTGAGTTTCTGAGTTAATGTGAAAGTAAGTTCATGAGAATACCTAGGCTGAGCGTTACTTGCTGCACTTGCAGAGGTAGCAGTGAGAACTGTTACGTTACCTAACTTACTGTTATTTATAGGTGGTGCACATTTTTATTGGTTTTGTTCAGATTGTTGTTGATCGCTTTAGCACTTATCGAGTATGATAAATTTAACTTAGTTTATAGCTACACATGGAAATAAGTTGTTCTATTTCGATCTTTCATTATGTACTTGTTTTGCTGTTGAGCTACAATTGTGATTGAGGAACACTGCTATTTCATAAGTTGCTAAGTATGGGTTTATATGACTTTGTAACTGCTGATAAATTTGGAAAAGATAGTTGGCCCTTTTTTTGGCCCCATGTCTTGAATTTGGCTCTCTTTTGGTTCTTTTCTGGGCTAGATTTGGCCCCTTGGCAAAACGTAGGTCTGGCAAGTTGGCAACCCTGATCGTCAACGTAGAGAGTAGACTACTGACTAGAGCTGCTGTTCAACCTTTGTGTGATAAAGAGAAACAGTGTGAAACCCAACTTGTTACCATTTAGTCAGGCCAGATGAAACAATAACATATTTTCTTATGTGAAGCGAAAGAATAACAGCGAAGGTGTGGACGGTAAGGAGCAGTGTAGTTCAAATGTAAAAGAGGCGCCTAATCCAAAGTGGACCAGATGTAATTCAACTGCCAAACTTAGAAAATGGGACGACACACATTTGAGATACGGGCTTTTTGCGAAATTTTGAATGTAGCAGATACATTCCAGAAATGCAAGAACCAAGTCATTACATTTGTTGATTTTTAACTTCTGTAATAACTGTTTGATTGTTGAAGTATCTAATAAAGAAATATTTGATTTTCTTACAAGTAATACGTGTTTTTAAATATTTGTTAATGGGGGTTCCACGACAAATGCGGAAGTATATCAGGGATTCCATGATGACAAAAAATTTGAAGAGCACTGATGCAGGTGAAACTCATGACATAGGTTTCAAAGCACCTTTCACACTCACACTGGCTGGCCATATTGACATGTTATTTTTCGGGTGTTTTGTTTGTAATCTTTGGTTTCTGTTTATTGTTCAGGTAAATGTTCTTTCTTGCCGAGTCACTCTCTAGCCCAGGGATGGGGAACCTGCGGGCCAAATGCGGCCCGCGTAAACATTTTATATGGCCCGCATCAGAATTTTAGTTACACAATTTACAGTGCAAGATTGTGTAAAAAACAAGCACGATGATAAGCAGTTACTTAGACAGTAAGCCAGAAGCCTCTATCCCTTAATATAGTATGTCATAAGAGGCCTCTGTCACTCGTAGCAAGATAAAGGTAGAATTTTAGGATAAAATTAATTGTTATATGTGGCCCGCCAGCGATAATCCACAATTTATGCAGCCCGTGATAGTAAATAGGTTCCCCACCTCTGCTCTAGCCTATGGAAATATTTTTTCGTAGTAAGTATACACTGTAGTTTTATATCACAAACTCTCTTCCCCTAGCTAACTGTATGCGCAGCTGAGTATCGTATTTATTCGATTGTAAACTGAAGCTTATAACGTTTTTCATCATTTCATGCGGCTTACAATCAGGGGCGGCTCACATTTTTTATTTCTTTACTTTATCGAAAAGTTTAGATGACGCTCTGTCTTTGGCTACGTTTTGTCGACCAAACTCTTCTTTGGCATTCGATTTGGTTCCGCATCATGTGCACATCCGTCACAGGAGGGATTTTGATAAACAGAAGGCAGTTGTAGTGGTGTAAGCATCATTAAAACCGGGTTGCCAATTAACGAGAAATGCACAAGAACACGAACGTCGCAAATGCATCTTGGAGGCTTAGGTAACCTATGTTCAAGTGTGGTTTACAATCAAGGCCAGCTTACATTAATTTAAACACCATTTCGTGCGGCTTACAATCAAAGGATGCTAACAATCGAGTAAATTCGGCAGGCACATAATCGACTACTGGAAAAAGCAAACGAGAACATTGCGAATCAGTGAAAACAAATTTTACAAACGATGACGTCACAAAATACGTCATAGGGACCCTCCAGTGAAAATTCCCCCGGGCCCCCCTACCCTTTAATCCGGCTCTGCCTCTTGTTATTGCATAAAACTTATCAAAATCAATGGATTTGTTACGTCACAATAGCTTATTGTTACATCACAAAAAGATTGTGGCCCACAATAAATTTCCTCATATGAAAGTGGCCCGCAACACTGAAAAGGTTAGGCAGGCCTGGCCTATATTATCAGACCTTCTGACTGAAATGACTTAATTCTTTTCGGTCTATGATAGGGTTAGTTCGGATATCAATAATTTTTTCTATTTGGATAACAGATATATCCAGATATTTGTATTTTAGCTAACCAGTTAGCTGGATGATAGCGTTAATTGTTAGATAATTGATTTTGCGAGACTTTCTTGCTAAATGACATGCAAACTCATGACACAATTTTATCGTGAATATGCAAACATGGACAAGGCTGGCTTTATCAAGTGCAGGACCTGATTGGAAGTACTTTTGCGGGGCTCCACTGAGTGGTGTTTGCAGAGATTTTTTAGGGGGGCATCAAATCATAATGATAGAAGTCAGTGATGTGAATAAATTAGGCCCAAAAGAGTGACACCACGACATGGATGACGTACCGTTTCACCATTTATCAGTACTTTTTTGCAGTGAAACTAAAACCGTCCTATCACTCTCATTTCTGGCAAAAATTCTGTTGTGATTGTGGACAGTTCTATTTGAATTAAATAGCCCCTAACATTCCGATCAATGACACCTGGTGAAGAGGCAGGATCATTTGTCCATCCAATGGTTCTGGCAAATTTTGAATTTTCAAGCTTATAAGACTCATCACATGCACCAAACAACAAACTTCCTTCTTTGTCAGACTCAACACTTGCGAAATGACTTACCTCACTTCTTGCACATAAGCTTCCCCTTTGGCTATCTGGCATAACATCATCAGTCTGCTGCTTACATTGTCGATATTTTTACTGTGGTGTGGCTCTTCTAAAGCTTTATTCATATTCTGAGGTAAATTCTCTGTTCATATCTTATTTCTCAGCTTCAGCCTTTTTTGCCTTAGTTTTAAATAACCCTCTTTTGACTGCACTCAATGTCTTTGGCCTAAGACACTTGGTCGTTGACTCATGGTATTCAGCTTATTTACAGAAAAACAACATATTCTTAAATATATAGCCCAAAATTGACTGTCAAGCTACAAAAACTCCAGTATTATATCTGCCTATCAATACATGCTTTGCACACTGTGTAAAATGGTTACCGTGAAACCTGCTTAATAGAGCACCGGTTAAAAGAGCGCAAACCATTATTGGGCAAGTTTTGAATATCCTGGAAAGGTTGAAAAATTCCTTTCTCTTTTAACACTTTGAGAACCGGTCTACGATATATTCATACTTCGATTTCGGCCTAAAAAACAGTAGTTTTCGGTTGCCTTACCAACGCCCTAGCTCCTCCGACGATTGCGCTAGAGAGCTGTTCAAGGGCTCAAACGGATCGGCCAGTCTAGTAGATTGCACTTGAAAAAAAATTTTTTTAGGTTGGGGGGTGTAGATCTTTTGTGACTGACGTCATAAGTGAAGTAGTTTTGGAGTCATTTTGGCTCATGTTGCCTGGCCTAGGGCCCAACTGCTAGGCCAAAGTGTTTCGCTGAAGTTTTCATTGGAGACTAGGCTCAAGTCTGAGTCTTTTGAGCCTTTGATCAACTTTCTAGCGTTTCTGGTTCAAAAGGTATGATCTAAAATAAACAAATTAATTAATTATCTAATTAGCTAATTAGTCAAATATTTTTACTAATTTACATCACAACTTTTGAACCCGAAACCCCAGCAGGTCATCCAAAGTATCAAAAGACTCGGATTGTAGCCTAGTTTCCAGTAAAAATTTCAGCGAAATACTACCACCTAACGGTTGGTGCCCAGGTCCAGGTAAAGTGGGCCAAGGTGGCCTAAAAGTCCTCCACTTATGACGTCACTCACAAAAAACCGCAACCTCCAAGTAAAATTTTTTTTTCGAGTGCAGACTAGAAGACTTGCTGCGTCTTTTGAGACTTTTACCGGGTCTGTAGAGCATACCAGACCGGAGAAATTCCCGTGCAAATCACGTGCGTTTAGGTGGGTTTTTTTTCAAAAATTCCCGAAATCAGCCGGATGCCAAAGAGTTAAGTGATTACTGAAACGGCAACAACTATCAAACCATATTTTACACTTGATCTTCCAAATAGAAAACGCTTTTGTAAACAAAAAAGAAAACAGCTTCAAAAGTTAAAACCCTCTTTGCATTAACTAGGTGTTACTAAAAAAAGTGATTGCACATTACAGAAAAACTTAATATTGTAACGATTACATTACAAAAACGAATTACAATAGGGGTATTAAAAACCATGCAGTTCACTTTGATTTATGTTGGCAACGGCTCTCACGCACTGTGAACCCACATTCTGGCACTACACAAGCACCAAGACTGGCAGGGGTAGCACAGGACCCTATTAGAAGCAACCAGTCAAATCAGGTTAAAACCAGTGCTGCACATACGACAAAAACCATGCATTTTTAACTTTACTGCTTTGGCAACACATTTCGTATGAAGCACAGTGTGTCGATTGTGGAGTCATAGCAAAGAGTCCACCTGCACCGAATGCCCTTTCTGTTTCCACAGAAGCAGGTTGGATGGTGAGCTTCATAGTGAGTTTGAAGATTTGCAGGGCATTAAAAAGTGTAAAACACACTAGTAACATTGCTTTTTTGTCCGGTTAACTGACAGAAATATATCTGGATATGGGATAGCAAAAAAACTCTTGGTTATTTTGTTAACCGTTATCCAAATAATACAACCCTAGTTTATGTCTAAAAAATGACCGAAAAAAAACAGCTTTGAAAGAGAAACCATGAGCATCATCTGCCAATTTGCTCTCACACATGTTTTATCTCAAATGTTCAGATTAGAAATCAACCAACATGGCCATTTTGGGGCCAATACCAACATTCCTAAAATTTTGAAATCATGTTTTCTGCTTCATGATCAAAAGTATAATGTATTCTATGCCTTACCTTTTCGAAAACTGGGATTTATGAGCTAGAATTTTTCAAATTGCAGCAATTTCAATATTTTGTTGTGATTTTTAATTAATCTGATTAATGATGATCATTTTGTTTCAGCTGCAAGGGCCGACGTTTGCTTTATGGTTAATCTTGTCCGCTTGTTTATGAAAACGCACCTGCTAGAATTGCTGCAAAACATCTGTCTTGACTTGGTTTGTTATGCTTTCTTGCGCAAGTTGTCTGGATACATGAAAAATATAACAACGTTTTGTCAGCACTTACTGAGGCCAATAAAATCAGTCATTTTGGCCGATGCCGATATATTGGTGAAACCCAAATATCAGCCTGATTTATCAGTCTATCTCTAGTTCAGATTGCTATTTTATGCATGAACGTTTGCATCTTGAGTTGGACATCAGCGTTGTCAGTAGGGTATCAGAAAATGGTGACCACTGATGTTGCCACAGAACTATACAAGACCAGTGTAAAGGTGCACCCTTATAAGACCAGCACCCTTATGCTGCACTTTGGCTTTATCTGTTCGATAACTGTGATTGAGTTGCAACAGTTCAGTGGAAAATTATATCTGTGCAAACTGTTTGTATTTTTCATAGTTTTTCAGTAACCATGTACAAAATAATAGAGTTCCCTGTGTAGTCAAAGAACACATTCATGTTAAGTTTTTTCAATATTATTTTCAAACATTTTTTTATCTTTGTGTTGGTGAAAAATTTGTTGAGGTACACAAAAACAAGGCAAATGAATTTAATAAACAATATAACTATTAAACGTAACCTTTGTTTGAGATAAAAAATTGTATCTGTGGCACGAAGACATGTCTTCTTAAGAATTCATGTTAGTAATTGCAAAACTTTGCACCTAACTATCGTTTCAGATTACTCTTTGTTAGGTTTAATTAAATGGAAACATATTTTTAAGCTATTTTAGGGAGTGTTGCTTTATCTAAATGTATTGCTTAGGTTTAAATGCATTTGGGTAAAATTTTTGTAAATTTAGATTTCCACAGTGTGTAAATAGCATGTTTATCTTTGTCTGACTAATTGTGTTCACAAATGATCATATATTTTATTCTACCTTTGAATTTTCCAAGAGGACCAACAAACTGTTAAGAGAAGTGGACAATATGCTTTTGGCTCTCCTAGCACATTAAGCTTAGGTTCATTGCAAAAGCATATTTTTTCTGCTCATGAGCAAAATTTGTTGCCCATTTTGATATGTTTTGCATTTTGTATCATTGTCAATACAGGAAGGGCGAAGGATTGTTGCAGCTCAACCTTCTGAATATGTGATTGGAAATATGGTGCGTCGAGTACTGAAAATAGTCAGGGAGGAATATGTTCGCTTGCTTGGAGAGTCAGAAGAATCTGCAAACAAAGAGTCCTTGCATAATATGATAACATCTGATGAAACTAGTATGCGTGTTTAATTTGTTCATTAGTATGTGGTTATGTTGATACATTTTTAGCTTATTGTACCTTGTTATTCTATACTGGGCACACTGTGCATTGCAATCTAAAATTGCTTTGGCACAGACCCTGTTAAATCAGGGTTGCATCTTGATTGCCACAACATGAGTTTGGCTTTGTCTGTTTAAAGCAGAGCTCTGTTATTAAGAAAATAGGCACTTCTTTTTTTGAATGAACCCAGGTAACAACAAAATGTGTCTGGTATTGTGACAAGGTTTTTAAAAGTTTAGTCTGTTTTGATTTTAAACTTAATGTCAATAAGCACATTTTTGAGTTGCATGTGCTGTAGAAAGCTTTTGAATTGTGTTTGAGTAAGCAAACCACTCATTTTGTTGGGAGCTTGTAATTTAGCTTCAAGTTTTCTGCAATGAAGTTTGTGGTGTCCGGTGTCCAACTTTTGTTTTGATTTTTTTATTTGATAAAAACATGAATTTGATTTCTTTATGTCCTTTTCACTACTGTGATGGAAGTTGGTAAAAACATAAACTGGTATATGTGGATGTGTGCATAAGATAAACATTTTAGACCTTAAATTTTCTAACTGATTGACTGCTTGTTGATATCACAATCCCACTGGTTTGGCTACAGTTTTTTTACATGATCATTATATTGTATGCAGCCACTTCTAGCCTTATGAAAAAATTTTGAGTGCATTTAATGCATCAATGCTGGGCAATAACTTTTAATATGGCCATTTCCTTTTTTTCTTTTAATGACTGCTGTGTGATTTTGACTAAATGCTTTTTAGGGCTATACCTTATTGATTTGTTTGAAAATACAATCTTACATGACTTTCACTGCAACTTTCCTGCCTTCTACTTTGTTAATTTAGAGGGCGGATTAATAATTGTCATTCTATCTTTAAAAATAGAAATTTTCTGTTTTCTATTTAGCACTGTATGCATTAAATATTTTCATAGTTAAATATATGAGACCTGTTTTTTTTGTTGAGACATGTTGGTCATCTGTTGCATAAGAGTATTAAAACTCACCATAACGGTATCCACTAGTCCAGCGGTGGGCAATTAGTGGCCCACAGGCCATATGTGACCCTCAGCAGCATTCAGGATAAACATATTCAAACCTGAAATTGTTTTAAAAGTGTGTGAGTTGCAAATGTCTCATTGAATTAATTGCACTGGATGCTTGTGCTAAAGTGCATTTGCACAAAAACAATTAGGCTATAATATTAACCTTTTCTGTGTACCATTATTACTTCTGCATTTGTTATTTATTTTACAATCAAATTGAAAGGTTTGGCCCTCTGCTAAATGAGACCTTCTCAAAGTAGCACCTGTGCCAAATTAATTGCCCACCCCTACACTAGTTAATATTTTCAGCCATTATGACCAAATTGACTTAAATTTTTTAGTCATTTGAAAAAATGCGGTGTATGACTGAAAAAAAACTAGTTTGAGGTATTTTGAATGGTAGAGAAATAACTAAGTTTGAAAAAGTTTTGTGTGATCAAAATTTCAGTTAGGCTTACCTTAAATCTTGAGCTGTTTTTAACACAATTTGACACTTTTCACACGAACTGAATACTACTTACATTCCAACCTGTGCTACCTTAGGCAACTTGCAAAACAGTATCAACAGTCTTTGACTGAAGCCCCACATCTGCCAGTCAAAATTCATGGCTGTTTTGGCAAATCCCATGAATCAATAGCTTAAACCAGGCCTTAGTGAAAGCAATGACGTATAAAAGTTAAACTTCTAAGCTCAAAGCAGTTTATAGAGACAAGATTGACTAATATTGTCACCTTTACAACATATACATACAGAAAGCAAAGATTACACCAAGCCACTCAAAGAACTGAAAACAACGGTCATGGAAGCTGTCACGGAATACATAGATGAAATGGAAGCTTCTATACACAATATTTCTGCCCAAGTAATGCATCCAATTTTTTCTTACGTGTTTTTTATGCCAAGTAATTGCTAATTGTATATTGTGATGAAGGCAGTGGTGTGGCAATAACTTAGGCATATCACACCTCCTGTTTTAGCTGGGACAATCCCGGTTTAAAGGCTTTGTCCCAGCATCCTGGTTAGTCTACCAAAAAGTCCCGGTTAGGCATTCAATCAACCAGCACAGCCCTACACGAGTATTAGCATGCCGTGATTGGTCTGTTTAGCCAACTTGCTGAAGAGTGATGCGTAATCTTGCTTTTCCAAGCTTCGTTGTGTTAGTAAAAGGCGTTATCTTAGTTTTTGTTGGTGTCTTAATTATAGGAATCCGAAATAAGTACATACCCTGAGTAAGATATGAACCACATTTATCTGATATGGCTCTTTGTTTTGAAGCGTCCTGGTTTTCAATCACAAAAATATGGTATGCCTACAATAACTAAGATGTACAGTTTCTTCTTTCCTCCCTGTGGGCAAAACATTAACTACAACAGCCTCAGCAAGGACCATAATCCTTAGCCTATAGCGAATTGCCGTTACCGAAATCATGCAAACACGGATCAGTCGAATTATCAGTGATACCAAGAAATGGTCGTAACTGAAAATTTAGCCACTACAACTATTAATTGTTACCCTCAACTCTCTTTCTGTGGCCTTTCACACCGAGACCCACGATCAGAACGACGACAATTGCTGACAGTGATGTGCTTCTGAATGGAATCAGCTTGTTTAGTCTGTATGTGAGCTCCACGAAACACGCTGCTTCGTCAGATGTGTCCAAGTACCCTTTTTATTTCAAATATTTTCAAATCCCCGTACAACACATCTACAAATCTTAGTCTTAGACGACCAACCGGTCAAGGAGCAGAGGACAGCTGTTCATATATCTCCTGTTGCCTTATCACAGAGGAGAGGTTATACGTTTGTGTGCTCTTGACCCCAAGAAGTGTGTTGGCTGGAGAAGCAACTCCTGGCAAGACCACCCATGCCAGCTTGGTTGACGGGCGAGGCCTGACTTAGCGCAGTTCATGTCCGTCCGGCAGCAGAAATGGGCAACTGCACTTGGGGAGATGCTTTGCTCAGATGTCTCGGGCGCAGTGTCGTCTCTGGCATGCACAAACTGTGTGGAAGTATCACGCATCATAAGTGTGTCACTGCGGGACAACCGTGCAACGTTTCAACCGTCACGCTAATGCGTTCCATTGGACACTGCTCGAATTTTTAATAGGAAAGAATGATAACCATTTGCTCGTTGAGGGCTCTGTGTTGCTAAGAACTAGTACGTGTTAAAGCACTGTAACAAAAACAGCGGACGGATTTGCTGTTTTCTGATATGGTTGTTTTTTAATTGTGTTGGAGTTGGTAACGAATTTATTGTAAAACTACTTTTGTTGTAACACGGTTTGTGACTTTTACATCAAGTTGCGTTTTCCATTTTGTTGGTTATATTTACTGTTTTGTAGGCTATTGAACACATTCATTCGAATGAAATCATCCTGACGCTGGGCAAGTCTCGGACAGTGGAATCATTTTTAAAACAAGCAGCTAAAAAGCGGAAGTTCCATGTCATTGTTGTGGAAGGAGCTCCTTTATTTCATGTAAGTTTTCCATCTGAGTTTTTTTCAAGTATTAGTTGACTTCGCCTTATGGTCGTTGTGTTTGCCTCATGCAGGGTCACGAACTCGCCAAAACGCTGGCATCAACGGGAATCGAAACGACAGTGGTGACGGACTCGGCCGTATTTGCTGTGATGTCTAGAGTTAACAAGGTGAGCTTTGCATTAAATTGATGATAATGGTCCAGAACAAAATACAGTTACTTTTTTCTACGCGACAGCAAAACGACGCAAGCTCAGTTATGTGGTATGTTTCACGTAAGGCAGTGACCTTTGCCAGGTATGGAAAAACTGCGAAATTCTATTACAACACGTAAGATCAAGTGCAGGTTAACTAAGGATCCAACAACCAGTAAGCAAGGCAATCTTGGTCTGTCGATCAAGAAGCGTTTTATTGCGTCGCATGAAAATTGCAGTCATCTCAACATCAGTTGTCACCATGTTAAAGTAATTGCAAACTTCAATCTGGTCAATACATATCCTAATGTAAACTGAAAACACCCTGTTTTGTGGATCGGTAACTGCAGTGCTAATCTAAACTAAAGTGGAAACGCTACACCTGTTCCTGGACAGAATCAACATTTGATAGCCGTTTTTTGGTTCAAAAAGCTCACGAGTTGAACCAGGCCGCTCGTCAAAACCAAATCTCGAAAATGTGGGGGAGGATAAAAGTTCTAAAGCTGACGTTTCAAAGTATTGGGCAGAGTTATGAAAATATTTTGAAGTGAAACTGTTTGCAACGAGCAATGTGCTGTGAGTGTTTGGGCTGGTGAAGTACCTGCAACGATCGAAGCAAGAATCGAAGCATTACCTGCAACAATCGAAGCATTAACACAACGCTGAATTAAAATTTGTCAAAGGTTACAAATAGCGGTTACTGCCTGACTAGATGCTTTTTAATGTGCTTTTGTTGTACTGATAACCGAAATACATGTCCAAATCTATTACGCGCGTGCAGGGAGTATGGCTACCGATGATGGAAATTCACCAGCAGAATATTGAAAAGCGAAAAATGATCTCAGCGTTTCTGATAACATATTTTGCCCCCCATGCGCTTATAGCAAAAAGAACACGCCTTCTGCATGCCTTATACCTCACTTGTAAATGTTAATATATTCGAAGTGATTTTAACACATACCTCACCTACCTTATGTACCTATTGTGCCTGCGTATGAGTAGGCTATGCATAACGCGTGTTCGCTTCGCTTGAAGAATAGGGTTGATTGATTTAAATCATAATTAGTGACTTATATCATGATGTAAATCAAGCAATGAAAATCATGATTTAAATCAAGCAATAAAAATAAAAAAAATCCTGTCGTTTTAGAGCGTTGTGTGTTGTCTGTGACACATTTAATTAGCATTTAATAGGTTTTCACATAGCCTATACCTTAGTGTTGAAGGCAAGGAGTTCTTATGACGACACAAGTTAAAACCACTTGAACTTTTATCAGTCATAGCAACTGTGAGGTCACAGATCCTATGTCATTTAACTGCAAAAATGGCATGTGGACTTAAATCACTAACCGTTGCAGATTCAGAAGTCATAACTGTTAGAATGCCGTAAGTTTGAAAGTGTAGACTGGCATAAAGTGGAAGTTGTATTGAAATTCCATCAAATAGGAAGGCTGTAAACACAGTTATAGAACATTTTTGATTCATGAAACAGATATATTATTATTATAAGTTTTTAACATTTTATGCATGTATTGCATGAGTGTCAATGAAATTACTAAACTGGCAGTTTCAGTATTGGCATTTCAATAAATATTTCATTTGGTACACCGGTACTGGTATTATGAACTTATTTGCATTAAGGGATATTGCATAAGCGCAAAAAAGTTTGAATGAAACTTCAACTATTTCTAGTCAGGGTTGATTGATTTAAATCATTTAAATCAGTGATAAAATCAAAAAAATCAAGCAAAAATCTTATGCAGTTTTTAAGCTGTCTGTGATTTGTATGACACATTTAATTGGTATTCTAATCGGTTTCGCTTATTATTAAAGAAGGCAGATTTGTATGACACATGGCTATAGGCCTGGCATAAAGTAAAAGTTACATTTAAATTCCAGCAAATATGTAGGCTGTTGACTGTAGAAATATTAGTTTTAGAGCATATTTTTGATTCAGATTCATAATAACACATATATGATAGGTTTTTACCATTTTATGCATGTAAGTTATACTTTTGCAGAAGCTGAACAGGTAAAAGCTGCGTTACAATAATTAATTTTAACAACAGACTTCGCACCAAAAAGGCTGGCAAGCTTGTATTTTTGTACAAGCTTCTTAACATGCCCTAAGTGTTAATGAAGTTGATGAACTGTTGGTTTGAGTCATTTCATAAATATTTCGTTTTGTACACTGGTACTGGTGTTATGAACTGATTTGCTTTTAAACGTGATGCATAAGTGCAAAGTAAGTTCGAATGAAAGTTCAGCTGAATTCTAGTTGCTGTGCTAGAAGAAACAAAGCACAAAAAAGTTATATCAAAACAAACTCTTTAAAATTAGAAATGACTACTTGTTAGGTGGCCACCCTCCACACATTAAATCAAAAAAATCATAAAAATCTAAAAAATCTGATTTAAATCGAAAATATCAGATTTAAATCAAAAAAATCCAATTTTTTTAATTTTTTTGAAAAATCACGATTTTCATCAACCCTGTTGAAGAATGCTTCGTGTTTTTCCATTAATTTCAGACTAATCAGTAAGGCATTCAACATGAGTACCACCTAGACATTTGGTAGCGGTTGCGTTATGTAAGACTCGCGAAACGTTTTTAAGATTTATTGAAATTTGACAAATTATACCAGACGTACGTAACACGAGTGGAATCATAAAAAATTTGTTTAACAAATCCTACGTAACACTCTGGTTCTTAACCTGGGTTCGACGAAGCCGTTTCAGGGGTTCGACAGAGGTCCTCTGAATTACAAAATTCAGCAAACGTTTTTGGTTGTATTTTATTAATAACTACCGCATATGTCAAAATAGAACAGTCTTCAGTTTCATGGATTATTCAATGTACAACAAATTGGGGCTCGAAACAAGCTTTGAGAAT
>Ga0210059_1009340_pt1 | contig 15339 bp, 13 predicted proteins | sample Ectturendosymbi2_FD_188042 | JGI IMG/M metagenome (GOLD analysis project Ga0210059, IMG submission 188042) | Ecteinascidia turbinata endosymbiont from Florida, USA - Sample 2 (SPAdes) (version 2) | ecosystem: Host-associated > Tunicates > Ascidians > Unclassified | place: Key West, Florida... | reverse complement strand
AGTGAACGCGTGTTTTTGTACATTGTAAAAGTGTAAATATAAAAAGCGCAATCGTAATGACGGCCACGATGACTCCTTGCTGAACTGCAATATTGGTTGAAAAAAGCATACTGCAGATCTTGCACTTACAGCATCGAGGTTTTCATAAACGCTTTTGTAAGAAAGTTTTACGAGAAAATGGTGACTTTCATTCAAAGTAGAAACTTGGAAATTTTCTAAAAACAAACTTTTAAAACTAGTAAACTCAAAGAAAGCAGACTTTCTGTTTTCCAGCTTAGATCAGAACAGAACTATTCAGAAAAATAGGTGCCAGAACAAGGCACATTTTATGGATGATGTTATTTTGGAAACAAGGGGCATTATATATTTAAATGTTGAGAGTTGGTTCTTGTTTGCCCCCTCCTATCAAAATTTCTGGCTACGTGCCTGTTGGGGTCCCCCCGATCCTGGACGTTGGGGCCCCCAATATACAATACACATAGCATTTAACACATAGTACGTATGCAAACAAAAACATCGCTTTATTTCAACAAATGCTTACAGTGAAAAAATATTTTCTTCAGCACCAACACAACGTATAAAGCAGACAGACTTAAGCATTTGCTATGTTTCAACCTTGGAAAATGACTTTTTTCAAGTTTTCGAGGCCCACCACTGGGCACAGTGTTATTAGTTAAATAACTGGATTTTTCTTAGTGTGAAGTTTCGAGTTTTCATTGGATAACTCCGATGAAAAGTACACTGTATATTACAGGAGAGGGCTACGAAGACAATTTTATATGATTGTATACCGGCTTTTATATTCTTGTACAACGAAAGGATGCAACACAGGTTTACCACAGTGATGTAGCTGACGAAGATGCAAGGGTGCGAACCTCCCCCTGACAAGCCTAAATGCAAATACAGAGCTACCATTTTGATTATATTTCGGCATTCAGTATTTTTTGGTTTTCAGTAAGTTGTTGTTTTTTGCGTTTTTCGGAAGTTTTTCGACTGTTGTTTTCAGGTTTTAGTATATACAAATCCATATCTGGTTACACTTTCATTTCTAAACCTTTCTTCTGAATGTTGGCGAGGGGCCCCCTACGGTGGCCAGTGGGCCTCTTTCAGCTACGTTTCCCACCCTGGCTAAAACCTGTAGGTACGCAACTGGTCTACAACTAAATTTTCCTGAATAATTTTTTACTCGGCTATAAGAAAAAATGCTTACAATCAACCTGGATTAAGCAAACGTTACCTTCACAACAGCCAGCTTACCACGGCAAACGCTGACAACGAAGCTATCCACAATGTACTTCTCATGGCTGGCTTTAGGAAGTTATGGGTCATGTGAACATCAATTTCTCTGACGTATTAGATAAACATGAATATTGAAAGGGGAAAGTGTGTGAAATCAGTTCTTGGTGAGTACAGTTCAGCCGCAACAAAGGTACTCAGTCAGATTTGGGGGTCCCCTTTTGCCCGGGGCCCCCCTCGGCCGGGCGGCCCTTCCTCCAGCTCTGTGTATGCCATTGTGTTATTTGTGTAGTGGAATGTGGTGCATACAGGGGTGTTGTGCTAACAAAGGTGAGGGTAGGCACCCAAAAAACTAGTCATTTAAAAACGCATTTAAAGCCGTATTAAGGCAAAACATGAAAAAGGTGTGGGAATGCCGCATTCCCGCCCCACTACACCCCTGGGTGAAAGTTTGGGAAGTAAAAGCCACAAACATCAACCATGGGCGTCGGAACGGGGAGCCTTGCCCCTCCCTGGATTTTGAAATTTGTAGCAGAAAAAGCTTGTTTTCTTAGTTTTGAGTGGGAAAAAAAAATTTGCACCCGTTTGGCCTGTCCTGGAGAAGTTTTGCGTTGAGCTTAGAATCGTTACACAAATCATTACAAGGCTCATCAGATTTTGTAATGTGGGACATGGCCTCCAACGTAGGCCTATATAATCTGACTGCCTCCTAAACGCCAAATGCGCAAAAAGGTCGTACCACGGTTGAGTGAACACGGTGACGTAACCAAAACAAAAAACAATACCATGGGTCCCTGGTATTGAAGAAGCTGAGAATTACTGGCATTTTGCATTTGAATACGTAAAATTAGTGTAGACAAAAAAAACAAGTTTCGAAAATGTAAATCCATACTAGACTTACAATAGAAAAAAGCGTCTAGTTACACCATTTAAATTTTTGTAATTTCACTCTTTGGATGCCCCCCTGCCTTGGATGCCCGGGGCCGGCGCCCGGTTTGCCCCCGCCCCCCCTTCTGCACGCCACTGATTACGACATCTCTAAATAATCGCCGTCAATTTAAATGACAATGATTTACAATCCAATTCCTTTTGTTAAGCTCGTTCAAGAAATTGTAGTTGGAAACATGAGCCTATTACAGGTATTTGTGGGAAAATATTTATAATTCATTTGCACAATCTGCAAATGCTGTTCATGCTGTGAATTAAATATAAATTCTCAGAATGTCTAGCCCCCTGCACAAATATGAAGGCCCCCAGTGGAAGACTCTCTGGCAACGGTTCTGCCCAGGCCCGCAGACATGAGGGTATATTCGGGGGCAGTTACATCCAATTCTTTTTTGTGGCCCCCCAAATTTTGTTGTGCTCAGAAAAATTTGTTTTAAACATATGATAAAAACAAAAATCTTTCTCCCATAAAAATGCATTTTGCCCCCAAACCTTAGAGCTTTGTTACGGGCCTGAATCTGCCAAAATTGTTTCTGCAATTACGATATTTTTTTAAGGCCATTCGGCCTCGAGATGTAGCATAATGTCGAAAAAAATTTTTAAAATCACTGCTAGGAGGCCCCTGTGGACATTTTTGGGGAGAGCAGTGTTGGGCTGCTACGGCACTGAGCTTAATTGTTGTGTCAGCTCGGAAAGAAGACTGAAGCCAGGGCCCACGAGAGGGGGGGTACAAAAGGCACATCGTACGTGGGCCCGGTTGGCTCTGGGGTTCAGGAGGTTGAAAGTACGCGCTTCGGTAATCAAACCCCCCAAAATTACTACTGCAACCAAGGGGTGCAACCAGGGGGTGCGTTTTCCCCCGAAAATGTTGAAACATTTGCATTGCAATTTTGAGATTCGCAGGAATTTTCAAACAGTAAAGATGAAGTTGGTATTCTAAACATTTAGAAGGTATTTGAAATTTTCTTTCTCCAACTGGTTAATAACCTCCTTGCAAGATTTATCTTTAGGCAGGCCACCTGATCGAAAATTTCCTAAATGATTGGTATATAACCAACGCTGTAATTGTCAAAACTTGGGAGATAGTTTAAAATGTTGGTATTTGTAAGGCATTTTTTTTATCGTTTTGTTCGTGTACCCCTCTGAAAATTTTCATAGATGCAGTGTGTGTACGTTCTGATTTTATTTCTTGCCTATCTTCTGAGGAAGAGAGTTTGCAATCGTTTGTATAGTTTAGTGATGTTATGTAGCAACGTTTGCTTGAAACTTATCTCGCATTTGTATCGTCGGCCTATCCATTATTTCAACGTTTTTGTTTAAGTTCACATTATGCTCTGATTGGGCTTGCTCATCACTTGGATTATACAAGTATGACTGAGTAAGGTTAAAGCAATGTTCCGTTCTTTGCTTTCGCTTCTGCTGGTTTGCGTAGAGCTATAGTGAGCATGTTCGATTAGATATTTGACAACAAATGCTTGGGTGGTGGCAGACGGGATGACCGTACTGTCTTTTCACGCCTCCGGGCCTTACTGCGTCTGTATTGACAAGTGTATTTGGGTTAAGGCCAAACAAATTAAATTTTTGTTGTTGTTGTATACACTCTCGACACGTCAACGAAACACTGCATTGTTATCACACCAGTGGAGCAAAGTTTGCAGCCAGTAGACTATGCCTGGTGACAGAAACAGCACAGTATGTCCACAGTGTTGGCTTTGCTTTTGCCTGGGGTTACTGTCGGCTACTATTTAAGAATTTTTGCATTTTATGTTCAGTGCTTATAACCGTTGCTGGTGTTTTATAGCCAAACTCTAACGTTGCAAGGGAAATTCGAATTTCACAAGGGCATCAAAGTTATTAGGTATTGTTTAGGAAGGTAGTCCTGGCAAAAGTGGCGAGGCCCACCCACATCTGGTGGCGAGCCTGGCCCAAACATTCGTAAAGTTCAAATTGCATTCCTGTCTGCATTCCTTCCAAGGGTGTTTTACTTGGCAGACGAAGTTTCGTATCCACGATTGAAACAATAGTATTTCAGTGATTAAATATATCATAATATTCACACCAGTCTCTTGTATCTGAAAACTTCACCACTCGCAATACCATCTGCAGAAATTATCTCACAGCATATATATTCAACTGAAGTTTCAAAAATCTTCTAGATAATGGGTTCGATGAATTTGCTGAAACATGACGAAACGTTTGGCAGGTATACTAGTGGCCAATACATCTGCCGCACTAAACCCATGACTACACTAGTTGAGTACATAACCAGATGTTTGTATTAGGCTAATAGTTTTTACTCTGTCCTGATCGTTCGCTCTGCATCTTGATTAAAACTGAAACGTTCTCATTTGCGGAAATGTTGCGAAGAGAACTTCATCTGTGAGCGTTTGCGAAAACGTTGTACCATGATCGAATAAGCACGATGACGCCATCGAATGAAATGTCATAAAAATTGTCTCCCCGAAATGAAGAGCTGGTTGCGCCCCTGGGTGCAAGCTAGATATCAGTTTAACAATTAGCCCATTTCTAAATATTAGAACAAGGGCGTACGCAAGGGGGGGGGTTGGGGTTAAAATCCCCCCCTTCAGCTTGATATTTTACGAAAAGTTCATTACCTGCGCAAAGGAGATTAACTGTTTTCGTATACTTTTTGCTTGTTAGTTTGTCGACTTAATGCAAATACCATGGAATAAATTTGCATGCAAATTTCAAGGAACATTGTAAATGGGCCAAAAAGTAATAATTACGTTTTGGTGGGAATTCGGGTTATCGTCTGCGTCCAAAAACCATCTCACCACTTTTTGCAAACCCTCCATCGCATGTTTAGGATTGTGTTCCGCGATACTACACTTTATGCGAAACAATTGTCTTTATTTTGTCTGCTAAGGCTGATCAGCGCAAGCACTGAGCGCATTGGCGACATTACCAATTTCTGTAGCATGATAGAACTGTTGCACGAGCTCAAAAACAGCTTTTTTTAACACAGAAGCATTCAGGAATTTGATAATGTCTCAGCAGGGAAAAAGGAAAACTAAAAGTTTGCTGGACTTCTATACATAATAAAAAATTGGAAGTTTTCTTGCGTACTTCATGCGCATTCTCAATTCTTGTGTAGTTTTGCAAGATTCGATCTTGCAAACCGTGGTGTGCGCCAGCCGGTCCAGCCACACACTTTCTATGCTCCACTACTCGTATTCGAAAAGACATCAGGGCAGCATCATGTTGCAGTGGTAAATTGCTCGGACGCAGTGATGAGTGTGTTTTACTAGCCTGTTTTAATGCGCATCCTGATATTTTTGCAGTTATGAACTGCTGTGTCGTTGCGTTGATTGTATTTACCTCCGATATGCTAGCTTGGAGGGCTGATAGTTGATATTCAGCAAAGCCGTGGGCAAGGGGGCTTGGGGTTAACCCCCCTTGAGCTTGATATTTTACGAAAAGTTTATTACCTGCGCAAAGGAGATTAATTGTTTTCGCATACATTTTGCTTGTTAATTTGCCGACGTAATGCAAATATCACGGAATGAATTTGCATGCAAATTTCTAGGAACATTGTGAATAGGCCAAAAAGTAGTAATCAGATATGGGAGGAATCTTCGTTATCGTCTGCGTCCAGAAACCATCTCACCAATTTCTGCAGGTCTTTCATCCACTACGCATGTTGAAGATTGTGCTCCGGGATAGTTCACTTTATCCGAAACAATTGCCTTTATTTTGTCTGCTAAGGCTGATCAGCGCAAGCGCTGAGCGCACTGGCTACATTAGCAATTTCTGTAGCATGATAAAACTGTTGCACTAGCTCAAAAACCGCAGTTGTTAACATAGAAGCATTCAGGCATTTGATAATGTCTCAGCAGGGAAGAAGGAAAACTAAACTTTTGCTGGACTTCCAGGCCCGTAACCAGCTTGGGACATCAGAGGGGGAGAAGAGCTTTCTAAGAGAGGGACAATTTTTTAAAACTATGTCCAATAGTTTCAAAATACGTCAACACATTTTTTCTGTGCGGACGAAAATTTTTCTAGGGGAGGCTTCGCTCACCCCTGGTTACGGATCTGTAGACTTCTGTACATCACAAAAAACAAACGTTTTCTTGCATATTTTATGCGCATTCTTAATTCTTGTATAGTTCAGTAAAATTCGATCTCGCAAACCAGGGTGTGCGCCAGCCAGTCCAGCCGCACACCTTAAATTCGCAACTGCTCTTATTCGACAAGACCTTAGAGCAGCCTCATTTTGCAGTGATAAATGGCTCTAACGTAGGGATGAGTGTGTTTAACTCCCCTATATTAATGCGCAGCCTGATATTTTTGCAGTTATGAACTGCTGTATCGTAGCGTTGAGTTTATTTTCCTCCGATAGCCTAACTTGGAGCGCTGATAATTTAATTCAGTGCAATGACACATGAAATAAGGGGAGTGCGTGTGGAAAAATATGCATTATCATGTCAACAAACTTCGCCAAAACGTTGGTTTGGAAACGTGGACATGACGTCAAATTGTGACGTCATAAACAGCGCACACCAAATACAAATGACCACCATATGACCTTGAACCAAACCCCCCCATGAAATTTTCTCCGTACGCCACTGTATTAGAATGATGGCTGTTTCATGTATAGCCTATTCTGATTAGTATTATATGCATACAAACGACACATATTCCGATGAGGGTCCGACAGGCAAGGTGGCCCGGTATCGGTCGTCGTACCTTCGGTAAAATTTCTCTCAGAGACCCTGACCAGAACTCCCCATGCCAAATGGGGATCGCGTATTTGGGTGTCCACCGATGTGTGATTTTGAGCATTACTTTGCCACGAAAACTAATACAGCAAGTGAAACATATTGCCGAAAATTGTAACTGAGTGAAGGAAATTGGCACCCTAGCAATAGCATTGCACAATTCCAAATAGTGGTTAAATTTGGCTCGCTAATCTATTCATGTGACAGTTGTTGATCATAACATCTCTTGTCCGGGGTCTTTACCTCAACGTCGTTTTGTACACAGTGCGCGCCGGTCCAGTTCGGAATAAATCTCGTGAGCCCAATCACTGAAGGGATAAGGGACAGCTCAGTTCGAATGCCAGAATGAAACGTGTGTCGAGTGCAAGAGGTGGGCTTTGATAGAAAAAGAGTATAAGGTTTCTAAATAACTAGAGTGAAATCTTCTGTCGTCCAGAATGCGGCACATCTACTTTCAGTGCCTGACTGAAAATGAATAGTCTGTTTGATCGCGTGCTAATTTGTTCAAATGGTAGTCACAAATTACACACCAAAATCATTATCTGCGCCAGAAGCAGAAGAGCTGGTTTGCGATCGTGATCCAGCTCTTTGTCTGCAAACACACATTCCAAAATATTTGTGAAGCAAGCCTGCAGTGCATTTCCTCATCTTTGCTGAGCCGAGGTTGTAAATTACCGGATTGAGGCATTCGGAGAAACGTAGAAAGAAATATTCAATCATTCCAAACCAGTAATCTGTAATTCTGTTCTGCTGCGTAATTCCATTTGGTTGAACTGACCAAAACTCGTAAGCTGCAAAAAAAACAAGATTCAGCTTCATTAACGTCAAAGTAGCCTACACAGGTTTTAACATCTAGAACTCGTCTATAAAGAAATATATCTCATGGTGGTGTTCATGTGATGGTGTTTCTTGGTAGGAGTGCCCATGAGTAGCATGGCTTACCTGTGAAAGGCACATAGCCAACCAAATAAGATGCCACGATAAGTGCAAGCTGCATCAGCGCCTGCCTTTCCTTCCTGCGAGTCTCTTCTGTCGTTTGCGATGAATTGACTTGTCCCATGCGCGATGTTACGCTAACTGCAATCAATGCTGACATCACGACAACCCCGATGGTTGGGGCGTACAAGAAAATGGAGTAGCAGATTTTCTGATAAGTCGTGTAGTCCGAATACCTGTAAGTACAAATGATCAGTGCAGTTCCAAACTTATGCTATCAAGGCTGTGTTGACATGCAAAGCCCTTCCGGCCATTATATACCATTCGAGGTTGATGGTGCACGCTGGCCATAAGGCATCCGGATCGTTGCTGTGGCGATCTCTCTCTCGTGCCTCAAAGAAAATGAAAAACGGTATGAAACCGCAAAGAAAACAAATTATCCATATTGCTGCCATCCACATCTGAAATGCACCAAACCTAAAATTGTACTCCACTGCTAAAGCATGAAAAAAGTCAAAACCTAAATAAGTTGAATTCGAAAAAAGCAGCATGAGTTGAGCTGGGTTTACTGCCGCAAACATAGTATAGGATAATTCACCTTAATTGCAAGCCGTCAGGACACCAAAAAGAACATGTTAACCAGACTGTCTCATTTGGTACCTTCAGACATGGGCGTCGGAAGAATTTTCTCCGCCGGGGGCAATACGGGCTTTTTCCAGAGGGTGGTCAAAGGAGGTTTTCTAGGGATGTCACTAATGGTGAAAATTCATTTTACCAACTCGAAAATAAGAAAAACAGTTTTTCTAATAAAATGTTAATAAGAAAATATCAAATTTCTAAATCCGCGGGGCCATCATCCCTGTCACACCCTTCCGTCTTTAAGACAGGTGGTTAGAGTTTTATCAAAGTTTGAAATTGATGGTCGCGATGGCTAAACACGACAAGCATAAACACGTTTTCTGTACCTATATATAAAAGTAAGAGCTTATTAAGTTACCAAAACCCTATGCAATCAAAGGTTTATTCAAACCTTCGAGTTTTGAGTGATGCGCCAGACTCGTTGGTTTAGAACAGGGATGATCATAATGCGGCCCACAGCTTTGGTTTCGGACTGTGTTGTTCCTGTGGCCAAAGACTTTCTACCTTAAACCCTAAAAGAAATGTCCAGACTATGGTAACCGTGACAAATGTCGGGAGTAAAGGCTGGCCCGTGGGCATGAGCACATGGTTGAATTTGGGACAACTTTGAACATAGTTTGAACACTCCTGGTTTAGAAGGTGTGACACTCAGGTGCCTGAGTAACGCACAAGGTGGGTATTCAAGTAGTGATGAAACGTTAGTGAGAAAAACATGGAGTGTAAGACTTTGAAACAACCACGTCTGAAACAATCAAAACAGTTGTGCTTAGGCACTGATGAAAAACTTTGCACTGTTACTTGCCTTGGCAGTCTTCAGCCTAAATTTGATGAACGTGAAAGGATACTGAATTGAAATGTACCGGATGATGGCGAAAGAGAGTATGTGGAGCGCAGTTACGTAGTTGGTCATGATGTCAGCTGCCCAATAGAACTGTACAATACAGAGTTGGATCAATTACATCATTTCAGTTTAATTACAATTATAATTACAATTACTTTCACACTTGTAATTGATTACAAGTTGAAGTTACAAATTCTTTTAAGAATATGAAAATACAGTTGAAACCCCCTAAAAGGGCATCGGTTTATAGAGCAAACCGCTTATTTGAGCAGTTTCGGTTGCACAAAAACGATCCTATCTTCTTCCTCATAAATTCGTCACTTATTAGAACAGGCACACCGCTTATTAGGGCAGTTGAACGTGTAGCAGCACCATGACTTGCACGCAGTTAGCGTGTGAGAAATCCATAAAATGCAGAAAGTTGACCAAGCAACCAAAAATGAAGTAAAACAATAAAAAATTGACCAGTTCTTTTGTGCTGAAGAGGGGCAAGAGTGAACAGCGTCGACCACAACAACTACTGTGCAATACATTATGATAAAAATATTGCAAAAATACAGAAAGTTTTCTTTTTGCAATACTGTGTACAGTGCTCACAACGAGAATAAAATACAGTCCCTGATATTGATATGCGTATTGGTGAACCCCTAGTGTAAATGACACCCTATTTTCATCGCAAAACGTTCTCATCGGATAAAAGAGCAACCGTTTATTAGAGCAGGTTTTGCTATTCCCGAGGGTGCTCTATTAAGCGGTTGCCACTGTGTACGTGCAGACATGTTGGATTCCGGAAGTGGTGCCAGAACAGGCTTTTTGTGAGCTTTAGAGAACGGCACTCACTAAGTTTTTCACTGCCTATCAAATTAATTTTGCGTGTTTTGACATCTTGCGAATTCCGCGTATCCACAGAGCTGCAGTCTCTTATTTCCTACAGATGTTACTACACAAGCACAGATTATCAGTGCAAACACTTGTTGTCCCACTTAAAGTAACAACAGTTGATCGTTTGAACAATGATTGGTCTTCGAAAACGGTTTCTGGAATACAACACAAACAAGATTCCACATTCTACCAGCGCAGTCTAAACTTAGCGAACAGACCTCACTGTCAGCGCGCGACAAACTATTGAGAATTATGCAAGTAGGCCTACACAATTGTAGCTATTTAACAGTAAATTAAACATGCAGCTCAAACGCACGACTGGCAACTCAGGCTGTAACAGATGAGCAACGGAACTTTGCAACAACTGCTATCTTGCTCCATTGCAAGCGCCTTGTGGTTTTCCCATATCGCAAGCATTCTCGCTGACTCATGCATTGTCCGTACGTCATGTATGAACATCGTTCCTTATCTTCACTCTGTATAGGCCTGTCTGGCTACCGTGTGTGTGATCGTGCTGTGTACCTGACAAGCTCTGTGGAGTAGTAGTAGCTCATACAGAAGGTGTAACAATGGTTTTGCTTTTCTACGTTTTCTCGAATTCTGTGTAGTTGCTGGAAGCAAAAGTAATTGTAATTTGGTCAATATTTATTGCAAATTACAATTATAATTACAATCACACAAGAAAAAGTCTTCATTACAATTACAATTACTCGAAAATATGTAATTAATTACACTCAATTACAATTACAGTTGCAACTGATCCAACTCTGGTACAATAACAAATGGTGTTATTCGGTTGGACTTGAGTACATAACTCTCAAAACAGTATTTCACATTTTTTAACACTTTAAGCAGAAGGTTAGGAGAACTGAAAAAAAAGTAATACTGTATGTCGGTAGTGATTTTCATTTTTTCAGATAAATGTCAATTTTTTTGCTTTGTGAAAGCGAAAAATACTTCTGCTACGTTAATAAAAGTAGTTTGTTATTCTTTTAAGGAAACGTACTTTCATAGACATGCAATTGTAAAAAAACGCTAAATCAGCGACCGGTCCAGTTTGCTCAATCATAAATCAAAGCAAGCAAAATTACGACGTTTCACGACATGTGGGTTATTATGCCCAAATAATTTGAGCAAAATTTTGAAAAGAAAAAGTTCGTGGGATACACAAATGGAAAAATTTGGTCCGTTCATGACCGACACAACGTGGAACAGAAAGCTCAAAGCATGAGGCAAGAGTAGTGCCAATCCTGTCAAACGTCCACAAAGTAGTTTTGTATTAAAAGAATTACAAGCGCGATAGGCGTTGAAGATGGCTGGCGACAAGTATCGGTTTAACGGTCGTGCTGCGGTGGCCCAGTCTGTTTCTGCTTTGTCTCGGTAAATACACAGAAAACAGATTTGTGAGCACCTGACTGTACCTTTTTTCCACCGCATTTGACACTAACTTTAAGCTTTTCTGGTGAGTCGCGAAGTGAACCAAGTCTGACGAATTGTCTGTATTACAACTTCTCTATTATGAAGGCACAAGTGCTTTTGTGTCTTGAACGATAAAGAAGATAAAGAAGCAGAAGTTCCCAGAAACCTCTGCTTCTGGTCTTGGAAGTCATAAGGTTAAAGTAGCACACACTATGTAAATGCTTTTAACAATTCGGTGATTTAGAATTGATGTGTCGATAACCACTGTGAGGCGCTTCTCACCGATGGCAAATGTGCTAAGACGGAGAAAGTGTTTATAACCCATCAATGGTGGCAGTGGAACCCATCAATTTTTTAAGGCTAAAGTGTTTTTTTACTTTCTGAAAAAACATAAAATTATTTTACCTGGCAGGGGAGCTCCATTCTACAAGTGAATCTAAACCAGTGGTTCTCAACCACTGTTCCGAGAGCCGCATGCGGCCCCAGCATCTTTTTCATTATTAGGCCTACTATTATTTTATTTTTCTCCAGACACGAAGTCCATAGTACAAACACACACTCTCTGCACAACTCAGGTCGATAAAAACAGACGAAACAGAACGTTTTACAACGGCATTGGAGTCGGATGAATCACATGGTTACAGAAACTTTCTTCGCAGAACGTTTTTTGTGCAACCCTCAGCAGTATTTCAATAAGACCTCCATGATTTTGTGTAACAGACCTCGTCCTACTATAAAACAGAGCGTGCCAACTGACGTGTGTTAAACTTTTTAGCGCGTCTCTCTGATAAAGCCATAGGTCTGGATTTGTCTCCTTTCAAGCAAAAGGTTGAGAGCAACTGATGTAAACTGTCAAAAAACGGCGTTGAATTCAGGATGAAACTAAGCCGTTTTGTATTGGAAAAGGTCCAACCAACAGGGAGAAGTGTTGTAGGCGACGATCTTTTGGCAAATTGCCAATCACCAACGCTTGCTCACAACTATTTTATTTTTTTTTGAGATAAATGCGGATTAGGTTCAAAATGTTCTACAACCTAGAAGGCAACCGAGTCCGCTCCAACATGCACCCCGAAAAAATTGCAACAAACTTCTTGCTCTTTTGTAAACGTTGCAAAGGTTATAAATGATCAGAAAATTTCTGACCAAACGAAGTCACTTCAAAGTTTTTGGACCCTTTACCCTTGTGTACATCGAGGCTCACTCGTGTGCGATCCCTCGTCAATTGGGTTTTCGGGGACCATTTAGTGAATCCCTAACTACAATTTACATTCCATTTGCATAAGTCGTTGTCACAACCATGAAATATACTATATTTTATTGACGTAAGAAGAACTTCGTCTCCTTTTAAAATATTTTTTTGAATACTCTCCTGATATCTTTCATTTTGAGCGAAACGCCATGTTAAGTCGTTGCGTTTTGTTTAACGTTGCGTTTGCACTGCATTTGCTGATTGTTTGTCTATGATTTTGGTGGAAAACTAAGCACACTTTTCAAGAAGTCTAAGACACTTTCAGACAAATGCATTTTTCCCGAGAAATGGATTAATAAAATCAAAAAAACGGTAGTTTGTGATAGATGCGTTATCAGTGCATCAAACAGGGTTGAAAAGTGTTGCTCTGTATTTTTAATCCCAGTACCACGTTTGCATCAGATGACCGTTGCAGCTTCTGCCATGCAAGAAACATTGGTTGCTCAGCCAACGGTTTTGAAAAACATTTCGTTCAAGTTGAATAAAATCAAATTTTTCTTACATTTTTGAAGACAGAAAACCTAAAGGTTTAAAAACTTTCTAATAAACACAATCTTTGCCTATTTTAGGTTTGAAACCTTCTGAAAATTTTGAAGACAAACCTTTCAATATAAAACTGATTTTCAGTTTGGCAACCAACCTCACGGACTTATGGGAGAAAACATAAATAACAGAGACTTGCAAACAGCTAACAGCATCGCCGCCGCACGGCATTTTGCGTGTACTTCAACTCTCTTCGCATGAAGTATTACATAATAGATTTTCTGTGAGCACGTTTCCTATCAACACGCTTTGTTTAACATTATCGAACGTTCTATTGGTCCCTGCGATTGGGAACTATTGCGGTGTTAAGCAATCTTTTAAGAGTTTTTAAACGTTGTATTTGTGTTTCCTTTGGACAATCCTATTACCGCGCTTGTGTCGTGGGCGACCAGTGACGAGCCTGGACTGCTAACGTGGTGCTCGAACGCTGTCAAAGGTGAAACGCATTCTAATATGCTGAGAAGCGGTAACTAGCTGCTTCGAGATTTCATGTGTTGTGAGTTATGCTGCGTTTTCTCTGCCTAACTAAATCTTTATGACAAGGCCTGGTGTTTTGAGAGTCGTGAGTCCGCTCGGTGCTGGTAGATCTGGAGTTCATTTCCAGGCTGGAGCTTACCAAGATCTTGTAAACTCGTACTTTGGTCTTTTTGCCTGGCGCATGGTGTTCAACAGAACAGCTGCGGGGACAATCTCTTGCACATTTTGTTAGCCCCTGTATCTTTTGCGTTGTGTTGTTGTCTCTATGCATTCTGCGATTGCGCATATCAGTCATCCAGATATGGCCTGGCGCTACAAAACTTGACCGTTGTTCAGCGCCAAGTATCACCAATAAAATCATTCTAAATGTTTGAGAATTCATCAGAAACTTCAAGACTCCAGAGGTGACCAGCTTTACCTGAGCAAGACATACAGGTTCTAAATAAGCTAATACTTATATGTGAGGAAGCAACTTTTGTAAATCTTGATGAGGTATTTCTTTAAAAAAGTTGATTTTTCCAATTTCTGTAACATGCTTCATCGTCCTGCTCAATTTCTTTCGCAACTTCAGTCAATTTCAGAAGAAAGAAAGTAATTCCAAGCAGTTTCTTCATTCTACATTTTTTGCTAAATATATCCTTGTATTTTGCACGCAATTGATGAATGCAAATGGGATTTCATTTCTCAAATGAACATTTAGTGGTCATGGCCCAGGTGTGGTAAATTCTTTATAATATCACTAATAGTAACGAATTCTGCACGCTGCTTTCACGATACAAACTTTGCTTTAAGAATGTTATTCATAGAAATTCCCAATTTTCATACGAACCGATCAGCAGCTGCGTCAGAGGTTTCTGATATATTAACTGGAATATGCCTTTACCAAAGTAAATGCAGCTATATTCATATTATGTGTTAATCGTGTTTTAGCCCACTTATAGTCATGCTTGTTTCGCATTTGTCACTATTTTCGTGCTATTCGGAATCCAATTCACAAGGTGACTGAGACTCTTGTTTCCGATTGAGACTGTTGTTTCCAAAAACAACATGAGACTTTTGTTTCCAATTTGGGGTAAAATTTCAAAACCTGGGTTTCGGGTTGCTGAGAAAAAAACGGGAAAACCCGAAAAACTCAATATCACTTGGTAACTCGTACTGTTGCGATCGGAAATCCCGAGCGGCATGTGCGCAAAGCTTCGCACCGTGGCAGCAAGCAACAATAGAAATCATGCTCGCAATCTCTCTTACTATTGCTTGCTCGCGCCACATATAGAATGGTGTTATTCTTCACGCATATCCCGTTCGTGGTGAACCATACAATCAACGCAACACCACCAGAGAGGTTGCAACAACATCCCCTCCTTTTTACAACAAACCGCACCGATCGCACGTTCTTTTTGTGAAGGCTGAATTCGGCACGACCTCCACATCCT
>Ga0210059_1009339_pt1 | contig 15339 bp, 10 predicted proteins | sample Ectturendosymbi2_FD_188042 | JGI IMG/M metagenome (GOLD analysis project Ga0210059, IMG submission 188042) | Ecteinascidia turbinata endosymbiont from Florida, USA - Sample 2 (SPAdes) (version 2) | ecosystem: Host-associated > Tunicates > Ascidians > Unclassified | place: Key West, Florida... | reverse complement strand
ACTACCTGTACGTATTCTAACTAAGGGCATTCAGTTCGCCTTGCTTGTACGGCGTATCACAGTTAACATAAGCGTTAAATATCCAGGCAAGCAGAACCTTTTCCAAAAAAATAGTGAAATAATCATCTCCAGGATGTTTGTGCGATGGATCGTGTTACATAATTTTGAGCTGAAGATTGCTTATGCGGAATACCGCCTGGCAAAGGTGGCTACGGATCCAGAATCGATTCCAGCAGGATTCTGCGCTTGTTTTTCGAGCCAGAGTCAAACCGGACCCGGAACTGGAGTCAGTTTTATTTTTGGCAGTAACAAGAGTCTGCGTGCTTTTCACAAACGTCATTGCTTCAGTATAAAATAAACATTGCTCAATTTCGGTTGCATCGATGATTGCCGGAGACTGAACAAGAGTCAAATTCTCAAATTTTTAATAATTTCAAATCCAGGTCCGGTTTCAAAAACTTTGGAACAGGAGCAGAGTCGGAGTCTGAAAATGTGATTCAAGCCACATCTGCTGCCCAATTGTCTATTCAGCTTGGTTTGCACTTGGTCTGCCAAGTTTGTTGTGATTGCCTGATTGGCATGTTGTGTTACAAGCTGGATAACAATTGATCAGAGAGACAGCGAAAACTTTGATGTTTGATCTACAGTTAGTCAGCCTCCTAGTGAAATTTACAATGCAATCTATCATACAACGAAATTCCTATCATTTCCTTGCAGCTGGTAAATCTGACGATGGTTTATAAATAATATTCGCGTGCTGGTGCTTTGTTTTGCAATTGTCAATCTACTTTTAAATCACCCTGCATCTTTGCTTTGCAGCTGGTAAGTGGTTAGGCTGGGTATTGTGTATTGTGTACTCCCCAGCTTTTCTGTATAACGTGTCAGTGTAGGTATTGTGTAATTTACCTCCAATTTTCTCTGTCACAGCTCTGTCTGACCAGCGTACAAATCCCCATCAAGCCTTGGAATGGATTTTTTACAAAAACCAGCGTAGATTTTGTTCCTTAGTATTACTGTAAACCTTTGTTATTTTCTGCGGAGTACCACCCAAGTCAAGCTTAGTCATATGTGTTAAAAATAAACATCAATGCTGTTTGCTTGCATTCTGCTATTACTTTTATTTAAAAGCACATGTGATGATCTTCAAAAAGTTCACCTTTTCCATTCCGCTCAATAGATTGCAATGATCAAAACTGCTAGAATCGAAAGCAAATCATGGTTCAAACCCATCCAAGCTTCGAAGCACCACAAAGGTTAAACGGTTCAAAGACACATTGAAAATAAATGTATACATTTTCATACGCTGCACATATCGGCCTCACCTCTTCCTTTTACTGTTCAATGCCACCACGTTCAATATGTGCATAGCGCACAGCACCACGTTGAAAACAATGTCAATGCTGCAGCTCATCAAGTGTACATAAATATATTGAAACTTGTGAAAGTTATAATTGTCAACAAATAATAACCAGGCCAACTAGGGTAACAGCAACTAGTGCATCACTCACTGATCACTTCTGCACTACTTTTGATTGGAAAAAGTAATCCCTGGAATACAAAGCAATGACTTGTCATACCATTTACCAATCTTTTTGCTAATTAAAGAAATACTGCTAAAATACATGACAAGAAACCTATCATAAAGCGTGACTTTACTAACTTTGATTCTGAAATGTTCCTTGAGACAATTAGTTATAACTTTCAACATTTACCTCAAACTGAGGGTGACCCCAGTAAGGATCTTAATCAAGCGTTAAAAGTTTTGGGTGACAGCCTCAATGAACAGGCTCCACTGAAAAACCTCTCTAGATGAAAAAAGAAACTCTCTCAAAAAACAAATCAATCAAAAATGAAAACAAAATATTTAGAACTCTGGTTCGAACCGGATTCTCAAACACAAGAGCTCATAATCATTATAAGAAACACAAAAATAAGCTTACTCATATCATGGAAATGAGTAAAAGAATCTACTGCCAATCACAATTATCTTCCAACAGTCATAATCCCCGAAAAATATGGAAACTAATAAATTATCTTATTAAAGGCAAGGAAAAAGGTTTACGTCCCTAGATGAACTGATAAACCCTGTAAACCAACAACCTACCAACGACCCTATCCACATGGCAAATATCTTTAAATGATTATTTTGTATCTATTGGCAATCAGTTGGCAGCTGCTATAATTTCACCCGCTAATAAGCAATACCCGGTCTCATGCCATGGACCCCAGAGATCATTTGTTCTTCATGAGACAACCAGTGAAGAGGTAAAAATAATTATCGATAATCTGCTAGTATGTAAAAATGTAAGAATGAATGACATCTCTGCACACATTCTCAAAATATGTAAGCAGATTTTATCGCCATTTTTAGCACAGCTCCTTAATAGATGTGTAAAATCAGGCATCTATCCTGAATGCTTAAAATGTGCACAAGTAATCCCCATTCATAAAGGAGGTCAAACAATCACTGTACAAATTGTAGGCCTATATCCCTGCTGTCTCCATTCAACAAAATTTTTGAAAAACTAATATATACCCGCTTGTACTCTTATGTCGAACAAAATAAGATGTTACCTGACTCGCAATATGGATTTCTCAGTGGACTGTCTACATCAATAGCTGTCTATGATATTCATGAAAGTCTATTGAAAAATCGTGAAGAAAATACACTACTTGTGCTATATTTTGTGATCTTTCTAAAGCGTTTCATACAATTGACCACAGCATACTCTTACACAAATTTGAACACTTTTATGGAATTAGAGGCATACCCTTAAAATTGTTAACTAATTACTTACAAGATCGTCAGCAGTATACTGTGTTTGAAGGATATAAATCAGATATTCAAAATATAAACCGAGGAGTGCCTCAAGGTTCAACACTTGGATCTCTATTATTTGCCTTATATATTAATGAAAGGGCCGTGCGAAAAGATAACTAGCAACACAATTGAAGGGGGATGTTTGTAGGATGATCCATGCAGTTGCACAGGGGGTGCTGGGTCGCAACTGGTTTCTCTCATTAGGGTGCACCAGTTCCGCAAAGAACTGAGCTGGATGAAGAAAGTGTAAACCCAGCCAAAATGAAATTCCGTCCAGGTTACCGTAACCCTTTCGTATCCATGCAAACATAAGCTCAAAAGCAGTCTGTCTAGGGCAAGTTATACAGCAGCAGCAAAACTGGTTGGACGATGAGATGATCATCTGGATCTTGCTTAGAGAAGGTACTGCAACTGCTGAGTCGAAGGTGGTGGTTGCTCCTCTTCATTGCCCTGAAACAACATGAAAGGAAAGCAGCAGCAGCGCAGAACAAGTACAAACAAAACAAAATAATATTCACAAACAGATGCAATCAAAATAAAATGATTTTCACAGAACAGGTGCAAACAAAATAAAACGTATTCATGACTTGATTAACTAACATTGTAGAATGGCACAAAAAAATTTTACTTCATCTTGTTAATTTTATGTTCATTTATTTGATAGAGAAAAGCGCAATATGTTAATCTGCACGTCTGTCTAGAATGCTGTGTCTTCTTCCACATACTGTGAGATAAGGTGGGCTCGATAACGTTCTTTGAATAGAAGATAGTCGCTGGAATGTATTATCAACTGAATCCCAAATCTTTGGTCCATGATACCTGATTGATCTTTTGCCATGCTCGCTTGATATCGATTGCAAGAAATATTTAGCCTACCATGGGAAATATTTAGCCTACCATGGGTGAGTGTGAACTGAAGTAACTGGAACAATGTAATCATCAAAGGTTTGTGGCACCTTGCCATTGTTCAAACAATGCATCATTTTAGCAATTTCAAGGTGATAAATATCATTTATTTTCAACAGGTTTGATTGGTGGTAAAGTGGAGTTACATTTGATCTGTAGGAGGCAAAATTCATGGCTCGAATAAGTATATTATGTAGGACATTTAAATGATTTAGAGTAGTTTTTGGCACTGATCCCCATGCACCAATTGCGTATTGAAGGTGGCTATAAACTAAACAAAAGTAAACTGACTTCAGAGCAGAAGGAGTCAGATAGTGTCTTGTCATGTAAAAAATTCCAAGGCGTCGTGCTAATTTATCTTCTAGGTTGGTTATGTGTTGGTAGCAAGACATTTTATCATCTAGAATTACTCCTAAATATTTTGTGCAATTAGTTCGAGCAATTTGATTGTTGCCAATATTAATTGAAAATTTTGTTACTTGTTTTGGGTCACATTTAATTATCATGAAGGTAGTTTTTTTATAGTTCAGAGAGAGTTTGTTAATTCTCATCCAGTTATCTATCTTTTGCAGTTCTGCATTTGCTAGTGTGTTCAATTGTTGTGGGTTGTTGCTTGAGATAGTTAGGAGGGTGTCGTCAGCAAACATGGTTGTTATAAATCTTGAAACTTTGGGTAAATCATTAACTTAAATGTGCCTTTAATGTTAGCTTGTTTAGGGACGCCTGACTTAAAACCGTACTGTTTTTTCTGGTGTCCTGGCAAACTATTTACTATGAAAATGCAAATGCAATATCTTCCTTATCGCCAATAAACTTACTACTGCAAGAGCTTTCTTGAGGCCCTTATGTCTTTCAAATAAAAAATGAACGTAAAGTACTCACTGGACAAACCTTGGTAAGATGCATGTTGATCAGGCCATATTTTCGTTTGTTACAAAACGTTATTCAAAATCATATGCCACAGCGTGGCTTTGGAGCAATCAGACACAAACTGAAGAAAGGACCCTGTGTAATGCAACGTTACCAAATGTTTGCGTTTCACCTACCCCTAAAACTGTGTCAATTTTACGGAAGATCCTTTGCATTTTCACCCTACTTAGGATAACAGTGTAGTGTACTACCCCGGGTCTTGTTTTTTGTTGATTTCATATACTTGAAAAATGTTACAAACCTGTGTTTCCATGACTTTTCCTGATATTCAGAGACAAATGGAGTGGTGCCAGAGATATTTTGCAAAAATGTCCCCGAAAGCCTATAAGTAGAAAATTGGGGCACTCTGCTGCCCTCGGTAACCTGATGTGTGGTTAATTTTGCCCACCTGCTGCCTCAAAATTTCAATTTGATTTTAAGTGCAAAACGCTTTGTGGCAGATATGGCATCGGAAATCGATTTAGTGAAGAGTAGTCCTGCACAATGACTTAATATGAAGGAAACAAGGATCTGAAACGCGCATGACATTTATTACGTACAGATACAAATTTCCATCCGAAAAAGCAGTTGCTTGGGGGTAGGCCTACAGTGGGTAAATGTGTGTGCTTTGTGTGCGTGGGTGTCAGAAGGATTTTTTCTAAGGGGGATCCAATAGTAAATTTTTCCAAGGTAGCCAAAAAGAAGGGCAGGAAGTGATAAAATTTCATTTTGCCTCAAGAAACTAAGAAAACAACCTTTTTTCACAGAAATGGTGACGGCCTTGTACAAAAATGAAGTTATGGACTTCCAAACACCTTTCAAAATGAACACGGTGATCCATGAAGGCGAAAATAAGTTGAGATCCTTACAGTTTAACAAGCCATAAAATCTAAATCGCTTGGAATTTTGATATGAAGCTTGGGGATTCTTCATTGCTCCCAAAGGGGCACATTTGGTGCAATTTTCAGCAAACTCTTGAGATGGTGCCCATGGAAGCACTGGTTGAGTTGGGATAGAATGACCCATGAAATTTCACTGCTCGTGTGCAACCTGTCAATATCGATTTTTCTCTGAGATATTTTGCATATATAGTTTTTCACCGAAAACGAACAAATTTAACCCGGTTCCCGTAGAGTTTTCCAAACTTTCCAAATAAGGACCGCCCGAATGTATCAGTCGGATTCTGATTACTTCAATAATACTTTTTTTACTCTCTGGCAAGGTTAAGGAAGATCATTGATGAAACCGTTAAGGCTCCACATATAGGTGATTGAAACGTGGCAGTAGGTCTACATGCCAGTTCAACTGAATATCTAGAATAAATGCTATTGTTGCTGGACAGTGTCTATGGTCTACTATAATTGCGTAATAAAAAAGACTTTGAAACTGATTTGCTGCCCAGCCAAGGCATAAGCTTCAAGGCATACACAGTGTGTATTGTGTATCACCGCGATATTCACGCAGTTAGTTGCAAAACTGTACAGACACAAACGGTTTTCATTTAAAGCTACCGCTAATGCTGCAGTCAAGGGCAAAATATACAATATTTGTAGCATGCCAGAGTTATCAGAGAGGAATTTTTGCGATGGTCTTGAAATGAAGTTTGCATCACCATTAGGTGGGATATAGCAGTCCGGTGCAGCAGAAACAGCGGTGACAAGCGTTACTCCTCATTTTACTTGCGGTTAGTGATGACAAGCGCTTATATACAAGTCTGTATTTCATTATCCCCAACTTCCGCACGGAGCTTAACCTCAGCCATGGCAAGTATTCTCCAGCATTTGCACTATACACAATATTTGCTAATTATGTGGCAATTGGTGCGCCATAGTGCGTTGATCAGGTTCAACTAAAAGTTAGGTATATATGCAGTTTCGTTGATTTGCACTGACGCATTTGTAGGAGGCAAAATGCATGGCTCGAATATAAAACGCTTGATTGCACATCAAACGCTTGATTAAAACCTGAAATTGTCAATGTTACTTTCGGAATTGGGGGGGAAATTGCCCCCATTGCTCCTCCTGGCTGCGTGCCTGTCTGCACTTGTGCTAACCGAAAGCAAGAAAGGTAATCATTTCATGTACATGTTAGCAGTTTTCTTCAAGTCAGTTGTTCTTCGAACGAAAGTGCCGTTTAACAAGAGTTGAGTTGAGTTGAGTTTCATTTGGCGAAAGTTGGAAATTTCAAACACGAGAAAAAATCCATAGCCAGTGTTTTTTTCAAGGTGTTTTGAAGGACCAAAACGGTCTCTCAAATTCCTCCAACGGTCTCTCAAAATATAGTGACCTGAGATCACATCAATGGAGAACGGTCTCTCAAATTCCTCCAAGCGGTCTCTTAAAATTTCCTTGCGGTCACCAAAGCAAAACCTTAAAAAAAACCCTGACCATAGCTATTGCAAAAGCAAAAAACGGAAGGTTATTTATTGAGTCGTTGTTCCTGCGTAATTACTCCCCTTGCCCAATTACTCCACAAGAGTAAAGTAATTGCATTGGAAGTTCAATTCGCCTGTCAGTTCGGTTTGATTGACGTAAGTTTGCTACGAGTATGTCCACCACAGTAGCATGCTAATAACCATAAACATGTACGTAGGGGCACATGAGCTATGCCCACGTCCTTGTTCAGTGCTCATACAGATCAACTCTTCCAAAGCATCTTCATCAAAAAGATCGTATCACGGTTGACTGAGCACGATGACGTCTTAACATCATTGCTTATGGTTTTGCATTGGGCCCCGCACTTGCTAGGGCCGGCCCTGTCAATAACGTAGCGTTGTAATAAAATTATTTTTCATTCAGGGGCGACTCCAGGTCAACAGCATCACTCAGCCTCAACACATATTTTGCATACAAGCATTACAAAGCAAACTGATCTACAAACCGCCATTATATTTCCAGGGAATATTAAGCTCTGAAAACTCTGCCAATGGGTCTGCAGACTCTGTGGAACACAGCATAGACCAGTGGTTCTCAAAGTGGTCGATATCGACCGCCAGGGGTCAACTGGACCATCCGAGAGGTCGATAAATAGTCACGGGATCGAATGGGGGTCATTGAATGGCCAGGGGGTTAACGAATAACTGCTGGGGTCTACTGGAGCAATGAAGCCTCCAATTCAAAATTATTGTTAATCGGGCAAGGAATGCAAATGGCGTTTTTCAACGAATCAAACAAAATTAAGAGGGCTGATCAAATCTCAGCTACAGTAGTTTGAAAGTACATTCGATTCGAATAGTTTTTTATTAAATCATATTATTTTATCATGCATTTCAAGCAAAAAGTACCCAAATTTATTTTGACACATACTTTCCTTGTATTAGTAACTGTTGGGCTAGGCCACGGGGTCTACAGAAAGTTGTATACTTTAATTGAGGGTCGACGTGCAGAGAAGTTTGAGAACCACTGACATCGACAGTATGGAGAACTATCTGGGTTTTCAAATGCCCATGTGTTCTTTTGTCTCCTTGACATCAATTCTTCAAAAGCTGCCCTTGAACAAAGCTCCAGGGCCTGATTGTATTTCTGCAGAGCACTTGCTGTATGGAGATGAATCTCTGCATTTTTTTCTCAGTGAATTGTTTAGAATATGTATTGTTCACGGGTATATACCCAATTCCTGTTTAAACACAACAAGAGTTCCAATATGCAAAAACAAGAATGGGAATATGTCTGACACATCAAATTACAGACCAGTGGCAGTAGCCACAGTGGTGTCAAAGCTACTAGAGCACTTCATATTATCTAGCACAAGGGTCACCAACGTGGTGCCCACGGGCACCAGGTCGCCCGCAAGGACCATGTAGGTCGCTCGCGGGCCTGTTCTAAATATAACATTAGCATGATCAATGTCTTCACATTAACGAATATCAATACTAAAATAATTCAAGGTAAATTAAGCAAAATTTTTATTTCAGAACTGTGTATCAAACTAGTAGCCCTTCGCATTAATCGGTACACAAGAAGTAGCTCACAGTTTTCCTGATCTAGCATCTCTCCTTTCCTTGGTACCGCAGACAATCAGTTTGGTTTTAAGGCTGGTCATAGTACTGATCAATGTACATTTTTGTTGAAGCAAACTGCTTCATACTTTGTAACACATGGTTCATCTGTGCATGCTGTGTTTTTAGATGCGTCGAAAGCATTCGATCGAGTACTACACATGAAATTATTTGAGAAACTAATTCAAAGAAAGGTGCCAATGTGTTTTGTGCGCGTACTGAAACAGTGGTACAAGTAACAAACGATGCAAATAAAATGAGGCAAGCATTTTTCTGAACCGTTTCATGTGTCGAATGGGGTTAGACAAGGGGGAGTACTGAGTCCATACTTGTTTGCTGTTTATTTAGATGATCAGTCCAATGAATTAAACAACATAAAGCAGGGTGTTATATTGGTGAAGTCCTATTAAATCACTTGATGTTTGCTGATGGTACTTGTGTGTTTTGTCCAAGGGTACGTTGGTTGCAAAGAATACTAGATGTGTGCCAGGCGTATGCAGAATCGCATGGGATTATTTTCAACTGCAACAAAACTGTTTGTATGACGTTTAAGGCTGAGTGCTAAAAGCACAGCCACTCCGTTATTGAAATTGGATGGTCAATACGTAAAATCTGTTGACCAATACAAATATCTGGGGTTGTATTGGATACTGAGCTCTCAGATGACAAAGACATTCAGAGACAACTGCGATACCAATATTGTGGAGAAAACAAGCTGCGATCCTCTTTTCCCGATGTTCAAATGCAATTAAAAACGTACTTTTTCGTTCCTTTTGTACGCCCATGTATGCATCACAATTATGGTGTAATTTCAGGAAGTCATGCATGCAGAGATTGCGTGTGGCATATAATTTTGGATGTAGTGCTTTATACAACCTGCCCTGGAAAGCGAGTGTTAGTAGCCACCAGGTTCAATGTAACATTCTTACCTTTGAGGCTCTTACGAAAATACACGTACCTGTTTCTCGAAAGATGCAGAAAATCTAACAACACATGGTTACGTGCTTTGATGCAGTCAGATTGTTTGTATTCGTCCCTATTCTTTGAACACTATAATCACATTTTACTCTGTGAATTAGTGATCGAACTTTGCAGTATCCGTTTGAATGATGGCGTGTCATGCCACAAAGCTTTCGCATTTCACCTAGACTCGACAAATATAGGAATTGGCGCCCTACTCCGCAGTAGTTTTGTAACAAGTGTTACGCGCTAGCAAACTTCAGTGTTAAGAATATGTCTGTAACCCTATGTTTCTGTCTTCAATGCAGTTGCAAAAAGTGTCTTTAACCCTTTGATTCCGCCGGCTTCAGTGCCTTGCACTACGTTCTGTTTTGTCTGTTTTTATCGACCTGCGTTCTGTAGAGTGTGTATGTTCATACTATGGACTTCGAGCTGGTCATAAAAAAATACATTAAATGAAATATACTAACTGAATCCAACCGTTCGAGGTTTGGGCCACTCAAATCTCTATTTGTTCTTATTCAAGCTGGCACTATCGTTGCTCTGTGACGTCAGGTACGTAAAAATGAATAAGAAAGGCAGCAATAGCTCAGTGGTAATGTGTCCGCCTTTCAAGTGGAAGTTTGGATGTTCGATCCACAGTCACTGAGTGAATTTCCGTAGCGCTTCTTGGGCAAGAGCGTTCACCCAACTGCCCTGGCAAGAAGCACAGTTCAGGCTTCGGCGTGCCGCCAATTGCCGTCACCAAATTCAATGAAACAAAAGAAAAAAATAAGAAGTTGTCATGAGAACTCATCCATTGTTGCGTAATGTATGTCACAGAATCCCAGTAAGTCCTCTGCGTACCAGAGATGAACCGACTGTGAATTGTTTCAGTCAGAATTCAATCCCGATGCGACAAGATTGAATCCGATCCAGTCCTGATGCGCCCATGTAAAACCATGCATTTTTATTTTGCTTCATGACGCAGAAGTACTGCTGGAGCTGTTTTGCCTTTAGCCAAACATGATTGATTGAAGGCAAGATAGTTCCACCAGTGCTTTTGCTTCATGAGACAAAATAGACACAATCTTTTAGCATTTCCAAAAATTGAACAAGACAGTGTCTATTTTGCCTCATGGAGAAAACAGCATTGCTGGAGCTATTTTGTCAGTAGGCTTCCCGATTGGTTGGTCATGTGAAAAGGACGATGTATTTACGCATTGGGATTAGTGCATGGTCTTTGTCACGTGACCTAAACCCAAAATCTAAACCCAAAACCTAAACCTTAAAACGAAAATTAAACATATACTCTAAATCCTAAATGCAAACCCTAAACCTAAACCCGCAATTTGTTAAAAAGTACATAAAAAGCGCTTCTATCAAAGTTGTAATCTCTACTAGCTAAGCCAAAGCAAATGGTGAGAGCAGAACCGAGGGTTGGGGACCACGTTACAAAAGGGATGGGAACCACTGCCTTAGTGTGTATCTTTCAAACACTTACTGTAAATATAAAAGATCGTTTGGGACACTCATAGCGTTTTCAGTGATGTGCAGCTTGTGAAAAATAGGACCTATCTTTTTGGACCTGCTTCAAACTTTTTGTGAATTAATGATAAAAGTCGATTTCAAACTGTGGTGCTTCCTTGAAAGATCGCATAGTTCTACCAACAAAAATTGCCATTTTCTTGGACTAGTAAAGGCTCACTTTTGTGTGATACCCAACGATTTTCGCAGAGAAGCTGGGGTATTTAAACAAGTGAAGACTTTTTCGCGACCCTTATTTGACTGCCCCCAAACGCCTGGTCTGGATCCGCCACTGTTACAATATATTCACTCGCACATTTTGTGACTTACAGATGCCCAGGTATGATAGGTAGGAGAAAGATACACCTAATTTTGTGTCTACCTGGGATTTTCTGTTCAAAACCGTTTTCTTGGTGAGCCTTTGAGTTTTTTCAACAAACCTTATTGTTAGCCCTCGATCTGGCATCTATTCACTAGCAATTGGGTAGTATACACAGGGGCGTAACGACGGGAGGGGGCAAGGGGGCGCAATTCCCTGTGCGCCGAATCATTATTTGGAAGCCGGCGGACTGTGGGGAGAGCCGAAAAGTCCCAACAATATCGCAAGTACTTTCTTCAATGCAGTAAATTTGCTTCAGAAAGACCTCATGTTCGAACATGGGGGCGCCAAACCTGATTCTTGCCCCGAGCGACACTTTACCTCGTTACGGCCCTGAGTGTACAGTAGACTACTTGGAGTCTGCCTTCACAAATGTCGGAAATTATTTGTGGATTTATTTCACTGATAGTGACCAACTGCAAGGAGAACGGTCATTTTCTAAACTTAAGATGGTAGAATGATTGACAAAGGAGCACCATGAGACAAAACAAGCTGAACAGTCTGATTCTAACGAGTATAGCGCACGAACACATGTGAAATAGACACTACCAGTACCATAAACAACTCTGCTACGGCAAAAGCTACAAAATGCAATCTCAAGCAGTCGGTTTGCTACTTTTGACAATCGGCTTCGACACTCATAAGGTGACTACACTGTTTATATACAGCAATGATCAAATTTGTTGACGAGTCTGGAAGATATTAATTACTGTCTCTCTTCTGCACTTGTGAGCTGTAAAGTAATTTATTCCTATTAGTGAAAAGATACGAACATACGTTTTTGGTAACAATGATATGTAGTCCATAATATCCACCTGTTGCTGTTTACGACAAGGTTTTTCGTACTTACGAAATTCGCTATGCCTAATGATAGTCACCAGAACCGTCGCCAGGATGTCGTCAATAGCGGGGCTTTACGTTTGTGCAGGGGGGGGGCTTGACATTTAAATTTGACAAAAATTCCACTGATTTATTGTTTCAAATTTCAATTTGGGGGTGGCTTGCAACTTTGTTTGGGGGGTCTAAGCCTACCACCAAAGCCCCCTCGTGTCGACAGGACTGGTAGTCACATGGATGCCCACAGAACTTGTGATTTAACAGTTGTTCGTTTGTTCAAGTGTATTTTTTGCTTAGGGCCCGCGCTCTTAGTCCGGCACTGTGCCAATCCATTGCTTAAAAACATTCAATCCGATATGAATTATATTTTCAAAAACACTTAATTGCAGATTGCAGCTCGGGCTCTTTACGGAGAAGCCCGAGTAATGCGCGAGCAGTGGCGGCTCATATGTAGGCACTGCGAAACTGCAGCACCCCCTATTTTCAAAATAAATTTCGTTTGATGTAAATTTATTGTTTTACTTTGATATTTAAATTTAGAGTAACAAGAAGAGTTGACAATGTGTCCTACCTTCCCAGAACTTTAAGCACAAAGCTAAATATTAGACATCTGTTTGGTTTTGTGTGGGAAGCACTGCAAATGACGGAAGTCTGGAGGTGTGAGCGCCGTGCGCTGTAACAAATTACTGGAAGGGTTGTGGCCTGTCAATCAAGCACAGCCAACCTGGAACTGCGAGCTGTGTTTTTCAAAGCGTCGGGCTGGCAAGCGAAATGACCTTTGACGGGCAGCAGCAACAGAACCACTTTGTTCGTCCTATAGTGATGGTGAGCAGTAAGAGGCAGCTTACTTGCATTGTAGCTTGTAGGCTCTGAAGCTTTAAGCCAGGGTCTCCAACTTTTTCATCTGAGGGCCACATAAGCTATTACACAACATTCCGAGGGCTGGACATCTTACGTAATGTGATTGTTTCGGGATGTTACATTCTACCAAATAAACAAGTTTTAGTAAGTATATCATTATTGGCACAATGTCTTTGCGGGCCGTAGTTGGAGACTCCTGCTTAAAGCGATATGCACACGGCATGCCTCTGCTGCGGTGCGTCTGGTATGTCTGCGACTGGTGCGGTGAGTTCAATGCGCCTTTGTATGCACGTCTGCGCATGAAGCGGTGCGTTCATTGCGCACGGCCTGGGCTGAACGGACAATTGAGACCCGAAAGTCGGCGATGACGTTGGTGTGCCGAAGCAGAAGATTGTTTTACCTAAGTTCTGACATCACATGTTACATATTGTTAAGGTGTTACTATTTTTGTACACCATACTGTTCAACGAAGCTACATTTAAGACTGTTCATTGAGACTTCCTGCTAGGCACATCAAACCGTTCACACAGCGCTTGCATGTACCACGTGACTTACCGGCCAGTTACGCCTTTGTGTTGAATACGTTTTTCTGTTTGCATTTCTGCTCGTGCATTTACGACCTCGCTGAGCCTTGCAAGAGAGTGGTTCAGGAAGTCAGCGGGCGAGTTTGTCGGCGTTTTCGACTGTTCAAAGTTACGAGTTAGTATTGCTACCGTAGTAAAGAAGTCGCCTCGCCTTGTGTGTCAGGGGTCGATAAAAGTTGCCGTTATCCGCTGTTGAACGCAACGCAAAATCGAAAGCAATAGATTGCACAGAATCACCTCTCAAATCTCCTGCCTGCCTCCCGTCTCAAGCAGACGCGAGCCTGAGCGACGCCTTGGTCCTCTCAAAACCAGGTTCACTGCTTCAACTTATGTATTTGCATGGCGAAACACGTCAACAAAAGTACAACGCACGGCCCTGGGATCAAGTGCCACGGGCCTCAGGCTATTTCAAGCCTGCGGTCGAAGTAAGCGAAGAACAAACTACTTAAAATAAATCACCTGATTTTTTGGAAAGTGCACAACAGCAGCGAGTTGGCTGAGTTTTTATTTAAAATATAAACTTGAGGCGTGAACAATCAAACAAAATAGACATACGAACAAATAACATATGCATAGATGCCAGTAGGTCAGAGCGGTCCAATGTGACAGAGCCCACATCAATGAAAGTGAGCGGTTCAATATGACAGTGCCCACGTGCGTTAAGACCAGTTTTTTTTAAAGGAAAATGTTAGGTACCCGCAATGAACCTGTCGGGACCCAATTTCTCTGATTCTAGGGATCCGAATCGGGTCCCTAAAACACCTTAAAAAAAACCTGGTTAAGACAACAAAAATTATTTAAAAACAAACACACAATTTCTTGCAATTGCATTAGGGCGGGGATCTGGCTTCGACTCAGGAAAGATAAATCAAGCATGGATTGAAATGCAATATGACAACAAATCGATGCACAGCGATACACATCATGATCCACTTCGCACCAAGGAAACGTTTTTCTCACCCCTGGAGGAATTGCCTCCACTTTTCGTAAAGTTCTATAGCCACTGGGTACGGCGATTCTGAAAAAAAAGACTTAAAATCTCAAATCAAGTTTGCTTTTATCAATGAAAGTGAGCGTCGGTGTTGGCAGGTTAATTTCAGGGAGGGGAAATTAGAGATTTTCACTGGCCAGAGCCAAACAAACAAAGAGGGTGAGCAATTAGAAAAGCATAGTGCCGAAGCAGCATGTTTATAGATGCATGGATACTCGGAAACTACTCGAAGAATACAATGGAAAACGACTCAATGCATTGAGAAAATAATCTAGTTTTCTGTATAAGGACTCAGCAGTGGCGTATCTAGGGTATGGCAGGCATGGCACGTGCCATGGGCGCCACTTTGACGGGGGCGCAAAAATTGTATGGCAAAAATGAAAGTTAGTGACTTACAGTTTCTTGAACCTCTTGTCTTGCGCCCCATGCGACTATTAAACAGAAAAGCTGCATCACCATAGCGCCCTCATGTAATGCAGGGCGAACTGCGCCAGCACCATCAATTAGTGTATCATGACGAAACGGTGGTGTTGCGACACAATACGACAGTCAGACATTGTGAAAGACCAGGAATTCTTACCCGGGGGG
>Ga0210059_1009337_pt1 | contig 15341 bp, 20 predicted proteins | sample Ectturendosymbi2_FD_188042 | JGI IMG/M metagenome (GOLD analysis project Ga0210059, IMG submission 188042) | Ecteinascidia turbinata endosymbiont from Florida, USA - Sample 2 (SPAdes) (version 2) | ecosystem: Host-associated > Tunicates > Ascidians > Unclassified | place: Key West, Florida... | reverse complement strand
GTATATAAACCAGTTCGGTAGTATCTCCACTTCATTCTGACGATATCCCCTGAAGAGTGTCAGACGAAAAGCTTTGGGATGAATCTCCTACTTCACGCCATCTTCAAGTTCTGTACCACCAAACGTCTTTTCAAGTATTTTCGCCAACGGTACAGTGATCAACATCAGCAAGCTTAAAAATAGTAATCTACATATGAATATGTAGAAATGTACAAGTCGTACATTTCGCCAAACCAAAAAATTTGGACCCAAATACTGTCAAAAAATCGCCAAACGCTTTCAAAATTCGCCAGATTTCCGGAATCTGGCGATAAATTCGCCAATATGGCAACCCTGACTTATACCATTGTAAAGCAAACTCCCGCCCCAGCGCACTTGTTCATAACCCTATAATTATACTTTTGCCTTCTTTCTGGCAATTCTCGATTTCAAAGCTGTGGCTTGTTGGGAAACTCTCGATTTGAAGATGTACTTTGTGGTAAGAGGAAGATTCTCCTTTTTGCGCATCAACACCAAACAAAATTTCAACACCAAACAAAATATCAACACCAAACAAAATTTCAACACCAAATAAACCTTGGAGTGAAGACGAAGCAACGATAGAATTTTTCGCAGAGCATTGTGGGTATCTCAATGAGTATTTTTGCAGCATCTCACTCTGTTGTTGGGAGAGTGAGCCACGCCGTGTGTGGACAGGTTTCGTGATTTCTGTTAAAGACCTTTTCAACCTATTTTCATGTCATTCTAGATCATCGCTTTTATTCCTGTTTTCCAGTCGCATCGAACAATAATATCTTTAGTGTTTCAACCATGTTCACCATTCTGATGGTGCAACACCAATCTCTGCTATGGTTGGTGTTTACTTTTTGAGTAACGATGGGTTTTGGGCTGTTTCATGAAAGAAAAACCATTTCAGTTCTTTTTCCAATTTTCCTTGAAATATTTACTGAAAAAGTTACTTTCCAGGAACTGGACCGTGTGCAGAAGGATTACGATATCTTGGTGGGAGAGCAAAACGAGCGAGAGAACTTCCTCGCGAAACGAGAGAAGGAGCTTGCGTCACTGAAAAAGGTTTTTGGTTGATTGCTTGTGAGGGCTCTGTCACGAGTATTCATCCGCGACACGTTTCATGTGCGCTTCATGGTTGAAATTGTTCACGTCACAATGGTGTCTGTTCATATTCCAGGCCCTTCGTGAGGAGGCTGAGGGGCATGATGAAGAAGTGGACATGATGAAAAAAATGCACGATGACGTCACGGCCAAACTGAGGGGTGAACTTGACAACCTTCGCCAGGTAACCTATATCTGGTGCTTCTCGATATTTCTTCACCATTTGCTGCTGTGACGTCATAATTGCTGACAACGTGCACTGTGAAACCGTCATGTTTGTTTTTCTTATACTTCAGTGTGTTCTGTATCTTATCTCTGCATGTATTCGCACCAGGGCGCAACCTGTTGATATTTTCGGGGGGCAACCTGATTGTAACTTGTTGCACTATTTTCGGGGAGGGGCAAAGTGATTGTAACTTGTTGTACCTAACAACAAAACATGTTTCTGAAAATTTAGGGGGGACAATTGCCCGGTTTGGTTGCCCCCCTGGTTGTGGGTCTGGTTCATGAAATCCAGATAAATGTCATAACATACACAGTTGCCATGTATGCTGACACATGCAAATATGACAAAGTCAAGATAAAGTCAAATGCAACGTAAAAGCAGAAAAACAACATAAATCAATAGAAATGACAAAGAAGCTTGAAGGCAAGCAAAGTATGACGAGCTGGTAAATATGCAAATGAATAAGTTAGTAATGTACATAGGAACTAGTACATCATGGTGATGCAGAAGCCATAACATGATGTTGCAATGAGGGTTTGGTTGTTGGGAACATAGAAAGTTAACATGTCTAAAAGATGCTCGCTCTTGAGGGGGATATGCAAATTTTTAGGCATAGCTTTGAAAACAAGGCGAATACTTTCAAGTGGACGTTGGTTTTGTGACTTCATTTGTTGCAGAAAACGTTTCTACCATTAAGTCTAACCACGTGGTTTGATGATGCAAACAGACAGGATTGTGACGAACCGTTTGTTTGAACCAATCACAGGAAAGTGCGAGCGCCGTTGAGGCGAGACCCATCTTGGAAAAGCAGATCTCGGCTCTCAAGGATGAACTGAAGAAGGTGAAAGAGAAAAGAAGAGAGGAGCAGAGGAGGATGAGCGAGAGCTCGGATGAGGGAGGAGCGGCTGTGAACAGAATCGAAGAGGAACTGAAGCTAACCAAGGATTTGCTGAAGAAGACCCAGGATGAGTTAAAGGTTTGACTGAGTTAACTTCACTCTGCGCATGCATCTGACATTAACTCGAGTACATGTGTCTGACATGAATTTGATGCCTTTTTTTGTAAATAAATCTCAGTGGTAGTCTACCTGGCAACACCATTCGTGAAGTTTAAACAGCAAAAATTGTTGTTTGCGACATAGTTTTTTGAACTTGTTTTGCGCAACTTAAGAGGATGAGCCGAAGTGAATTTAAATTATCTGTTTCTGCGCCCACTTGTGGTTTTCCAGTTGATTCTCTTTTAATTTTGCCTCAGTTTAAATGCTTTGGTTTTATTTCTTTGTTTTTCGCTGATGTGGGCAAAGTTTGCATTTTTGTCACGTTGGTATTAAAACATTTTCGGCTCGTGTGGAAGAAATTAACAGTGAATTTGTTATTTCTTCAACTCCGGAATATTCTTGTTCATGCTGATCAAAATAATATGTATTTTCAAAAAATCTGTTTTTCAAATAATCTGTTTTTTAAAAAAATTGAAAAATCTGTTTGTTTTATTTGATCTGCTTTTTTCATTTGAATTCTTTGAAAAATGTGTTTTTTGAAATTCTTTGAAAAATCTGTTTTTCAAAAAATTCTTTGAAAACATGAATAGCGTCATTGTTAGCGTGCTTAACAACCTTGCAACCTCACCACCGCTTGCTATCGATAGATAATCGACCAGGTTCGACTCTGACCCCCAACCTCACCCAGGGTTCATATGCGGTATTGAAAGTATTGAATTGTGAAGTCGGTTTTCAAGACCTTGAAAAAGTATTAAATTTGGCTAAAATGTGTATGAAGTATTGAAAAAGTATGGAAATTTTATCAGGAAAAGAAATAATGAAGTTTCTGAGCAGAATCATCTCTTATTCCACTGATGAGTTTAAATCTGTAAGCAATATAATTGTTACTGATTCAAAATTTATGGGACATGCCAGAGCAACTGACGTGTAGGCTTGTGCTCATGATAGCGTAGAACAGTGGTTCCCAACCATTCACTTACCATGTACCCCTTCAGCATTCCGACAAATGAGCATGTACCCCTACAGCATTTCAACAGATAATGATGTACCCCTTCAGATTTTTGAGAGATGAACATGTACCCCTAAAACTCCTTATGACAAAATATTTTTTCATGATTTTTCACAGATATATTTAACAGTACACATATAATGACTTTTGTAAATAATATTAAGTGATATATGTACAAATATTTGAAAATAAACAACATGTAAATATATTTTTACCTTCTATTGCTAACCTTAAATGTACCCCTTCAGATAGGCAAATGTACCCCCAGGGGTACATTTACCCCAGGTTGGGAACCCCTGGCGTAGAAGACACGTTAGTATACAATAGCAATGTACTACTGTCAACGGATGGCCCACAATGTGTGAATCTGTGTTTCACGAACAAAATTTTGGAAAAATGAAGATAAGTGCTGGTATTAATTTTTTTCATTTAGGGTTAAAAAGGTATTGAAAAGTATGGAAGTGTTTTTTGAAAATGTGTGGGACCCTGCCCGCCTGTGACGTCCTCGTTCTACGTAAAAGACGCGATTCTTCGATCGTTGCCGTTATTTTTTTCAGGAAGCGGAACGTACGTCATCAGACCTTCGCCGAGAAGTGAAGAACCTCGAAAAGAAGGTTCAGCTCGGCAATAAAGACAAGTACAACGCTGAGCGCCTCGAACAGCTCAGCAAGGAACTGGCTGATGCTAAACAGGTTGGGGGAATCACCGCTTGTGGGTTGCTTCTAATGGCGTAGTGGTTTTGGTGTAGTTTTACTATCACAGATATTGCTGGCAAATCACTTGGTATCACTTAAAATGAGAAAAAACATTGCAGCATTTCGGGAAAGCTACTTTGAAATACCGGTTGTGACGTCACAAACTCATTCTTTGTTTCAAGGAGAAGAAAGTTTTGGAAACGAAGCTTTCGTCGCTGGAGGCGCAGCGCTCGACGCTGAAGTCACAGATGCAGAACGCGAGAGACGAGAGGGAGGATGGGGAGAGGGAGGTGGGTTCCATGCCGGGGTGTCGGTGGGGTCAAGTTAGTGCGTTCCATGGCGTCTTCCAGCTGTTGTCAACACCGTAGACGTAGATGTAAACTTCAAGAAATAACAAAACAAACATGTTTCGAACAAAATAAAAAAATGTTCACTGCATCTGTGGTTTGCTTGCCGATGATTGGCAAGATGTGCTCGCTCATGCATGTCCAGCTGGTTTATTCTACGTCATCTGCTTTTGGTTGATACGTAACAATAGATACGCAACCTGGAGAGCGATTCATCGCGATTGAAAGCGCGCGTGCAGGAACTCGAGAACGAGGTCGAAAGGTTAAAGAAGGAGGTCAACCGAGGTCGAAGGCATTTGGAGGTCTGCGGTCGATTTATAAACATCTGAATTTTGCGTTTATTTTTACACAACCTCAAACAAACTTTACTTGGTTTGTTGATATAAACATTTGTGAACGAACATCGAATTCAAGTTTATAAAAGTTTTGAGTGAAACATCTGTAACAGTTAATCAAAGTGATATTTCTAAGTTCGAAACGAATATATTAGTTGACAGCGATTTGAAAACTTTCGTTTATTCTTCACAGCTTCTTGTTTTTTTTGTTGATCCTTGCGAACAAGTCCAACGATTGTGTGCATTTTATTTGTATTCGGATTAGCACGAATTTTCAATGAATATTTTGCATGTAGCTGGTGTAACATTTCAAATACGATTCCTTGGTTGCATTGTGAAGATCAGAACTCTTTTTCGTCTGTGAATGTGCCATGTAGCTTAAGGATTATACCTGCAACTACCACCAAACGATTTTACTTTCATGGTACAATACAAATTGCTCGATTGCACTAGCCGAGCTATTTGCTTCTGTGTGTGAAAGACAAGACTTGCATTGGGGTCGATGCTCCGTGTGCTGTGGGGTGATTAAACACTGATTGTTGCATAATCAAACGCTAATGCCTTCAAACAATATTTGTTGCAAGTCAATACCAGCACGGTGTGCATATTGACTGAACTTGCGCTGCTGACTGAAGTGAGATAAAGATCCTTGCAAAACATGTGGTTGCACAGTTGACTTATTCTTTCCTAGTAACTTCAGCAAAATCGAACAGTAACCACCTCAAAATATCTGTTCAACCCTGATCCAGGCCCAGCTCTGTGAACTGGAGAAGCTCTCCTCCGACTCAGAGAGGAAGATCTCGGAACTCTTGACACAAAAAGCTTATCTCGAGAAATGCCTCGCTGAGTCCAAGGTAGACACGCACGAGTGACTTCAGTGCGCATGCGCACTAACCCAATCGTGCCACCCAGAGGTGGCAGCAAGCCACGCGCAAGCTGGCTCTACTAACCGATGTTTGTTTGCGGTCTGTTGTAGCTGGTGTGTGAATGAGATGTTATTATGAAGTTATGTAGAACCTTATCTCAACCTCAAACATGTTGTTTGATCAATGCTTTCGCTGTCAGTGTTCGGGAACTTTACTCACGTCAAGGCTTGTCGTAATTATTGGGAAAAGAACAACATTTTTAAATGGTTTCCACTTGCTCACGGCAATGAAACCACGTGGCGGATATGACGTCATGCACCCGCGTGTAAAAAGCAGTATCGCTTTGATCATAATTTTAACCTTTGCACTGCTGTTGCAAATCAGATGAAACATGCTTCGATTGTTAATTTATTTCTCAAAATCCTTCGAACCACTGTAGAACATGGACCGACGGACGCATTTGTCGAGGTTTCGTTGCTCACGTGACCTGAACGTGACTTTTAAGTTTGAATTTTTTGTTATTTTGTGTTTTTACCCCCTGCATGCTCGCAATGGTGCTGGGGCTTGGATCGATGTGGGCCCTCAAGTCCCCCAAAACGTTTTGCAGCAATAATTGCTGCTGCGTTCTGACTCGGGCCAACTGTTAATTATCAAACTCATTAGATGATTCGAACTGGTGCATGAAGCGGCCATCATGCCGTCGATAAGCTCAATTTACCCCAGCCTTGATCCAAGCCCCTGTTTTGACCCCCCAGGTAATGACCTCTAACCCGCCTTCTGATTGGCTACCGAATGATGTGCATGAGCTCGAGCGGCAGAGATCTGAGCTTGAGAGCGCTTTAGCGGAGCAGCAGAGCGTGACGGAAGCATTGCGGCAGAAGATAGAATCGCTCGTTGCTGAGGTACTGCCTCTACGTCATCCGGTTGCTATGACACTCTTGTCACGTGCTCAGCAGGTTTGACCGCAGCCCACGCTGTCGTCATGCCAACAGTCTGTGCGACCATCCCGTTGCCACCCATGGTAGATTGGTTGCATGCTAGAATGGTTGCATGGTGGATTGGTTGCATGGTAGAATGGTTGTTGTGGAATATCGTCACGTCATCAAACCACTCTTTCCGCATCATAACTCATGCATGACACAGATAATAAACAACTGTGCGTTTGAATATTTCACATTTATTTTCACCTCGATTGCCGCCATGACGATTTAACAATCGTGAATATATTGTTCCTACACCTGATATGCATGCTCTGCATTTGCCTGAACAACAGTTAATGGTGTGGCTGAATTTTAACAAAAGCTTCTGATGTATGTGAACAGTGCATCGTTTAAACAATATTTTGTTGGTTTCTTCTACGCCATAATAACTTAAATGATGATTTTATCATGTTTTCTGCCGCCATCATCAAATCCATCGTAGACCAACATATTGTAGTCGAATGTTAGATGCTCCACAGTAAGCACAGGTGCAGGGGCAGACAAATGTTTGGGGGTGCGAAGGAGTTTTGCCCAAATTTGCCCGAAAAAAATTTTTGGGCCACTTGTGCGAATATTTTCTCATTACGACCGTTTTTGGGATGACCTCCAAAAAAACAGGTCTTCATGTGATTCTGCAAACGTTGGCGTTTTGTTTCAAATCAAAATACGTTGGGCGCCATTTTTGCCCGCATTTTCAGGGAGTTTGCCCAGGATTTTGCGAAGGTTTTCACGGATTTTCTGAGATTTTGTGCGGATTTTCAGCAAATCAAAACTTTTCGGGGATTTCTTGAACCTTCTGCACCCCCACCTCCTACACCACTGACCGATAACAATGAAGTATTTCAATGTAAAGTAATTTCGGTTGATTTTTAATGTTTCACGTATTAACGTTAAACTTGTATGCCGGTGAAGGACAACGTTGTTCTATGTTTTTTAGAGTTTCTCCAACTTTAATGCTAGTTAAGGTTCTGTCAATAGTTTGGAAATTATTAAAAATATATTTTGCTTGCTACTTCATCATAATGTCGTTTTTCAAAATCTTAATTTCATTCTTCGCGTTGCTTTGCTACTTGGAAGTAAAGAAACTATTTCCCAGTTGTGTTTTCTGGGGGCGGCTGTAGATAATATGCTGCTATTTCCACGATTGACATCGGTTCGTGCTGTATCCATCAATTCGTGTTTTGATTGGTAATGAACGAATGTGAAACAAAACGTAATGGTTTTAAGAAAAATGTCACACAAAAATGTTTTTAATTTCTTTTACATTCGGTAAAAAACACCCCCGCCGTGTTCCAGCAAAGCATCAGTAAAGAGCTAGGTTTGGTGTGATGCGTATGTTGCTTGGCAACCGAATTTAAGTGAACATTATTTTGAGCGGTTGAATCGCGCCATCCTAACCACGTGTTGCAACCCCCCCCACAGTTGCAGAACATGTCTTCTGCGTCTGACCCGGAAGCCACCGGTGAAAGCTTGGAACAGCTCGAAGAATTTAAGAGAAACACTGCTGGAGAATTGGAAACACTGCGGGCCGATGTGGAGGCGAAAGCCAAAGCGCTTCGGGAGTCGGATCGGACCAATCAGAAGCTCCAGGAAGAGGTGGGGGGTTGGGTTTAATTTTGGTTGCCCTGACAACTGTATCTGTTTTTTTCATTTCGCAAAGTTTTACTGTTTCAAACATATTATTACTTCATTCCGGGCACGCCCGATACGACGCATATTAAAAAGTAGTCAACCCCCGCTAAGGCGAGGAATTGAACCCCCAACCTTTCGATCTTATACGGGTGTTTACTCTCCAGCTGCGACGGATGGATGTCGAGCTCGAGGAAGAGCTGAAAGAACGGGAAGCTACTTTGTCCGAGTCTCGACAAGTCGAGAGGAACTTACACGACCTGAAGAATCGCATGGCGATCGCTAACCGCGATAAGGAGGAGAAAGACAGGGAGATCGAAAAGCTGCAGGTCATTATGACGTAACAGTGGCCTATCGTTGTGATTGTTTGGCAGCAGAGTGAATCGAGAATTGCGTTGTTTTAAAAGCATTGTGTGTTGACTGCAAGCTCAGAAAATGTCATTCGATTTTTTTTCAGTTTGTTTTTTCAACAACTCTTTACGAATCACCATGGAAACGACAGAATATTGCTTGCTTTACAGCTTTCAAAACTTCAGTTTTTTGCTCTTGTATTCATCATCGTTAATGTTTGCTCTGCAATTTTAGATTTTTAAGAAAAATTCTTTATTTGCGGCCTAATGCACTTGCATGACGTGCATTGCTGATGACGTGTGTTGCTGATGACGTCAAGAGCATGTTTACGTGAAGCCATTCAATGAGCTTGTACGTTTGAAGGGTATGTTGTCGCTGACTGAAGACGACAAATTGAACCTGGAGGAGAAACTGGATGCTGCAGAGGCTGAAAAGATGGAACTTACCCGACATCTTCGTAAAATAAAGGAGGATGTCAAAGACAAGGATCTTGAAATCGAGGAGCTCAGATGCAGAGTTAGTGGTTGATTGATGATGTGTAGTGGTCAAATGTGGAGCGTGTTTATTAGTAACGCTGCGATTTTCATCAATAACATTCAGAATCACCTGTTGGCAGCAAATTACTGTAAACGCCAAAGTCGTCCAGTGTGTCCGGTTGCCACGTTGAAGAAATACAAAGAACATAAAATCGCCAGCAAGTTGTTAAGAAAGTTCTGAAAACTGACTTGTTTGACAAAATGGCGTTGTTTGGTTCCTTCGTCAAATGTTTTGTTCACAAAAAATTTCTGAGCAGTCAGAGTTTATACAATGCAGTGCTTCATCGCACGATTCCCCAAACTTTTGGGGCCACGGAACCCCGATTTTTTAATCTTTTTCACCGGACCCCAGTCTCATGTTGCATCAATTTTTGCACCCAACCAGCACAGAAAATTAATGCAAAATGAAAAATACACGACATTGAATAATGTTTTATTGCAAAACATTGGCACCATTAATGGGATGGATGGGATTGCTTCTCTGCACAAGTGGTCAGTTCTCGGTTTTGCAAAATTATATAAATTACGAATCACTGCGGTAATCACTTGTGGCAGAGTGCATACTGCACGATGGATATGTTCAACTTCTGCTGTTCCATGCTACATGTACCCACTGTGCAGTCATAAAGAAGGTTCCCCAGTGGTTGCTTGGCCACAGTTGGGAAATCCTACTTTATCGTATATTTCCTTCATAAATGTTTTGTATTTCGGTTCAGATATCTCAGTTGCTGCTTGATAGGCTGGTTGATGGTGTTAAAAAGTGTGAAGAATTTCGTTGCTGAACCCTGATTGGTCGAAATGTTGATGAGTGCGTGATTTAAATGAACACTTAACGTTCAGTTTGACAAGATTTGAGTTGAATCGACACCTCCAATAGCTAGACGGCTACCTGTTTGTTGTAACTTCTTTGCAGATGATTATATTTTCGCTGTGTCATCAGGTACAAACTGCTGAGTCATCTACAAGTGCGGATCAGGAGTCACGGTTGAGTGAGCTTGAGCATGAACTCAAGATGAAGGAGATGAATGTGAATGGATTGAAGGAAGCTCTGGAAGCGAAGCATGTGGAACTGGAAGAGAGCGAGCTGAAAGTGTCTGACCTCAACAAACATGTAACCATTCACTGAAACTGAAATGCTTTAAATGCATAGAGAATCGAATGGTAGTGGAGGATTTTGTTTCCGGTGCTTTTAATGAGCGCAGTTTTTCAAAAAACCCGCCCAGTTTTGAAGCCTCACTGCACAGTATTTTGTATGTTGTTTATTTGCGAAGATGGTTCGAAATCCATGCGCATTTTTCTGTTGACCTTAATTTTTGTTTTATGCCAACCTGCATCATCTAAAAATGCCCTCCCCGGTTTTCATGTGGGGAGGGGGTAAAAATGCCCACCCCCCGATTCATGTGGGGAGGGAGTATGCAAGAACGCATAAATGATTTGTGAGGCTGCTGAGAACACTGGAACGCGATATTTAAAGTGGTTATGACGTGTGCGCTGGTTACGTGTGATTTCTGATGATGTCACTGCACAGTGGCTTTTTAAATGTATTATGACGCAACAATGTTGATCTTCAGCTGAAAGAAACCGAGTTGTTGGTTGAGGAGTCGACCCGGAAATTACGTGATGTTGAAAAGAAGAGAAGATTGGCTGCGAAGGAAGCAGAGGATATGACGTTGGCTCTTAGTCAAAAAGTTGCCGAGCTTGACGAAACTCAACGGAAATTGCGACGTCTTGACGCACAGGTGACGTCATATTACGCTGAAAGTGGCGGCTGTGATGCATGACGAGACTTCCTTTATTTTCTGGTAATCAGCGATAACTTTCCACCAGTTCCTGCACAAGATGCGGTCTGCAGGTGATAGGCGTGCGCGCAAAATAAACGAATAGTTGTCCGGTTAAAGTTGAGGAAGTCCTCGTAGACGATGTTTTCTTGATGAGATTAACACAGAAATCTTTTTATTTGTTGATAACGACGCAATGAAACGAAATGCGAATCTGTGGAACTTTGCTGTTCATGCGTGAAACGTAGCTGTTCATGCGTGTGAGACTTATCATTCCCAAATACGTGACTATTACTGGATCTTGTAGTTGGTTCTTGGAAGCTGTTGAGTGTTAACTTCACACCGTGTGAAAATAACGACTTCATTAAATTCTTGTAAAAAGTGGCGTCACCTGGCAACGATCGCATTACGTCAGGTCGTGATATTAGCGATTGTTGCGTCACAGTTGGCGGATACGGAAGCTGCGGTATCTCAGTCATCCAATCTTCGGATGGAGTTGGAGAAAACAAAGAGAAAGCACAAAGAGGAGCTGTTACGGTTGGATGCAGAGCTCGACGAAGCGAGAATCAATCAGGAGGAGGCAGAGAGAACAGTGGCATCGTTGGAAGATGAGGTCAGGCCGTGGATGCAGTGGCCTCCTGTCATGAGTAAATGGTATCTCACTGTGTGTGATGGCCCTGAATGAGGTCGGAGGACTTTCTTCTCCAGTCTCCACCAATTCATCAGCGGCAATGTTCACAGTCGACTGAAGCAAGTTTGTCCGTGGCTTGATCACTATTTCGTAACTACACAGAATAATTAGATGACATTTCGAAGCTTAAGAAAACTTATTCCCAGCAGGAACATTCTTGTTGTTTGTCAAATACATGGCCTGTTTACTTTTTTCAACTCAGTGAGTTTCGTTGCCTAGCAACCTTTTCAACGCCATCCTCACCGCATTGTTAGCTAACAATACAAGCTTCCTGCCAGGGGTCTTGTTCTATGGACTGTTAGGGTCCCAGACCGAGATTGAGTAACTAGTGGTGTGGAACGAGATGGGAGTTTGGGGGTGGAGACGTCACGGGCGAGTGACGAGTTTCACTTTATTGTTGTCAAGAGCTTTTCATTTTGCCTGAAATCTCAGTAAAAGTACTTTTATGCGTTGTTTGGTTGATGGGAAGACTCAATCGCATTAGTTGTGTTCGTTACGTATTTTGCTGTGCTTCCTGACACCGAAGCATTTCCAGCGTCCATCTTGTGTCATAGCTGCGAGGTTATGAAGCGCGATACCAGACAGTCGCTGCTGAAGCCATGGAGCTGGACAAACAGCGCAGGGGGGCTGAACAGGCCGCTGTCCAGGCCAGGAAAGATGCGGGGGAGAAGGCCAAGTCCCTCGCTATATTTGAAGAGACAGTCGATAAGATGAAGGACCAGGTAAGTGTTCAGCTTGATTCGCAAATATTTATTTAACTTTTGCGGTCTTCTTAGAAGACAACAGTGCTGTGGTTTAGGGATGATGGAGAATACTTTTGAATTGTTTTTCTTAATTTATTTTATTGGTTTAATCCATGCACTAGCTTTTCAAATTCAATGATCTTACAAATAAAATGTAAACAAAGCTAGATAAGTGTTTGGTTTATCAACTTTGTACTTTGTCCAGTGTTAGACCACCTGCAAAAGTTGTGGAATGAACTTTCGTGATGTTCTTCTTCTGTTGTCAAAACCGTGTCATTTAATGGCTTGCCGCTTGATACCCAGCGATATACTTCCTGATTATAAGTATGCTTTTAACCCGGTCTACTGCACTGGAATGCTGAGGATACAACTTTCGCTGCTAACCATACCACGTGACCACATTCTTGCACCTGAAGCCAATTGTAAATATTAGTTCTCATTGATTTCGACATGCTTCCTCTGTATCAGCTCAACCGATCAGAGACAAGAATCGACCAACTGTCCAATCAACTTCAAGAAGCCGAACGCCAACGCAACGAAGCGGAACATAAATGCAAAACCCTCCAATCAGAATTGAGCGATAAAGAGCGCGAAGCAGACGACAGTGAACGACGTCTTCGAACATTCCATGATGAGGTGGTTGGTCCCTTCTATGTTTTCCTGAAATTATTTTAAACATGTTGATGCGCTTCGTCATGAAAGGATTTGAGGCTAAATTCCGCAACGAATGCTTGGCGTCCCAATTAAATTATACTGTCAGGGCCAAGCGTCGAACTCATGACCTTTCCGTTTTGAGCTTTACTCATTGGTTGTTTGAATGTAAAGGTAGCCCCACATCACAGTACGTCTAAGCTACGGAAGCTGTTTAGTTGTCAAGTATAATTGGGATGACGTTCGGGGTAGAAGTTGACGAACAGTGTGTTGTGTGCCATATGCCGTGTTGTGTGCTGTGTGCTCGGGATGCTCGCCCCGCAGTCCGTGTTGGAGCGCATCGTGTGAAGCTCTTCGGGTATCGTGGCGGCAACATAAAAGCAAAATATGGGAATGCCATCTGTGATGTCATAGTTTATGTCACAAACCAGATAGGAAATGTTGCAAATAATTTCACTTCCCGACAAAGCTCACGGTGCTTGTGTGACGTATGAAACGACAAGTTGTGACGTAACAGATGATGAACGCGAGTCACGTGAGCGAAGAAGCTCGCTTGGCATTGGTGGAGCTGGAAGCGTCGAAGCGTGACGCGAATGAGGAGGTAGAGGTGCTGCGCAAGGAGCTGGAGCAGATGAGGAGGAGATTGGAGGATGCCGAAGACAAAGTGGAGATGTTGGAGACTCAGGTGAGATGAGATGATTGGAAACAAGCAGTCGTTGCTCGTCTTCTTTGAGCATCCGGCACCTCGTTACTTTGGATACATTTAAAATATTCTGATAAAAATGGTGGTAAGTTTTCTTGTTGCTGGACTTAATTAATGCGCATGACGTTGTGCAGATGTCAGAGAAGGACTCCGCGCTGCTCCTGGAGCAAGAAAGAGTTAACGCCGCGATGAGGAGGAGAGATGCTCTGATGAAGGAGGTGGATGCTGCAAGGAACGACCTGGATGAGAGGACCCGTGCTCTGCAGCAGACTCATGACTCCCTGTGCGACATGGAGAAGAAGGTGGGAACCTCTCTTGCTTGATATCCACCCATGTTTTGATCAGAACAGTGAGAAGGAGATAGTTTATATTTCGTGTCTGGTCTGGCTTCAATATTAGACATAACTTGGTTGTATAAACTAAGTTTTCATTTGAGCAACAGTCTACAACAGGCCCTGCGCTGTTCGTATGCAATCGCTCAACGCTTAAACTCCGTATTCAGCAACACGTGAAGAAATTTGTTATTTAACTTCAATGTCTTGCGCAACGTTTCAAACGCTTCAGATGGAAACCCCTCCAGGAGCTCCGATATGGGACAGCACTGTTGCGTTGCTGGCTGCCATGGCGAGTATTCGAACTCGCAACGTTCAGATCATGGGATTGTATTTCTGAGTTTGTGAAATGTTTTCTTTTCAGCTGAATGATTTTGAAGCCAACCGCAACCTCGCCAAGGATAAGGTTGGTGTCGCAAGCGGTGGATCCGATGATGCCAGGGATAAAGTGGAGGGGTTGGAGAAGGAGCTCGCTTTGTGTCGTCAGAGAGCAAAGAGAGCAGAGGAGGAGTTGGAGGAAGCTGAAAACAAAGTTGGTGAACGTTTGATTTGCTGGGAAGAGTGTTGGTTGCGATAGAATTATCTCAAATTGCAAGAGCAAGCTCATGATGCAGTTGGTGATGAATGATGGTGATCTGAAATACTTTTCTTGCCTAACTATAAGACAAACATAAATAACTAAGTCAAACAAAATAACTTTCTACTCTTTTTCCTTCTCCGTTTTCATCACTTGCATGAGTGAGCTGATCAACCCGTTTTTCATTCATACTGTAGTAGACGCTGTCGCACTTTCCTTCAAGCTTGCTTCACCATCTTTCACTTTTTCTATTTTAACAAAACCTTTTCGTTAAGATGGAGTCCACTCAGCGACGATGCGGCGAGCTGGAGGAGGAAGTGACGTCACGCGACAAAGACATCGCTTCTCTGCGAGAAAACCTGGAGGAGATGACGAGGAGGTCACGTGATCCAGAAAGAGCGGAAGAGAAGAGCAAGGAATTGAAGAAGCAGGTGCGGAGACAGAAAAGTTTGTATCATGGTTCTCAGCAAAATGTCAAAACATCCATTTTATACTCGATTTTTTTGTTCTGCAACTGTGAAACAAATACCACTAGTGGTGCAGTGAAAGTTTGTTCGAATTCACTAGAATCCCAAGTCATTCCCGTTGGTGAATGTTTGAATGGCTGGTGTGGGGCGCTGTAGTCTATCGCCAGAGTGGGGGGTGCATAGTCTGTTTTTTTAAGGTTTATGAGTTTTTTTTACCAGCTTCATTGGGTCACCTGGGCTTTCACCTTAAGATTGGCAGCTACCCCTTTAAACACTTCGCATAATGAGCACAGATGTGCAATGACCCCCCCCCCCCCC
>Ga0210059_1009335_pt1 | contig 15341 bp, 7 predicted proteins | sample Ectturendosymbi2_FD_188042 | JGI IMG/M metagenome (GOLD analysis project Ga0210059, IMG submission 188042) | Ecteinascidia turbinata endosymbiont from Florida, USA - Sample 2 (SPAdes) (version 2) | ecosystem: Host-associated > Tunicates > Ascidians > Unclassified | place: Key West, Florida... | reverse complement strand
TTGTTATTCTGTGTTACGTCACAATGCAAAACAACGCTACCATCTGTTGTTCATAGACCTGTGGTAGGCTAGGTAGCTGGTAACCAAAACATACAGATATCTCAAAAAGTAGATGTGCCACAAAAAAGTAATGACATTTTTAAATCAGCGTCAAAAATACTTTCAGAGGCACTTATTGCCATCACCATTTAAATTTTGCTGTTGACCAGTGTAAATCGTTTTGCTTCTGCGAAAGTCTATTGTTGTGTCATAAATGTGCTCAATTAAGCAATTTTCACTGATATCTCAGTACTTGGATGATGTCAGGCTAGAAACCGCATATCTTTGGTTAATCCGGATTTTCGCTTAAACTGGATAAAATCGTTGGTCAAATCGAATCCAGATTAACCGAGGTTTACTGTAATTTTTTTTGGGTCATTTCAAAAACCTTTCGGTTTACGAGTGAAAAAAACCCAGTCCTGTATGGAATGTGTTTAAACAGAACAGAGACCAGGCTACATACAAATATGGATCTGGCTTTCTGCTGGATACTGACTTCAATTTTTTCTTGAAAGTTTGAGCATGCACTGTGTATACAAAAACTATGAAGAGAAATAGCAGATTTAGCAAATGAAGCACTTGTGTGTGCTTCAGTTGCAGGGTATATTATGAAACTGGCACAAATATGCTAAACTATCGTGAATTGCCTGGTATCCAGCAGGTTTTCCCAGGGAAAAAAACTGGTACCAAAAGTGTAAAATAGCTCATTTGAAGTTCTGCTTATTTTGAATTTTTTGAGGTTGTTTAATTTTTTTAAAGAAATTAGTAAAGATGGATTTTTGCAGCTTGTTTCCAACGTATAAAAATAGTCACAATAGTATGTTAGTTAAGTTGCAACACATTGTAAATAATCATGGTCCAGCTAGATACTGAAGCACTAACAGTACTGGTTCATTTGTCACACAGTTGAAGAGTCAAATGTTAAAGTTGTTAAAAATTGTAAAGATCATGGAAGCTTCTTTTGAAAAATTTTAGAGCAAAATTTATTGTTTTATCAACAACACCAATTTGTTGATCCATTAGCTGCTACTTTTTCAAAAGTAGCTCACACCTTTCACAATACTCTTGATATGCAAGATCTAAACTCCAGTAGTACCTCTTGGTTTTGAGATTTGTAAAAACTTGTTTCGATATGTGTCCACATGATGCAGTATATAGCTGACCACCATAATATTCACAGGAGGAATCTACCATATCACTCAACACTGTAGACAGTGTGGATGGATTTGTGTCAGACATCAATGGTGGACATTGGGATACTGTCCTGCAGGTAAGCTGCTTTGGAAAGGTGATATCTTCCTACTGGTGTGTTTAGCATAATTAGCGAGGTTGTATACTACACTTGGAAGTGATACTATGATGCTCACGCAATTGATTGAGTATACTGCTTTGAATAAATAACCTATTAGTTTGGGTTATCCACTCCTGTTAGAATAAATTTTTATCACTTCACTTTGCGCAACTACTTTTCCAGATTGCGTGTCTGCTCAACCTTGTTTGAGTAATATGCACTTACACAGAAGCTGAATTATCTGAATAGCATTTTGTGACACTCATGCGTTAAAAACTTCTGTATCAAGGTAATATTGTTGCAAGCCATACATACTGTTAGCCACAAATATTGTTGACTTTACCACTAAATCCCTTGACTATCATTTGAAATAGCTTCTTTTAGATAAAAACGAGTGTCCGAGTGACTATTACTGCTTCAAACGTCTTTATGTCTTCAAACGTCTTTAGCTTCAAACGTCTTTATGTGTCAATAAAAAACGCAATGTCAAACTTGGTGTTTAATTTGTGAACAGTCTGTGGGAATGAAATAACTATTATTTGGTTATGAAAATTGTGTGGCTTCTTGTAGCAAAGTTCTAATACTGCTCCGGTTTCGTTATGGTCGTCATTTTTTCAAATAACAAAGGAAGACGGCAAATGTTTTTTTCCTTGGAATCGACTCAACTGTGTTGAAATCACAGTGCTAAATTGGTGGAGTGTCGTGCAGGGAAGAACCCAAGTTTTTCACATTAACTGATGTTACTGCTTAAAAGCGTATTGACATCCGCTTGGTTGGGACTGTACTTCGTGTTGCGTAATTCTGTTTCACCTACAGAAACATTGCTGTTGAAAATTTTTGGTTTGTTACCAGAAGTTGAATCCTCCAGCTGCGTGGTTACCGTATGTTATGAACGTGCGCCTTAAAAAAATGAAAAATGTTTGCATATAGAAGAGTTTTAGGTTAAAGTTAAATTTGTCGATGCGTGCAAGAAATGTTTTAGCTCTACACCAAAAAAAAACTGTAAACAACGAAGTTCTTCATAAGCGATTGGTTGCACACATACTGTTCTCAATTCCACCTATTGGCGGCCAATGCAGACCGTAACGGATTAAGTTTGCGATACCACACGTTAAAGCGAACATACAAAAACTGTGGACTAGGTTGTTCAGTCGATCACACCCCTCAACATTTAATGAGTTTTCTTCCAAAGGCTTGAACTTGATGGCCGCATTTTACTCCAATTCAATTTGGAGTAGTTGTGATGAAGAAAAATTTCAGACGTATTTTGAGTGTACTGGGTGATCAACACAGTCTATCGTATGTAACGGCTCGCTAGCTTATTTCTGAAAAAGCCGCTTGAGAAAATATGTATGCCTCCAGAAAGTTCTTCGCGTTGCATTTACATCACAAAATTGTCTGTGTAATAGTCTCGCACTTCAACTTTCCCTTCATCATTTGGTTTTGCTAAGGCGGCGCTACGTTAAATTTGGAAAGATGGCATGGAAGCTGAGAAACCAACGCTGAGGTTTCAGTTTGCACAGTTTTATGAGGTATTATGTTTCAGTAATGGGACTAAACGAAAAAAAAAGATTTTCCGCTAATGAACAAAAAAATTAGTTTTCTACTGAATCGAGCTTCAGAGCAAGTTAAATTGTCCGAGAAGGTTTTCTATAGTAATGTATCTGTTTTTTTGTAATAAAAGAAACTACAATCTGTGGTCGTTTTCAAATTTGAAAACAACCCCATGACTGCTCCACGGATATTGTCTTTACGTTGAAGCTGCGCTGCTAACTCAGAGTCATACGCCACTGTTGAGATGATAAGAGGAAATCAACCTCCTTTGGTTGGTATTATATTTCGAAAGAATCATTAGTGAACCGGTGCGTGCGCCTCTATGGCAAGGTCATATGATTCCTGTGCGCTCTTTCCGCTAAATTAATTTAGTGAGCAGGAAGGAGATGCTACTCTTGTTTTTCGCGTTAAACCACCATGCTTTCATCCGAAATTATTTTAAGAATTGTTATTTTTTGCCCTGAAATACTACCGCAATCATACTTAAGTCTTGTCTGTGAAAAGAATCAATTATTGTTAAACAATCACAATCTAGAAACGATTCATGTCTAGTGCTAAGATCGCGTCGCTACTGGGCATTTTATTTTATCACTGCGTTGCTCGAGCTGGTTCAAAGAGCAGTGGGAATTGCGCTTTTTGCAAGAATCCTTCGTTTCCTGTGTCGTTTTCAAATGTTACATGTTATGTCTTAACTCGCGTTTTGAACATTTTTACATCGCATTTTATCTCGATCTATGCGGTTTTATCACTTCACCATAGCATGGTTTTATTTTAAAACTTCTTAAGTTGGAACACTTACCTTCATGAGTACTGTGAATCGGACAAACTACTCACGCTAATTGCTTGCAGGCTATTCAGTCTTTGAAGCTTCCTGACAAGGCTCTTGTAGACTTATACGAGCAGATCGTGCTCGAACTGATAGAGCTTCGCGAGCTCGGAGCAGCCCGCTCCCTCCTGAGGCAAACTGATCCAATGACGGCTTTGAAACACGCTCAACCTGATCGTTACATCCATCTGGAAAACCTCTTGGCTAGGTCTTACTTCGACCCGCGCGAAGCCTATCCCGACGGTTCAACAAAAGAAAAGCGCAGAGCGGCTATAGCCCAGGCCTTGGCAAAAGAGGTGAGGAAAGCAAAAGTTTTTTGCAATTGCAAAACATAGTGGAATTGTGGAAGGCGAAAAGCATAGTTCCTGCAATATTTTTCGGGTTTGACTTAGCTTGCGTTAGCTTTTTTCTTTTGGAGCGTGACCAAACGATGACGTATTGTTATGAAGTCGCGAGTTCTCCATACGTGTGTTTTCATTTCGTATAATTCTTTAATTTACAGCATAACTATGTGTTAACCTTGCGACCAAAATCGTTCGAATGACTGTAATGCGAAAAATTCAGTCTTTTCTGTAAACAAGGTGTTTTGAACGCTGCAGGTAAGCGTCGTTCCACCATCTCGTCTCATGGCCCTTCTTGGACAAGCTTTAAAATGGCAACAACATCAAGGACTGCTCCCTCCCGGCACTACTATCGATTTGTTCCGGGGGAAAGCAGCTACTCTTCGCGAAGAGGAAGACGAAAAATATCCTACGCAAATAAGCAAGACGATAAAGTTTGGGCAGAAATCGCACGTTGAATGTTCTCGGTTTTCACCGGATGGACAGTATCTTGTTACAGGAAGGTAGCGTTGTCAGTTACTTGCTGCTGTTGCAGGCTTGTGCCTGATCGGTAATGTCAAGTACTTGGTGCTTTCAGATATTCACTTCGGTAGCTGTTTGTGTTATGATTGTGTTTTCCCTGTTGTCCGCTCAATTTAGCAGCATTTGCATGCTGTTGTTCAATTTGAATAAGCCCCAATGTTTATTTACAGCGTGGATGGTTTTATAGAAGTTTGGAATTTTGTAACCGGCAAGATCCGTAAAGATCTTCACTTCCAAGCGCAGGACAAGTTCATGATGATGGACGATGCCGTGCTGTGTTTGGGCTTCAGTCGTGACAGCGAAATGCTTGCCAGTGGCGACCAAGAAGGAAAAATAAAGGTATTGGAGTAACAGTATATTGTAAATTAACTTTTTCTTAGTGGTTTAAGTTTCATTACAGGCAGCTTACGCAGAAGCGGCAAGAATTTCGCTTCCATGCAAACTTTACATTGTTAATCGGTTTTCATTGCACCTTGAAACACCTATGCCAGGGGTCGGGAACCTTTTTGGCGAAGGGAGCCATAGAGCCTACATATTTTTAATTGTATTTCCGTGAGAGCCATATAATATATTTCAACACGTAATGCAACTAAAGCAAGGTGTGCATTTAGCAAAATCAGCAATTTTAAACAACGGTAAATGTCTGAATTTTCTCTTTAATAACATGCGTCTTACTGTTAATGCGACTTCTGGTGCTGCATGGTGTTACTGATGGCTCTGTAGGAAATTTACAGAAAGTTTCATCCGTAACAATGATGGTATGAAAATATCAAGCGAGCCAGATGCCGTCATCAACAGAGCCACATCTGGCTCGCGAGCCATAGGTTCCCGACCCCTGACCTATGCTGTTGTTGTTTTAGTGAAGCAAGGAGCCGGCTAACTGCATGTGCAGACAGAAACGCGTTTCGCATTTAAACGAGTCCCAACCGTCCGCGAATTTTAGCATTATGTTTGAAGCTGCAGCATCGCTGGTCAGTACCGCGCGTGAACTTTGAACCAGGCAATGACGCCGAGCGCGAGGCTGGACAGGCCGCAAGTGATAGGCCTGACCGGGAATCCAATCCAGCCTGCTAACTGCGGCGTGTTCTTAACCCACTGTACCACTAGCTGATAATTGTAATCTATTATTTTCATATTCTGTTAGGTGTGGAAGGTGGCAACTGGGCAATGCTTGCGTCGTTTCGAACGAGCTCACACACAAGGTGTGACAACTGTATCATTCTCGAAAGACGGCAGCCAGGTGAATTCACTATAAGCTGATGCTTGTTTACTGCTTTTGATTTCGTGAGTCGATGTCTAAATGAAAATCAATCGAAGTTTTGAAACAATTTTTCTACGTGTTATTTTTGGACAAATGCGTGTCTGAGAAGTGCAAGAGCCAAAAATATTTCGAGTCTGTGCGATTATACTCACATACTCAGTTAAAATCATGTCAAACGATCAACCTGCCTACTAAGGCTTGAAGTAAGAACTAGTTTACGAATTTGGTAATTAATTGCACAGGTTGATTGACAGTTTCTCCAAGGCATGTTGTTTTGAACTATGTGATTCGTTGCATTCATGTTACTGCAAAAACAGCCGTGTAGCCAGGGCCTCTGAGAGAAATTTTACCAGGGGGTACGAAGGCCGATGCCGGGACCCCTGGCTTCTAGGGCCCTCATCGAAACTTGTATAGCTTATTTGTATAATAATCAGAATATAGGTAAAACAGCTACCATACTGCTAAGATTCAGAAATAGATTAAATGTTATCCTGACAACTGGCTTAAATTAGTAGTGTTACGCTCGATTACAGAAAAACGTAACGTGCCTACTTCCATCCTCTCGGGCCCCTGTACCTACCGGGTCCGGGTACAATGTACCTCTTGTAACCCCTTCTCGTAGGCCCTACGTGCAGGTTATCAGAAAGTAAGGCAATAATATCGTAACTGTGGATCAGTGAGAGGAATTACCGGCAAAAAGTTGAACGAAACGGGGCCAGCACAATAAAAAATATATACCTCATTCGCAGTAATTCGCAGCTGGGTTGATAAAAACCATGATTTTTTGAATCGGGTTTTTTAAATTTAAATCTGATTTTTTTCATCCCATGTGTAGAGGGTGGCCACCTAACACTTCCAATTTTGAATTTTACGGAGTTTGTTTTAATATAACTTTTTTGTGTTTTGTTTCTTCTAGTACACCAACTAGAATTCAGGTGAACTTTCATTCAAAATTACTTAGCACCTATGCATCACACAAAGCAAATCAGTTCATAACACCAGTACCGATGTACAAAATGAAATATTTATTGGAATGACAATACTCAAACCATTATTTAGTTCATCAACTTCATTAACACTTATGGCATGTTAAGAAGCTTGTACAAAAATACAAGCTCGCCAGCCTTTTTGATGCGAAGTCTATTGTTAAAATTGATTATTGTAGCGCAGCTTTCACTAGTTCACCTGCAAACGAATAACTTACATGCATAACTAATTCATGTGTTATTATGAATCTGAATCAAAAATATGTTCTAGAACTATTTCTACGGTCAACGGCCTACATATTTGCTGGAATTTAGATGTGTCTTTTACTTTATGCTTGGCCTGTAGCCATGGGGGCATTCAGGCGCAGTTTCCCTTCATTTTTGTGCCCAGAAAAGTTTGTTTCTTGCCCCCTAACAGTTTATTTTGCTCCCCAAACCCCGAAACCTGGCTACAGACCAGTCTACACTTCCAAACTTGTGGCATTCTGACTTCTGAGTCTGCAAATGTTAGTGATTTCAGTCCACATATCATTTTTGCAGTTAGTTGACATAGAATCTATGACCTCACAGTTGCTATGGTTGATAAAACTTTAATTGCTCTTATAGCTTGTGTTGCCGTAAGAAGTCTCTGCCTGCTTCAATAATAAGTGAAACCGATTAGAATACCAATTAAATGGTGCCATACAAATCACAGAAAGCTTAAAAACTGCATATTATTTTTTACTTGATGTTTTGGTATTATAACTGATTTAAATCAATCAACCCTGACTAGAAGTAGCTGAACTTTAATTCAAACTTTTTTGCACTTATGCAATATCACTTAATACAAATAAGTTCATAACACTAGTACCAGTGTACGAAATGAAATATTTATTGAAACGCCAATACTGAAACTGCCATTTTAATAATATAATTGACACTCATAGCTTACATGCATAAAGTGTTAAAAACCTATAATAATTATATGCCCGTTTCAGGAATAAAAATAAAAAATGTTCTATAATCATGTTTACAGTCAACAGCCTTCATATTTGATGGAAATTAAATGCAACTTTCACTTTATGCCAATCTATACTTTTAAACTCGTGGCATTCTAACAGTTGCGACTTCTGAATCTGCAAGGGTTAGTGATTTCAGTTCACATGTCATTTTTGCAGTTAAATGACATTGATAAAACGTCATGTGAAAACCTATTAGAACGCTAATTGAATGTGTCGCCGACATCACACAAAGCTTTAGAACGACACGATTTTGTTGATTTTTATTGCGTGATAGGCAGCCAATCTATTTTACACGAAATACGCCGTGCTTGCTCACCCTGGCAATACTCAGTTTTGGTCTTTCGATCGTAACACTTTTTGGAGCTTGGAGCACCAAAGACCATCAGACGCTATGCTAGATTCTTTGGTTATTTCCACTTTGCTTTGTTAGGTTCTCAGCGCGTCCTTTGACCAAACCATAAAAATACACGGTTTGAAATCAGGCAAAACCTTGAAGGAAATGCGAGGCCATACGTCATTCGTCAATGAAGCGGTTTTTGTTGCTGATGGTCATCACGTCATCAGTGCGTCATCTGACGGCAATGTGAAGGTAAAACCGCTGTGCGATAATAAACCTGAGGTGTGTTCTTGGTCGCGGAATTTGGTGCAATCAACCATGTTTTGCTGACGTAATGTTTACTAGTAGTGTAATCAAGTCACCAACTTCATGGCTAATCTTTTTACCGCACGTTTGAGACGAGTGCCACGAAAACCTCTGGACATCATCGACAGGTGTACTGCTGAGAGATCTAGTTTCGAAACCGAATTTACCCCCGACCAACGCAACCTGTTTGGTATTAAGGACTTGGGGTGTTTATAGAGGCGTTCGTTATTGCTGCTCAACCCGCAACATTCGATAGTTACGCAGATAAAACAAACCGTTGTGTGCCGAGATTTGGTATCGATTTGCGTAGCAATTGAAATAAAAACCTCCTTTGTCTCTGCGTTCATTATGAAGCCATTCCATGATTCAGGTTTGGAATGTAAAAAGTACGGAGTGTGTAAACACTTTTAAGTCACTGGGCGCTGGACAACAAGATGTAACTGTGAACAGCGTTCATCTTCTGGCGAAGAACCAAGAGCACTTTGTTGTGTGCAATCGCTCCAACTTCGTATCTATTATGAACATGCAAGTAAGACGAAGCAGCTTTCATTTATTGCAGTGGCAATTTGCAATGCAGTTTACATTACCTGTCACATTTTAGGGTCAGATTGTGCGAACCTTCAGCTCTGGCAAACGTGAAGGCGGTGACTTCGTCTGTGCTGCTGTATCTCCGCGTGGCGAATGGATCTACTGCGTGGGAGAAGACAAGGTGCGGTTCTACACATTGGTCATTCAGCAGTACGCGCTGTACGACCTAAAAATGCGCACCGTTTTTTATTCGATTGTAAGCCGCGGCTCAAAGCTTTTTTTCATTATTTCGTGCGGCTTACAATCTATGGCGATTTACCTGTTTTTTATTTAGCTTTTAGAAAGGTCGAGATGACGCCCAGTCTTTCCTTGGCTACGTTTTGTTGACTAAACTCTTTTCGAATTATCTTTCCTCTCTTCAGCATCATGTGCACACGTGTTCGCTCCGTTACAGGAGGGATTATAATGAACAGAAGGCAGATGTAGTGGTGTAAGCATCATTACCAGGGTTGCCAATTAACGCGAAACCTGCTATACACAAAAGTTTACATTAATTTTTTAAAACAGTTTCGTGCGGCATACAATCGAATAAATACGGTATTCTGCATTTTTCCGCAGGTGCTTTATTGTTTCTCTACGACCACGGGAAAACTGGAAAGAACTTTGACAGTTCATGACGGCGATGTGATCGGCATAGCTCATCATCCGCACAACAACCTCATTGCAACTTATTCTGAAGACGGGTTGCTCCGGTTGTGGAAACCATGAGTGAAGTGACAGTGGCGAAAGGTACCCCGGGTATAACCAGCCGTCCCTCTGACACTGGACTTAACGCGAGTCATGAGGCACCACGAGTAGTTTCTGTCACAACTCCAGCGTTCCGCTGCGTTCCTGAACACTGCAAGACATCGATGATTTTTTTGTGAAGCTGCTTCACAGGTTACGCCGCATATTTTCTAAAATAAATTGCTTTGGGTCCGATTTGAAAGCGTCCGTGTGCAAACGTTCTTTGAACTTTGCGATTTCATCGATGCTGCAAAATAAAGAAACAAACGAAATTGTGTTGAGTAGTGGACTTACAGAAGCGCTTTAGAATGAAATTTATAAACAGATACTAAACATTTTCTAGGTGCGTTGTGACTGGTCTTGCGTTTCAAAAATTACTATCGCAATGCTCAACGTTACAAGAAACGTGTTCACGTACGCATGTCGCTGCCGTGCCCGCTGCTTCATAGGCTTCCTGCGACTCGATTCGGTTGTAGGTTTACTGCGCGGAAATTCAGTTGAGAAAGGCTGGTTCAGAGGCGATTTCAATCGTGAGCTGGGTGACTGATGAATGATATTTTCCAGCTCACGAGTGTTCTGAGGTTTTGTTTCAGGAATTGCTTGCAGTGCTTCTTTCAACTGCAACAAATCTCCAACAACAGGAGTTCTCGATCTCGCTTTAGCTTTTGTTTGGGAAACTACTGCGGCCTGCGAGGCACTAAGCTCTGTAAAAAAAAATCAAGGAATGCATCTTCCTCAAACACACGCATTTCGTAGCAGGGCTGCCGAATCACTTAAAACTGTTACAAGGACATTTTAATATCTGGAGATTATTGAATTTTTTACTTCATGCCTGCTTTGAAAACTGGTTTACACTGAAGAACATCAAAAATTTGAATTTTTGCAAACCTAGCTCGTCAACAGGCAACAACCCTGCTGCAGATTTTACAAGCTGTAACTTCAAAACAGTTTGATGCTACTCCTGCCAATTTACATGCAAAACACAGATAGCACATATATCACAGAATTTACTAACTTTTTATAAATGCATCCCTTTTTTGCTTGATTTTATCCTTTTTCTTTGAACTCTTTTGATAACCATTGTTCCTAGAAATCTTGTTTTCATCAGTATCCTTTACTGGTATTGTTAGTGGCTCAACAAGCTTTTGCTTGATCAGAGAATCAAGACTAATTTGCATACCACTGAAAGGATTGTGATTGAGTGGAATAAGACAACCCTAAAAATATCCATAGAAACAGAACTGAAACACACATGCACGATAAAACAAAAATCTAGTTTTAAGCAGTGGTATAACAGGACATGAAGATATTATTAGATCAGGAAGTGGCCAAGTACTTAAAATAAATCCTTTCATTACGTAAGTGTTTTAAGTACTTACGATTATAACTGCTCATTCAAAATTTTGATTACATTATACAAACCTGTGCTGAAAATATTCAAATTTGTAATTAATTATTATAAATAGCAACCACAATTTTTTTTCTAGCAGATTAAGAAAATGTAAATAACATGTACGATAAAGTGTCTGTAACCCTGTGATTCTGCTGGCTTCAATGCCTTGTACTACGTTCTGTTTTGTCTGTTTTTATCAACCTGCGTTCTGCAGAGTGTGTGTGTTCATACTATTAACTTTGTGTCTGCTCAAAAACAAATAAATTAAATTAAATACTGTATGCCAAATGTGTGATGAAATTATATACTGCTGTACTTGAAAATGGGGATCTCTTTTTACAGTTGCAATACTGGAAGTCTCAATACCAGCTTATGTTGTAATAGATTTGAACGAGTCATGGAAGTAATTCAACAGTAGTTTTAGCTCAGGGGTGGGCAAACTATGGCCCGCAGGCGGCCTGCAAGACCATTTCATGCGGCCCGCCGCCACTTGCTGAAACTCCTACACATGTAGAATTTATTTATGAAACATTTACTATTTTCATAAAAACTCAGAATTTTATGAAAATAGTTTGTTTCAGTTCCAACTATAACTGTATAAATAGCATTAAACGTACTGAGTGTGAAATATTAAATTGTTTGTAATATGAATACGTGGTTATTTACACACTGAATAAATTTTCCTACTTTGTAATGAGAGTGTGCGGCCCTCGACTGCAACATTTTTTTAAAATGTGGCCCTCTGTGACCCTGTTATAGCTGAACCTTTTTGACCTATTAATTATCAAAATGTTATAATTTCTGCAATATACTATAAATTCGCAAGATAGGTGGTTTTGTCAGAACAAATAATAATTCAATAAATACATATCAAAATTTACTGTACCCAACATTGACTTCCCTATCTCTCCCAAAATGTAAGTAAACACTCCTTTGAAAAAATTAACTGCTCCAAACCTAAACAAAAACTTGAAAAACGTGTTGTGGTGGACTAAATGCAATAACTTTGTGCCACCTGTTTACTCAACATAATCTTGCTCTGTACAAGCGTTTTGTGGTTCCCAATTATCACAAAAATTCACATGTAAAACCATCACACATGGTCTTCTTGTATCATGAGCAGTCTAGCTGTAGCTACAGTACTACATATTCGCTGTTATCATGCCAGTGTGTTGTGCGCTTGACAAGGGCTGCATCTGCCGCAGATCACAAAGCAAGTGTGTCACACTGGTTTTGCTTGTTCATAAATGTTCCAACTCTGTGAAATCATTGTAAGTAAAACAAGCCCAAACAGAGTTTAAATTCTTAAATTGGCAATTTCTCTTAATAGTTTTTGTATGGAAGTATACATAATTTCCAGTGGAAAATTACTGCAGCCAGCCTATAATAGATTAAAGGATCTGTGTTGCTATGTAGCCCAGCGTCTGTCACATAATTACTAAGTATGTAAAGAGACATAAGCTTGAAGAGCAAGTGTTAAATGCAGACAAAATTGAGGTGTGCTGGATAGCTAACACAATAACACATTGCTGATGGGTTGAACTCAGTACCTATTGCAGTCTTGTTCAGAGAAAAATGAAACTTAGCCCAGGTTGCCATAAACCTTTCATATCTAAGTGCTCAGGCTATTTTCCTCTTAACATGTGCAGTAGGTTTGTAGCATGATTTCAAAGACAACACATACCTATATACGCCAACATCTTAGCTGCATGATCACACTGACTGAGTAAATAAAATGCAGAATTGTCTCCATAAGCAAAAATCAACTGTATGACATAAGAAAGCATTGGAAGGGACTGCTGTTAGACTAAATGCGGCAGGTAGTTTTTAGTGATCATGCCAGCCAACCAGAAACAATATTTCAAATAAAAGCTAATGCCATTTTTGCTTTTAATTAGTCTTGTACTTCCACCAGCCCAAAAAGTATGATGCTTTTTGACAAGATCTTGTGCTTGTAAAGCAACAATCAGCATGACAAGCCTAGTACTAGTAGCCTAGTGTTTTGATAAATATGTAGTTTATACCATAGTGCCTTTAGACTTGCATCAAATACATCATGAAACACATTATAATATTGTTGAATTAGGTCACACAAGCTTAATGCACAACTAAGTTTTGCTCCCTGAGAATTTATCAACAAGACCTATAAGAGAAAAACACAGAACAAACTAAATCTTAGTGGTGAAATCATATTAAATATTTAAAGGCAAATGCCAGGCATTATCTCACTAGGCCTAGTATCTACTCTCCACATGTGAGACAAGCAAGGAATCTATCTGCAGATTTTAATAGGTAATCAATTGCACTCAACGTTAAATATCGCCAGTCCTTAAATCTTATTCCAATAGATCTTTTAAACAAACTCTTTACCTCAAATATTTAAATGAGCCCACGCCATTGCGTTACCTCTTTTGTTTGGCCATGATGATCTTGACCTTGAAAATCATTTTCTAAATCCTGTTCCTTCTTTATGATGGGTGTAGTTAAATTGCTTGCTTTCAAGTGTACTCTTGATTTTTTTGCACTTCTTATTTTTCCCATTTTTTCAGATTGTAGAACAGTGAGATTGCACAGAAATGTAGCTGCAGTGAATAGGAAAAACATTGGATAACACTAAACGGAAGGCCGGGCGGGCTGGAGGACCGTGTTTCCAGTTGAAAAACATGAATTTTCAGCGGGCAGGCGGACTATACAACAGGGCGGGCAGGCCTGTTGCAGAAAAGGGTGGGCCAACAGGTTATACAGCAGTGCGGGACGGCAGGATGTAGAAAAGGGCGGGCCCACGTTAATGTGCAGCCGGCCGGCCTCCCCTTTTTTGCAACCCGCCGAGTAGAGAAGTTTTGGGCATTGTGCCCCATTTTTCGTTGGCCCCAGCCAGTTCCCCTCATGTCTCAGCCTGCCCCATTTGCCCCTCACGTCCCAGACCGTCCCATTTGCCCCAAATCAGTTCCCCTCATGTCCTGGCCCGCCCACAGTCAGTTTCCCTCATGTCCCAGCCTGCTCCCTTTGCCAGACCCCTGTTGCATTGTCAGCCTGTCCTGTATCCGTGAGCAAAAGTTTGTATTTTGTCAGATCTGATGATACGTTTGTCGTCATTTGCCGAGAGAGCTATTTTATTCACTTGTTCTGTGGAGAGATTGTGTTGGCGACTTCGAATGACATTCATCGTCCTCAACACTTCTTTTCCTGAGAACAAGACGTCTTTGTAATCACTGAAAGAAATTTTGTTTCTTATGACATTTATCTTGACACCCTTACACTTTTTTTCTTCTTCACCATCAAATTTCTTGATTGCGTAGAGCTTCGCTCGCAAGCCAACAAACTCTGTGATTATTTCACCACCAGCCTCATCCTTAACTTTCCTGGAACCTTCTTGTTGATTCCTGTTGGAATGCTTTTAGGATGGTTTAGTGAGAAATTTGAAGTGACAAATTTTTCTTGGGCATCAACTGAAATATCTTTGAAAAAATCTTCTGTTTCGATTTCATAGCAAAGACTGTCAGTGTCTGTGAACAACAGATTTGCCTTCGAGCCGAATTTTTTCTTGATGTAACTATAATGAAACTCATACATCAAGGTCTTTGACAAATCCAGTATTGACATCCCAAGATAAACTGGCTTGTTGAAAACCAATTCCGTCTTCATCATGTGCACTGCGACAAGATCTTCGTCAAACACAGTGGAATGATCAAAGTTTGGTTTTGCCACACATTTTTTCAGCAACTTTTGGTTATTGACCAACCGAATATTTACCTGGTTGCGGATATTTTCCATCGTCTTGCCAAAGACGCTGCTGTTCATGAGTTTGAAAAAATCTTTCTCAAACTCGTTTTGCGCCCTGGAACGAAGGTTCGTATTCAAGTCAATGCATGGTTTCAACCATGCTTTTTCGTCAAAGGAGATTTCGCAGTGAATCTTCGTTAGTTTCAAACCGAGATCGAAATATTGTTTCAAATTTTTGTGATGAAGAACACATTTCTTCTTTTCATACAAATTTGGAATAAGTTTCTCAACTTTGTTGATTTCAATCCGCTCTGGAGCGAGCGATATGCATTGTGCAAATCATGAAGCTTCTTTGGGTATTCCAAGTCAACTTCAAGAATACATCCTCTCCCCTCTTGATCAGAAAATTCTCTCCAATTTTTCAAATCTGTCATCCACTTGAAACCT
>Ga0210059_1009334_pt1 | contig 15341 bp, 6 predicted proteins | sample Ectturendosymbi2_FD_188042 | JGI IMG/M metagenome (GOLD analysis project Ga0210059, IMG submission 188042) | Ecteinascidia turbinata endosymbiont from Florida, USA - Sample 2 (SPAdes) (version 2) | ecosystem: Host-associated > Tunicates > Ascidians > Unclassified | place: Key West, Florida... | reverse complement strand
CTTCTTTAGTCCAGTCGGTAAGGCATTCGCAAATTGGCTGTAATATCTTATCTCTCCCTGGGAATCATGATAGTTCGATTCCCGGACTTGAAGTGGAACAAGGCGGGCAAACGTTCCTCTTCAGCTTCAACAAATATATTTCGTTACTTCTACCACCCAAAAAAAAGAAAATCATCTTAACTTTGTGTTGCAACCTCTCCGGTGATATTGGGTTGATTATGTGATTCACCACGAACGGGATGTGCGTGAAGGATAACACCATAATATACCTAGCGCGAGCAAGCAATAGCAAGAGAGATTGCGGCGCATGATCTCTGTTGTTGCTTGCTGCCACGGTGCGAAGCTTTGCGCACATGCCGCTCGGGATTTCCGATCGCAACATCTGACAGAAACTTCAACCGGTTACCAGACGCTGTCAAACACCTTCACATTGAAGTGCTCAGTCAAGGGTGACAAGCTTAAAGAGATAAATTCAACACAACCTACACCAGCAATATTGATTTGTCCCAACTTGATTTGGCTGCAGAATTGGCAAAACCGTAAGGAACAGCTTGTATTTGGGACAAAAATAATCCTACAGTATTGAAAGGGATTGCTTGATAGCAAGCAGGTTATTTATGCCAAAGTGGCGTAGAGGTCGTTCTATGTCGCGGGTCTTAAACACGATGCACCTGGGCCGCATGTGGCCCGCGAGGGCGTTTTGTGCAACCCGCCATGATTTTTTGGAATTTTCAATGAACTAACATTTACGTTACTTAGTTTATTCACCGGTGTTTAAAAGTGGTTGGCCAGCGAGTGAACCAGTTCCTTTTAAACGAACGTAGAAACGGCTAGAAATCATTTACCTAATAACTCCGATACCTTTTGCAGGAAATAATGTGTAAAAGCTGTTTCTAGTAAGGTTCAGGCACCGCTAGTGTTGCGTTAGCGTCATAATGCGGCCCTTAGGTTACTTTGGAAGTCTTTATTTGACCCACGGAGCAATTAGAGTTTGAGACCTCTAAATGTCTAGCTTGCTTCTCTCTTTATGATGAAAAAAGAAATGTCACCACTAGTGTTTTTTAGATTTTTTTCTTGAGCCTATATTACACATGAAGACTCACAGACGTCTTCCGCAAAATTTGGCCGCAGTTTATTAAAAGAGAAATATTAATTTCGTTCAAGGGGCATGTCAGTTCCACGAAATTAATAGTAAAAAACGTAAAATCTGCAAGTCAAAGAATATAACTGGCAAGTCACTAAAAAACTAGAGTTACCCGTCGACATGCTATCACGCAGTGTTCTAAACGCAGACCTTACTGCACACTGCATAGTGCCGAACTATCACCAGCGATGACGTGCGGCGCGGTATCAGGGCAAGGAAGCGGAAAGCAAGATACAGCCCTGCAGCAATTAGATAGGAAAATACCAAAGTCAAAGGGCAGGGCGAGAAATCACGCATCAGGAAGAAAGGCATTGAGTAAAACGATGTCACAACATCTCTGTGCGCGAGGGTTTTATAATTTGTTATGTGAGAACCAACTGTTGTCGGTCGTTTGTAAGTGATCATTGCATCTGGTTTCAGGTTCTTTCATTTTGGCTAAGTTTTAATAACGAAACGAATGATGTTGCCCAAACTATTTTATTGGCACTTTTGTAGTCTGGGTGCATGAAGCCTGATTTTCCAGCTAGATGCTAATGTCATCGTGTCTTGCCAGGTGAGCAACGAGGTTAGACTGTACCCGGGGCGAGGAGCACGTTTGGCTCCCCTGCGTTCGAACCTGAGGTCTTTCGGAAACAAATGTACTGTAGTGAAGAAAGTACTTGTGACATTCTTGAGACTATTCGGCGCCCCCCACAGTCATTCGGCGCCCGGGGAATTGTGGCCCCTTTGCTTCCCCTCGTTACACCCCTGTGTCTTGCATCGTGGTGTGGGGGAAGCCAGAGCGCAAAGATTTTCCCGCAGTCGTACGAGAGCTGACTGATAGTTTTTGTCGATTTCGTTTAACCTTCGCATTCTGATGGCTTTCCCAAACTCAGTCGATTTGAATGTTGAACATGGGTGAGGCGATAGTCAACTAGAGTAATGTTAAATACATTCTCCCAGTCGCTGGAATGCTCACTGTAGTGCTTGGAAGTCTTTTGACGCTACTGTGGATAATGATAAAGCAGCTCTGTTAAAACACTTCTGCAAATACCATGACGGGAAAACCACCTACAGTATTTCGGATAGTCACCTTTGTAGAACAACCCAAAGCTATCTATCTCGAGGAGTGTCAGGATAAATGGTTTCACAAAATCGACGCGGATATTAATATTTCAAAAATGATTTTTCCCCATACGAAGCAGTTGCATTTTACTCAATGCCGTTCTTTCTGATGCGTGATTTTTCGCTCTGCGTTGTGACTTTGGTATTTTCTTATCTAATTGCTGCAGGGCTGTAACTTTCCTTCCGATTCCTTGCCTTGATACCGTGCTGCACGTCATCGCTGGTGATAGTTTGGCACTAGGCAGTGTGTAGTAAGGTCTACGTTTAGAACTCTTTGCGTGATTGCATGTCGACTTGTAACTCTTTAGTTTTTCAGTGACTTACTGGTTTTATTCAATGCCTCGCAGATTTTACGTTTTTTGCCGTTTATTTTGTGGAACTGACGATGCTCCTTTGAGCGAAATTAATATTTCTCTTTTAATAAACTGCGGCCAGATTTTTGCGGAAGGCTTCTGTGAGCCTTCATGTGCAATATTTTGATTTGGGGCAATTATCGCCACTGCAGTTACGATCGAGCCTCTCAGGCAGTCGGGCAGATTCTGATGGAACTCAGTGCAGTAACAAAGCATTGTCTTGATAACAAAGCAATAACAAAGCATTGTCTTGATAACAAAGCAATAACAAAGCATTGTCTTGATAACAAAGCAATAACAAAGCATTGTCTTGAAGCTTTTTCAATTTGTTCTTGGTGTGAGGTTCATACAGCATATTTTATTTCCGTGGTTTTAATTCTGTGTTAATGAGATTCTTGTCAACACGGGGCTTACATTTTTGCGGAATTCTCGACTATTCTGAATACCCGACTATTTGTACTACTTAGTTCTGGCTTACCGAAAAAAGTAGGCTATCTTGAAACAATTTCGTACCAAACCCAATAGATTTTACATCAGAAAAACATTTCTAAAATGCAAATTTCAGTGACGCAAGCCTCAGGAAATGTAAATTTCAGTGACGCAAGCCTCAAACGATTGCATTCAGTCAACATAACAACATAAATCGCGTGATGAGCCCGACTGCTGACGTGGAGTCGCCCCTTCCCCCATAAGTGTACGGGAGTGCATATTTTGGGGGATGCAAAAATCAGCAAGTCTCAATGTTAAGACTAAAACGTACCATTGTAAACCAATCCAGATGCCTGCATTCCTATAGAATCACCAATCGTGAAATATCAGTAACAAATCAATTTATGCTTGATTCGCGCTCCTGTAAATTTTCATGCACAAATTTAAATTCAAAGCGGCAACGTATTGGCATGCAAGTTCGTTGATGTGGATATATCCATCTCGTTGATGAATTCCAAGGTGACAGATTTCTCAGCCATGAGTTTGAAATCAGCACTGTTATTAAAACATCTCTTCATTACCAAATCATGTAAATGACGAAGTGAATAACGCAATACTCAAACGAGTGTGTCACGATGGGTATCACAACCTTATGTCTTCAACTAACAATCAATATTTTGCATAGCCATATGTGAACAATGGTAATATTTTTTGTGTTGAAAAATATTAGCTGATTACAATAACATCCCACAAAAAACTGCTGTTCATGCCGCCACGTATGGAAAGTGTTGCTTAGCGTCTTCATTTTCAATTTTTTATTTACCTTCTAATCTTATTCTTCCAACACCATCATACCAATATCTGAGATCTGTTCTTGTCGACATCAGATCTGTTGTCGTAACAACATAGGCCTACTGTAAGTTTAATTGCTGCTCTAAAAAGCATGCGCAGCATCAAACCACATGTACTGTGAACGCTGGATTTCCGCCCATTGTGACTGAGGTTCCTAAGCTTAACTGCTCATTTTGCAAGCCTTGGTGATATTGATGATATTTCGCAACTGGGTATAGCCCCTGGCAATCGACGTTTTGCAAATCGTAATTATTAACATCGACTGACATTTGACATGTCGTGACTATTGTGTAACACTCCGACCACAATTCAGAGACCCAAAACGCTGCGCCCGGGGACATATTGCCCCCCTTTCCCCCCTTAGTTACGCCACTGGCTCAGATGGGTGCCTTTGTGCCACAATCGTATTCAATCTGGAAAAGAACTACAATATCAGGTTACGATCTGAAGTATTACATAGCCGCAAATAGGTCAAGTCTTAAGTAAGGAGAGGGGAAGGAGGCAATTCAATAAATAGCATACAGCTCAACCCGCCTTCCGCATTAGGCAATCTTCACTGCAATGTGTTGTAGACACCACAACTGACTCAAATGTTTACAGCTTCTAAAGTCACATTATGAAAACCAAAAAGTTACTCCAGTTTAGACAGTTAAATGTGCACTGAACACATTAATGTTAAGAAAAAATAACAATATGGAATTGATTCAGATATTAATACTGCTGCCTGTATGATCAACTACCCAGGAATGTGTACAAATGCAAATTTCCAATGGCAAATCGCTTATAATCTAAACAAGCATATTGTATAAAAGGAGCAATGCTTCACAATCGCATTAGAATTAGTGAATTATGCAGTTGATAGTACAGTTGCTACTGTTCATGAGAAGTTCACTTCACAGCATCAAATTGAAACATTAAAAACACAAAAACTTTACAGTCTCATATCACAGCTACACCACATTATTACCACAAAACAATTTGCAACTGTACAATAAGTACTAATTCCAATGATAATTTCACAGTATTGAATCAAAGCTACATGATTACAAAAAAGCAATTCACAGCTGCTTTTACTAGGTAGGCTACTGCTGCCCATGAAAGCATAACAGCAACAAACGGAGCCTTGAAAACTCCAGAGCATGAAACAAACTTGCAACATGAAAACTTAACAGTATCACCTCACATCATTTACAACTACATTTTAGTCGTTATACAGGTAGGTCAAAAACACTTTACAGCATCAACAATTTGATGTTAACAAAATTAGGTTTAGTTGGAATGTTGGGTTACTACCACATGTTCTAATTTTAGAAATATTTCTAACGCAAATTTGAATGAGGTTGTTTCAATTGGCCCAAATTTGATTTGGGCTCTTGGAATTTACCCAAATGTTTATAATAATATGCAAATCTGAATGAATCTCTTAATTTACCCAGAAGGTTCCAACTGTACCCAAGCCTGAATGAAGCTGTTTGAATTACCCAAATTGGATTGAGGTTCTTTGAATTTACACAAATGTCTTTAACACCCTCCGTCCCGCGCCGCCCACGTTTTTGACCTAGTTTGCAATGCCATAACTCGCCTGCCAAGTGAGCTAGAGAGGTGTTCAAACCCTCTACGGATTCGGAACGTCTTCTAGTTCAGATTGAAAAAAAATTGTGTTCGTTTCGGATTTGGGTTCTCTGGGGTTGACATCACAATGGGGGCATGTTTTCACCTTTTTGGCCAAGTATACCTGGCACTGGTCATCAATCCAACAAGCCATTTTTTTCTCAAGATTTTGTTGGAAATTAGGCTATAATCCGTGTCTTTAGAGTCCTTGATTGGTTTGCTAGCATATGTCTTTAGAGTCCTTTGATTGGTTTGCTAGGAGCCAAAATTATGGCTCAAAAACGCCATTTTTGACAAAAATGAAAACGTTACACAATAGATGTGATTTGCCGTTTCAGGGCAAATTTTGGCCAGCCATAACTTGCCAGGAGATTGAGCTAGAGAGCTATTCAAACCTTCTAAAGACTCGGTAAGTCTTGTAGTTCAGAAAAAAAGTAGTCTTAAGTTTTGGGCTTGGGGTTTTTGGTGGATGACGTCATGAGTGGGATATATTTTGGGGTTTGTTTGATGACGTTATCGGCCGATCCAATGAGCCGATATTGTTGCTCAAATTTTTATTTGATTCTAGGCTATAACACATGTTTTAAGAGCCTTTGATCGACTCTCCAGCGTTTCTAATGTCAAAATTACGGCCTAAAGAAAAATTGTTCACAAAACCTGTGGGATTTCCCTAATGAATATTCGGTTATTTTGCGATAACTTTTGAATCAGAAACGCTACAAGTCAATCAATCCCTCTGTAGACTCCTATTATAGCCTAGAATCTAAAAAAACTTTGAACCACTAAATCAGCTCGATTGGTCGGTTCCCAGGGGATAATGACGTCATACAAATGTAAACAAATACGCATGAATATCATCCCATTATTTAAACATAAAGGAAAAACTTCACATCGAAAACAAAAAATTTTTCTTCAGTGTAAACTGCAAGACTTTCCCTATCTACAGAGGGCTTGAACAGCCCTCTAGCTTAATCTGCTTGTGAATATTTGCCATATATACTATGAGAATAATATGACCGGGGTCAGCGTTTGTGGGGGTAAATTTGTTTACCAATTTTTTTTTGAGCCCTAATTTTGGCTCCAGATATGCTAGAAAGTCAATCAAGGCCTCAAAAAACTCGGATGATAGCCTAGATACCAATCAAACCTTGAACCAAAAAAATAGCCCATTGGGTTGGCGCCCAGGGCCAAGTAAACTTGGCCGAAAAGTCGCGAAAACATGCCCCCATTATGACGTCACCCTCAGAGAACCCCAAATCCGAAAGGAAAAAATTGTTTTTTCCATCTGAATGAGAAGACTTGCCGAATCCGCAGATGGTTTGAACAGCTTTTTAGCTCAATCGGCTGGCGAGTTACAGTGCTGCAAACCTTAGTCAAAAGAGTGGCCGCCGCGGGACGGAGAGGGTAAGTGAAATTATTATCAAGTTTTACCGCGAGATTCTCAACGTCACGCGCCATTTTATTTGCGCATTTAATCTTTTGTAAGTGTTAGAAAGAGGTAATCATATTCTAAAATTTGAAGCGTTCCATAAAACAAAAAAGTCCAAAAAAGCGCAGTTTCTCAAATTTATGTGCGAGAACCTTTCACTTGGAAAAAATTCCTGTTGAGGTTGATGCAAAGGGTCGAACCTACCTCGTTATTAACAGTGCAGTCTGCGCTAACTTGGCCACATAAGGTCAAGTGTAACGAGACGTTGTTTTGGATCAGCAACAACATTTGCGAACAAACGAGCAACAGCCATTCCTCTATGCGTGGAGTCAGCTTCGCTCTTGTTACATGCCAGCATAACATACAAGCACTTGCCCCAGTGTTAAGAATGAAGCAGCTATAAACCAAATCAATCAAGGTGTATGGATGTAATAAGAAGGAATGAGTAAGAAAGTTTACAAGTAGTTTAGAAAAATTCAGAGCAAGACTTTATGTGGGAAACTAATAATGGCATTTAAAATAAGTTCCGGGTAGATCACATATTGCTAAAATCGGCCAGTGCCCGTCAGTCTCTGTTTTAACTCAACCTTCAACTTCTCTTTTGTGAAATCTTTACTTCACCAAAAGTTAATATTTTCAAACAAACGTTAATCGACTATTGCTGTAGTCCCAGAAAAATGTAGCCTACTTGGACCAACTCAAGGATTGGCTGATTTTAAACACTGCGCTTATCCTGCAGCTTCCCCTGGACAGAAAACGTTGGAAAAATGCCTGCATATTGGCCCTTATGCCTGGTTCAGGCAATGGACCTTCATGATGATGATGTAGTTGCACTTTCTCAATTTTGTATGGAATTTGATAATAATGTTGACTAATGAAACTTTGGCGAAATTGTCAGATTTTATTACGTCGCTTGGTTTTCGCATAAAAACTTGGCAAAATTGTCAGATTTTACTACGTCATTTAGGAACAGCAAATTAACAATTTGCAACGACAACATTTTATCATCTAGTGAACAATGGTGTCTGAGCCTGAATTAAGTTTCCCGGTAAGCAAGAAGTTTATGTAAAGATGTTGGTTGGCATTTTGTAAGAAATGAGATTTAGATTATACAAGTCTGTTTCAGATGTAGTGTCATGTGCAATTCCATGATCGGGAGCGTTGTCACGATGCACCCGGTAGACAGTGGTCACCAAAGCTGTTTTGTGAGAAAGAAATCTTGTCAGTTGATTTTGATGGTATCTGAGAAAAGCATCGCTAGTTTAAAGCCGTAGCTGAGACGAACAGTTAGAGCTGTGACTTTGTGAGCTCGTGCAAGAATTCATGGATGTAGCACTGAAAGCAAAAAAAAAAGAAATTGAAAAAATAGATCAAAGTTTGATCAACATTTCTTCAAAAGACGACGAAAGCGGAAGTTCCATCACTGAAGGTAATTTTACGAAAACGTTTGTGTGTTCTGTTTTTGCGAAGTTTTTCATCAAATCCACGAACTGCTGGCACTCAATTCACTCCAGGCAATACATAAAGCTATTGTTTCGCTCAGTGCCAAAATTCTTCTATTTCTGCTGTTTCCTTCTCTTCCGTTTTTGCAAAAACATTCGTCCTTCTTGTTAAAAAAGGAAACGCGTCACCCCTCCCCTACAATCAACACTTCCGTCTTCAAAGCGAGACGCTTTACAGCAGGGCATACGAGACGGAGTGCGAGTGGTACGTCGTACACGGGCCGGGAGGATGAAAGTACGTACGCTGAATCTTTTGCAGTCAAGACCAAAATTATTAGTGCAAGCCAGTTGCCAGTATAACCGTTAATATGTCTCTAAATCTTAGCGAGATAGCTGTTTTTTATTGTGAATACTGTACAAACAAGCTTTGCACGCTTCGTCAAGTGCCCGAGAAGCTTGGGGCTCGGTATCGGTATTCGCAGACCCTGGTAAAATTTCTCTCAGAGACCTTGTTACAGTCGTGCATGTGAGGCGGTAACAGTCGACGGTGATAATAGCAGTGGCGAATCCAGGGGTGGCGGTTTATGGCAACTGCCCCCTCAAACCTTTGTGGCGCCCCCTTGAATGGCGCCCCTTTGCCATAAATGCGCCCTATTTTGGTGCCCATGGAAGTAGAAACAGATTTAAAAATGCTCTAAAATAAACAATGTTTTTCGCTTAGTTAAACGTCAGGGTTTACGTGCCGGACTTCACCCAACCTCTTATCGAATAGCATGAACGATGCTATTGTTTCGTAATAGTTCCACTGTTTCGTCTTTTCTTTGCCGCGTGAGAACTGCCCAGCCTTCACCAGGGTTGCTAAGTTGGCATTTTTTAAGTCCAAATTCCAGAAATTTGGCCTTTTTTAAAGTGGCTTGGCATGAAAAAATGGTGTTTGGCATATACGTCAGAGTTTGGCATTTTTTTGGCCTTTTTTGATGGTGTTGGCATGACAAAACATTGTTTGGCATTTTTTAAAACCTCTGGCTCAGTTAGTGCTGTCGGCTTGGAATTATAGAACTTTTACTCGGGACAAAGGTACTCTTTTTTCTACCACGGTCTCATTCTCAAAGATATAAGCTGCTTTGCCATCTAAGTGATGTCACAGGGCAAAAGACGTACTGTAATACCTTTTTGTGTAAGACTTCGAAAACTTCGAAAACTATAGTGTCTTAAGCAGCGTAGACTGTGCTGTTTTCGGAAAATAAACATAAAATTCTATGCAAATCAGGTTAGCTGTTGTGCTGTACAGTATTTAAGTTTCTTTTAAGAAAGGATCTACTCTATAGTGTGTGTTGTTATTTGCAGATTATTGGTATTCTTCATGCTTGTATGTAGGTAATAAGTGCAGATCAGTGCAGTCATCAGCAATATTTTAATATAAGCACATAACAGTGCTGCCAGATTTTGCAGATTTCATATAGGTTTAAACCATGATAAAGCCAATTTAGCAGATTTCCCCAGTTAAAAACAGTTAAGTTAATCAAATGTGAATGCAGCAAATTTTGATATAAGTGCATGCTGTTGCAACCTCTCTGGTGGCGTTGCGTTGATTGTGTGATTCACCACGAACGGGATGTGCGTGAAGAATAACACCATTATATATCTAGCGCGAGCAAGTAATAGTAAGAAAGATTGCTACGCATGATCTCTATTGTTGCTTGCTGCCAGGATGCGAAGCTTTGCGCACATGCCGCTCGGGTTTCCGATCGTAACAAAATGGTGTTGTGACTAGGATGAGAAGGTCGTGTTTCCGATCGCAACAATACAAGAACAGCCAGATTTGGAAGATTTTCTTTTTGTGGTAGATATCGTGTAAAATTGTGACATGTCTAATGTTTGGTTTCAAGAATCAAGTGATTGGAAATTACGGCATGATGGTCCATGTGTCATGAACTGTGGTTGATTGTTTCTGGCATTCGCAGGTAGCCCATTTGCTATGCGTTTCCTAGAAAACGTAGGCTAAATGGTAACACCTTTGTTCTAGCCCTGGCTTCAGGGACAAAACCTTGCATATCAAACGGTGGAAAATGAGTAAGAGTATTTTTAGCTTAATTCTGTTTGGTATTTTAAAGTACAACAGTTGCTTGTTGCTTTATATGATATAATTAGCGCCTTGTTCACGAGTACCACTGTGCTTTTGCCAAATTACTCACATGGTAATATCAAAATCAACAGCATTCGGCCTGTTTCAGCTTGTTTGACATTTTTTGAAGTGATTTGGCATTTTTGTCACAAGTGGTTTGGCATTTTTTGTTGACTTAGACCTGGCAACCCTGGCCTTCACAAACGCAGTCGCGTTCGCAGTTCTCAACTTGCTGCTGTGTTGTATGAAAATGGTCTGATTTTTTACACGTTTATTCTTTAATGCTTGATGACCGCCCTGAAAGGAAAAGGAACGGCAGCAGTAAAAATAGGAATGCAATGTGGAAAACGTATTATTGACTCAATATTTTACAAGCCTCCAAAATGAAAACGAAAAATCAGTTTCAGGGCTATTGCCAGTGTAGTTCTTGAGCCTGCAGTTTGTCTGCATCGTAGTTTTGCAACATAAAAGTGAGTGGATGGATTTCTTGACGGAACGAATCTCCAAATTGACAGGAGTGTAACGAAGGTAGTTGGCGCCCGGGGCAAATGCAAGTTTTCCGCCCCCATTTTCGAACCTGGGGTCTTCCGGAAGCAATTGTACTGTATTGAAGAATGTACGTGTGGCATTGTTAGGATTCTTTGGCCCCCAGCAGTATTTCAGCGCCCCCAGAGTGATTCAGTGCCCAGGTAATTGCGCCCCCTTGCCCCTTCATTACGCTCCTGCTGATTGAATCACAATGCAGCCTGTAAAACGCTACAGATGTTTACGGTAGCAAACAACTTACCGCTATGTGACAAAAATGCATTGAACGTGCTCGATTAGCTCAAAGAATTATGACCTACGTAACTATGCAATTGTGCAACTCCTCACTTCATATACATGGACAACGCAGAGGAGTATTAGTATTGAATTACTGTTAGGTGCGCAACAAGGGTAGATGGCGCCCGGAGCAAGAAGCAAGTTTGGCGCCCCTATGTTCGAACATGAGGTCTTTCGGAAGCAAATGTACTGCAATGAAGTTCTTGTGACATTATTAGGACTTTTCGGCGCCCCGCAGTCATTCAGCGTCCTCACAGTGATTCGGTGCCCGGGGAATTGTGCCCCTTGCCCCTCGTCGTTACGACCCTGATTACTGCGTGCAGCGACGCGCCTCAACAAATCATGGTACACAGCTCTAACCAGAGGCATACGGGGACCTTGGGCTTTAGGCGGGGCAAAATTTTCAATTCGCCCGAATATTTGCGCCACTATGAGGAAAAACGAACAGGAAAATTTTGCAGGGTGATGGTTTTGTTTAAGAAACTTGCCAAAAATATCGGGAAGTTTTTCCTGAATTTTTTAAATCTTGTCCGAATCTCCCCCCCACTTCGTACGCCTATAGCTTTAACGCAGAAACTTTGGCAAAATACTAGCCCTCTGCAGCTTAGTGGATTGAATAATTGGTTTTACGTGGTTATAACAATTTTTGCTCAACACTTTAATGTTTGCAGTCCAAAATTGGTAGAATGACGGCGCTTTTTGCCCCCATCTAGCGACGCGTTGGGCAACAGTTACTGATGGATGTGTGGTTTTGAACCTTTTGTTGCAACTGCAAACCCGTAGACAGCTCACGCTGGCCATGAAAAGACAAATTTGGCATGGTTAGCGAAATCTGCAACCGCCAGAAAAATGTTTAGCTTAGTGGTTGTTAGATCATTCCGCTTGCATCATATAAATCTGAGCAAAAAAGCAATCTTCTGGTGAATCTTTAACTTTTTTACCGATGACCGTGGTTTTAGCGAAGGTTCGTGGTTTTAAATTGGTGATAGGCTGATTCTCCTCTGTGTTTTCTGGCCTGGCTGGATAGAAGCAGATCCATCGCCAGATCAACAGCATTGGGGGTGGCTTTGAGCTTCTTCCCTTCTTCCGGGGCTTCGCAGTAGTATTCATTGAAATGAAAAATGACTTCATGGGGAGACTAGAGCTTGACTTTGGAGGTATTGATTGTGAATTTGGGGGCTCATCCCGCTTGCTTCCACTTCTGTTGAAAAGTGTCACAACATTTTTTAATAACCTGGTCTAGTGGGATTGATGTTTTTTCTTCACATCAGCAGTCCAGTGTCGAAAAACGTGAAACAGTATTTGAAGACGTGATTGAAAATCTACCTTTATAAGTGACGTTAAATGTATTTTAGGGCAATATGCTTTAGGCCCATAGTGTGTTTCTATCACGCGATTATAAGATCGTTTTTTACGATAGTCAACAAATCTACCTAAAATAGTGTCCTGGCAAATGTCTTTCATTCACATGTTATTTTTGAATTGTCGCTTCAGCAATAAATAAGTCTTTCATGTAGGCTACACGTAAATGCACAAGCTTGGCTTGGAAACATGATCGTCTTTAGCTTTTTATTTGAGTTCTATCGTGGGACATGAGTTGTCACTTCCAAGTCTGAGAAGAACCGTTCTGCTTCTAACCAGTTCGGGAATGCGTTGCAGACACTGCTCTTAAACTGATTTCGCTAGGGATAGCCATACCAATGGCAAACGCTTGCGCGCAGCATCCTTTTATACCTTTTAAATACATTTTGTAGTTATACGAGATCTGGGTAGCTTGTGAAAAACGAGGCCTACTGTTTGGGACCCGTTTCAAACGTTTTCAGAATTAATGATACAAAGCGCTTTCAAACTGTGGTTAATTCCCAAGATCTGGAGAAGGGCACGACTAGTTGCGATCCATCAACCAGAAAAGCCACTGGGGGACCCAAAGAGCTATTGTCCCACACCTTTGCTGTGCGTCACCATTAAAATCCACGAGAGAATCATCTGCGCTCGCGTCGAAACAATCACCGACCCACTGCTCCCACAGGAGCAGGCGGGTTTTCGACATGGGAGGTCGGCCGCAGATCAGGTCACTCTGTTGACACAGGACATCGAGTATAGCGTTTCGGCTAAGAAGGATGCCGGTGCTGTGTTTGTCACCCTCACAGCAGCCTACGACAATATATGGCACCACAGATTCACCTGCAAGCTGTTGCAATTGCTGTCTGATAGACACATGGTCCACATGATCATGGAGATGGTTGGCAATCGCAGATTTACCCCTACCACCGGAAACGGCAAAAGAAGCAGGTTACGACGCCTCAAGAACAGCGTTCCACAGGGATCTGTCCTGGCGCCCCTTCTCTTCAACATCTACATCTCTGACCTGCCAACCACATTCTCCACTTACGCTGAGGATTTAGCAAGTATGCATGCTGATGGAGATTGACAGGCAGTGGAAAAGGTGCTGAGCAGGACATGGCAACCGTAGGTGAATACCTCCAGACTTGGAAGCTAAAGCTCAGCACTACAAAAACGGTGTCGGCAGTCTATCGTCTCAACAACAAGGAAGCTAAGCGTGAGCTAAAAGTCAACTACAGCAACGAAATCCTGACCTTCTGCTCCGAGCCCAAATACCTCGAAGTAACATTGGACAGGTCGCTCACGTATCGCTGACACCTTGAGTCACTTCGCAAGAAGCTGACATCACGCGTCGCGCTCTTGAAGCGGCTTGCTGGCTCCGCTTATGGTGCTGGAGCAACAACGTTCCGAACAGCTACCTTAACCCTGGTGCATCCAATCGCAGAGTCCTGCGCTCTGGCCTGGTGCCACAGTGCTCATACCTGCCTTATCGACCCCGCCATCAATTGACGCCTTGCGAATTGTGACTGGATGCCTGTGTTCTACACCAGCGGACAAGCTTCCGATCCTCGCTGGCAGCCAACCTGCTGAGTGTGGTCGCAATGGAGCCACACTGGCTCTAGCACACCATGTCATGGAGCCTGGACATCTGCTCAAGTCAGCGCTCACCTCACCATCGAGTGGAAATGCACGGCACCTCAAATCGAGACACCCATTTGTACCCGCCACACAACTCATCAGTTTGTCTGATAACAACAACACGTGCGGAGCACTGGGTGGATCACCAATGGGATGCGGTTTGGGCGGACAACCCTACAAGGCTCCGCATTTTCAACCCGATACACCCACCCCCTGAATGACCCTCCCAAGTACAGCCTGGGCCGGCTTAACCGCCTCCTCACCGGTGTCGGACGTTTTCGCTTCTGCATGTACAAATGGGGTATGGCGTCCTCTGCGGCCTGTGAGTGTGGCGCAGAAGAACAAACCGTCGACCATGTTGTCCTCCAATGTCCAATCCATCGAGGTCCTCATGGACTGTAAGCAGGGCTTCCATACCGTCCTTATTTCTAAGATTTGTCCTTATTTTGAAAGTCTACATCTTAGAAAAAATCATTGTCCTTATTTCTAAGAAATGTTCTTATTTTTGACTTGCGTCCTTATTTTGTCTTATTTTCAACAAAGCTGCAATTCTATGAAAACCATTTTCATTCTGACCTAAATTCTTTTCCGTCAAAGCTTTGTGACATCATAAAAGCAACACAATCTTATTTGGGACACAAAGAAGCAAGGCAGCGGATAGGCATGAAGCATTGTTAGCACTTCAGGCTGTCTTGGTTAGATCGGAAGGCTAGTTCTGTAGACTACAGAAGGTTGTGTGTCTCCTCGACAAAAACTTATTTTAGCCTAATTTTAAAAATGAGCAAACGTAAAAACGTTTTCCGTGATGAGTACGAGAGAGAATTCAACGGAGTTAACCGAAGCTTGAAAGGTGAGTGCTTCGCACACTGTGATGTCTGTAATTGTGACATTAACCTGGAGGCCATAGGAAAGGCAGCTATTTCTGCTCACAATGCAACCCAAAAACATAAGAAATCCGCTCGAATGATTAGTTCAAACCAAACAATGAAGAACTTTTTCACGAGTCGATCTGACCCTACAACAACAGACTTAAAGGCAGATGCTGCTG
>Ga0210059_1009333_pt1 | contig 15343 bp, 9 predicted proteins | sample Ectturendosymbi2_FD_188042 | JGI IMG/M metagenome (GOLD analysis project Ga0210059, IMG submission 188042) | Ecteinascidia turbinata endosymbiont from Florida, USA - Sample 2 (SPAdes) (version 2) | ecosystem: Host-associated > Tunicates > Ascidians > Unclassified | place: Key West, Florida... | reverse complement strand
CCACCTCTTTTTAATATTGAAAGTCTCGAGACCGAGACTCGCAAAAATGGTCTCGAAACGAGTCTCGAGACCGAGAAAAAATCTCGAGACTCCATTACTGGAAACCCCAATCTGACTAGATTAACAAAAAACTGTACTGGATCAAAAGTGGATATCGAATCTGCTTTGATCACTGCAGTCAAATGTTTATATTTTTTCGGATGTGAAACGGATTGTATCAAATAATTGTACAGTAGCCTACTACCGGATTAGGATCCGACTGGATTAAACAATGAAAGATTGGACTGGATTAGGATTGCCAAAATCTCCTAATCGTTCAACACTATTACCATAGTACGAACCATTTACCAGAGGTGACAGTGGGTCCATAGCGCCAGTGTCCGTTCCGTCAGAATTCTGCGTTTTTCTTTCGGACCCGCAACCGGTGTCAAAATTTTGTGAAAAGCCGGAGCAGGAACCCGAGTCACTTTTGAATTTCAGCAGTTGCAGGAATCTGCGTGGCTATGTCTTACGTAAAAACATAGGTAAATTTCGGTTGGATCGATGTGTGGTGATTCGCCACATATAAGGTTGAAATCGTAGCAGCATTGGGAGAGTCTACCTAGTCGAGTGGGGAAAGCTCTATTATTGCTGTTTCGCGGAGGGTCGTCGGTTGGACTCTCTCTTTAAGTGGCTCAAGGCGACACAGCATTGTGGCTTTGACAGATGGAACCCAGAGTCTTAATAAGATTCGGTTTTTCAAATTTGAAAAATTTCCGAATTCGGATTCAAAAATTTTGGAACAAGAGCCGAGTCCAAGTCTGAAAAAGTGACTCCGGTGTCAAGCGAAAAAGTAACCCCGACGTCTGACCGCTCCGATATTTTTGATCGCTTATTGTTTGTCAGTTATTTTGGTTCTCAGAATAAAGAATAAATTTTGGCAATTACTTTTTTGATATGTGTTGTATAAATTAAAACATTTTGGTTTGATATCAGTTACCCACAACAAGCTGGATTACAGGAATAGCTTGCACCTCTGAAAATTTTTGGACTTAGTCTTAGACCTCAATTATTTTTCTTTTTCTCACCCTAACCTGACACATTTACCTAAACGCGAATCCGTAAGCCCTAATCATCATTTTTTCAGCATATTTGATATGCAGAATTTTACTTTGTGCATGCGTAGGCTACGTGGCGTGAAGTCAGAAATTTCGCTTGACACCATCCACCACGGTTGCCAATTTGGCTTTTTTGAAGTCAGATTTTGAAATTCTGGCTTTTTTTAACAGCTTTGGCTTGTTTTGGAAATTTTTTTCGAAATTTTTTGGAATTAAAAAAAGCCAAACAAAAATCTGGCTTTTTCTGTTTTTTTTCTGTCGGAAAGATTGGATCTGGAAAAACATTGTCTGAGCTGCATATTCATTACAAATCTCCTCTGAAAAGAGCCTATAACCCTGCAGGATGCACAACATATTGAAAGGATTTTACTATTGCCCTGAAAATGATTGATTTTATTGTTTAGAATCAAATATACGACAGTGTACTTCCGGGGAAAGTGAATTCTTCTCATGAGTTGGATTGAATTGTATCGATGTTTCTAACGAGTTTTAACGTCTGTTTTGTGTTTGGTTATGCATATTTTACGTGTTAATGCCCTAAAACTGCTATATGTTTTTTTCTGGCTTTTTTTGGGACAAGATCAGGCTTTTTGGTGAACACAGGTTGGCAACCCTGCCGGCCACCCCTGCTATTTACGGGGAGTCGTCTGATATGAAAGCGCCGACGGTGGTTCGCCACCTCGCGGATCATCCACTATAGGTTGTTTGCACAAGTTAGTAGGAAGTGTTAACTTTGGGCGTGCCGGTGAATACAGTTTGCCAGAAGCTGGCAATTTCGAACATATTCTTGCCTGAGAAGATATGAAGCGTTATTGAAATCGATAAAAACAAAAACCTGCATCTTAGTAAGTTGCCGTTGATGGGGAGTGAGGAGGTGGTCTGAACTGTTTTGGGAGGTCGTCTGCCAAACAAACTGACTAAATAATAAGTCAATCAATGTTCATGTTTTGAACTACGGCTGTGCTTGTCCACGATTGCAAGGCTGCTATAGTTTGCAATGGCTAGCCATCTGATCTAGGTAATCGCAGCCAGGTTCAGTAATTCTGCTAAGTATCTAGAGGATATATTTCTCAGCAGGGTCGAAACTACTGCAGTTGATATTTCTGGAGGGAGGGCATTATTAAAATCAATGATTGCAACTTGTTGTTTCACCTAACAACTACAAAAGTTTGTGGCGCTTTAAAAATATTTTGAGAAATTGCGAATGGTTTTAGTTTTTGTTTCCACCCTGGTTGCAGGTCTGCTTCTCAGACAAACTTGAAATTTAAAATTTTTTGCTTCGTTACTTAATACTTGTTTTTTAACCCATAAAATTTGCTGCTTATTTTTGTTACAGTTAAAAACTTTGGGTGTGTTGCAATTTTTTACAATTTTGTCTTTTAATGATGAGTGTTAACGTGCCATGTTTTTCTTGCTGAATATTAATTATCGCCAAATAAAATCATCAACTCAACCCATGTTGACCAGTATCTAATGTATTATAATAATACAGTATGATCAAACCAAATATTGTAAATAGTGCCCTGTGCTGTAAAAGACGGATATCCGTCAGTAGGAGATCTTGGTTTTGGATATGAAGTGACATAACCAGAGTTGCAAAAAACGATAATTTACGGTAAGAAATGACACCAAAACGGAAGTAAAACTATTTGTTGCTAACATAGGTCTACTTTCAGCCACCATCGCTCTCACACCAAGATTATTCCATTCCTGATAGCAAACTCAGTTGGACACAAGTTTAGGTTTCAACAGTTGTGAAAATATAAAAACTAAAACATTGTAACTCTTTAGCATGGCGTGTTTGGGGGAAGATTATGTTAAATTGCAATAACAAATTATTTTTTTATTGTATTTGTACCTTGTTTGTTATGCAACGAGTTTTTTTCCCTTTCTGGTTGCGTCATCACACAACCACTAATGATATTAGCTCTGACAGACATCCATTCTTTACATTGTACCAAACAAATTAGTTAGTTGCAGCTGGTAAAAATTCATGATACACAACCAATAACCATTGCATGGTTGAAAGCAAAAGTTGATGTGGTACAAACACAATAACCAGTACCAACAAACAAACATATACATAAAACGCATCCAGGGTTTTTTTCAAGGTGTTTTATAGACCCGATTCGGGTCCCTAAAATTGAAAATCGAGTCCCTAGAATCAAAGAAAATTATCATCAGGTCCCTAAAATCAGAAAATCAGGTCCCTACAGATCCATACCGGGTACCTAACATTTTCCATAAAAAAAGCCTTGAACACATCCATAACTTAGCACAAACTCACATTAAAAAAGAGTGTGCAAGAGAAACATGGTGACACAAACATTTAATAAAAACAATATATGAAGGACAAAGAAGAAAAAAGGTAGCTTACATAAAACAATTGTTTTACAATACACAAGATACACAATAGACATCAACGTAAGACAGATGATGGTGAACAAGCAATGGGTGAAGAGTTTAGGCATGTACAGTTCAGTTAGGTGAAGCAAGCACATAGGTAAGTTGAGTTGATTTTATTTGACGATAATTAATATTCAGCAAGAAAAAAACACAAATTAGCGCAAGGACGCCAGGGCAGTGAAGGAACCGGAAGGTTATCAAGTCGATGCCCTAGTGAAAGAAGTAAATAAGAGACGGTTGTGAGGCAAAGAACAATACATAAAAGCAACACAACATTTCATTACAAAAACAAGTAGCAATGGCTGAAAATAATGTTTATACATATAAATCGTGAAGAAATAATGCAATTACCCATGGACCATTATGTAGTGAGTTCCATGGATGAAAGCATGTCCCACCAGACACATGGTGACATCACTAAATGATGTTGAAAAGACAAGCGCATGGACAGATTACAATAAGTTCAGCAGCAATCATAATCCAATAAGTGTTGGGTACATGAAAAACAAAACATATTTAGTAAATGAGAAAATATGTAGTTGTAGAAAAGGTAAAGTCTCAATCTAATCTATTTGATGTCTAAAGAAAAATTTGGGGATTGTTTCTTTGATAGCCTAGTCTAGTCTAGATTTTGTTAAGAAAGGCACCTGATTAGGGAATCTTGCAGTACTACAAAAGTAAGCAAGAGCACACAAACGTTAAACCATGTATGAAACATTTATGGTTTACATAGCACATGATGATTATAGGTAAGCAATGCATGATGTGAACAAGTTATGCACGTAAGTGAGAAATGGAAGTAACAATGGAGGTCAAAGCAGAAAAACACTTAGAAATGAAGACATTATAATACTAACATTGTGTTGTCTTTAGCGTGTGCAGAGGTTCTGGAATATTCCAAAATCTTTATTTCGAATCCAAAATATCCAATCCTGTTCTAGAATAATTTGTCAGTAGCAAAATGAGCTGATCATGCAGAGGTTCAGAACGCCAATCAGCGATCACACAACTTGTTAATTAGCTCTTCAGGTCACTACACAGTGCTTGAGCTTATTGAGTATTTCTTTCATCCTCCTGCTCAGCAGCACAAAGAGTGCCACTGCAAGGTTTATTATCAAAAGTTATGGAAATTATTTGTTTTGCAAACTTCGCAATTTTGCATGTTTATTTAATCCAAATTTATTTTGAAAATCTGATATTTGAAAAAAACTATAATTTTTGAATTCGAATACTGAAGGATTTGAATCCGTAGGATTAAAATATTCCAGTATATGCATCCCTAATTGTCCCAGTGTTTTTTTCCAAGAGATGCTTTAAAGCAGTGGTTCTCAACCTTTTTGCTAAAGGGAGCAAATCCAGACCTACGATTTCGTTAGAGAGCCACACTGAAACTCTTAACACAAGTCATTTGACACAGTTTGTTTCATTGCAGAACAAAGTCTGTTACATAGAATATTAGAGGTTTTGTGGAAAGACATGTTGAGGGCCACACAAAGTGTGCTTGGGAGCCGCATGTGGCTTTCAGAACCCCAGTTGAAAACTACTGCTTTAAAGCAGTGCATTGCTCGTTGCTCAAATTTTTCATGCTATCGTATTTCTGCATGCTCCTACATAAATATATTTGTGTGAAGATGTTGGAAACAATTATTAACCTACTCTATGAGCAAATAATAAATATATGTCATTTATTGTTGGCCTTTCATCTTTTGTTATGTATATGGCAAATTTGCATTGCATTTCCTGGTTTCATAGGCCACGGCTTTGCTGTGTATTTCTATTTTGTATATTGGGTTTGTTAATATATGTTTTCATATCTTGCAGTTGTTTCTTGTTCACTCCTACACACCTCATATTTGCTGCCCTTGTCAGTGTACCATGGTTGTCTTAAAAAATTGTTTGTTGAACCTGAGAAATTAAACTAACCTAATGGATTAGAAAGATTTTCAAAGCAGACATATTTTCTCAAAGTTAATAATTGCTTCATGTCTTTTACAGGGTTGATTATAATAATTCGTGTTGACTGACCAGAGTCCACGAATTAGTGTGGTTTGTTTACATTTTAAAAGTTGTATATATTGTTCGTTATTAGGTAAGTTACATTGTGTTCTTTTATGCCTACACATTAATTTTTTTAACAAGAAGACAATATAATATATCAGGTTTTTGTTCAATATTTTATGGTTTGTGCAATGAACTCCTAACAATTTCAAAACTTTTTTCAAGTTAATTTTTCTAATTCAAACTAAGTCAAGCAGTTCTTTTTGATTTTATGGTCTCAGTGTCACATTTTCTGAACGAATGTTCTTTGTATTAAGTTAGTTGTAGTTGTTGGGGCTACATGCAAATACAATACTGGTTTCTATGAGATACCAGTTATAATCTTTTTTTCTTTAAAGTTCGTACATTTATCTATGAAAACTATGAAGAAAAATAATGGAATTAACAACTGAGGCACTTCTGTGAGCTTCAACTGCAAGGTGTTTTGTTAAACTGGTATAATGGTAAATTCTGAAAAACTGTTGGCTTTCTCAAAAAAACCCTCAGTACAGAAAGTGTTAATAGCAAATGTCTCCATGATATTGTTGTTCACAATAGAATAGTCACCGTCAACAACTGCCTTACTCAGTTGCAGGAAAATCATGACAGAAAGCTTCAGCTTTGGTGTACGTCCTATCACGTGCCATGCATACAATCATGATCGCACACAACTTGCTTTGAGTCTCAACAACAATGATGTTCAAATATACCAAAAGTCAGGAAAGAAATGGGATTTGATACACACGTTGAGTGAGCATACTCTGAAAGTAACTGGTAAGTTCTTCACTTATTGTGTGTAATATGTCTGTTGTTATGGATAAATTGCATGAGGCAGGTTTGTTATTGCTTGTTTTTGGGAACTTCACTGATATTGCAAAAAGTGTTATTGCACTCATATTGTATTACTGTTGGAAGGTTGCAAGTGGTCTGCAGGCACCATCTTTGTATGCTCTGTGCTAAGGGCTATGCAGCTACTTTTGTTGTGAATGCTGCATTGGTGGTAAGTCAATTGCAACACTGCTTTCCCTTGTACCCTGATGAGCAAGAGACTGGTCAGGCTGCAAGCAGTCAGTAATTGAACCCAACCCCATTTAGCTGGGCATGCTCAACCCACTGTATTCTCACTATTGTGTGATTGCTGCAGGATGTTTAGATTGTTGCCATATATTTGAACATGAAAAAATGGCTCAGCTTTTGCTCAAGGAGGTTTGTAAATCCAAACAAGTGTTTTCTTCCTGTAGCTTTGAAAAGGATCTAGGTTGAGTTTTTCCTTCAGATTGTTTTTATAGACTGTTGAACATGCTCTTGTCATTTGCTCAAGGACATTGACATGGCATTGGGTTTTTGTAAAAAAATTATGGTTGACTAAATGAGCTTAAAAGAACACAGGTTGAATCACAAATAATAATGTACATATTTTCAAATGTTTTAGAAGTAAATTATTTTGCCATTATGAAAAATAAAATGAAGAGTTTTGATTTAAAAAGAGTTTGATTTTAATGTAATGTTTAACTCATCAGGCGAAAAAAAATTGCAAATATTTCTTTTTGTAAATAGGCTGGGAAGTACACCAGTGGTGTACAGAGTCTGAAACTTTTGACTCCGTCTCCACTCCTGCTTTGGCTGAATATACTCCGACTCCGAAACTTTCTTAAGTTTTGGACTCTGACTCCTGCTTAAACTCCAAAGTGAATGTTATAAACTTTTGGCAGTGTCTAAATGACTGTATCTGGTTTTCACTTTCTAAAGACTAAAAAAACATATCAGACGAAATTGCTGATCTCTGCAAAATATGTGACCTCTTCTTTACATGTCAGTTGCTTCTCAGGTTAAAGGATTAAGGTGACTATTAAATTTTGTAACCCTAAATCTTAACCGTAACCCTCAACGCTAAATGCTAACCCCAAACCCTAACCTTCGGCACTAACACTGAACCCTAAACCCTAACTTTAAATGCTAAGCCTAACCCTAGTCCAAAAGCTTAGTTGCAATCACTTGTCTGCTTTTCAAAATGTAAGTCACAAGGGGTCCAAAAATTTTAACATACAATCTTGTGTAAGTACATCAAAAGAAAAATCCAATACAACAAAGGAGTGACTCGAACTGACAATTGTCTGGTCACTTCCCACTCGACCATGTTGACAGTAGTAAGAATTTCTCCAACTCAGTTTTATATCTGGCAGAAAACTGGATGTAGGATATGGTCTTTTTGTCCTTGGAAATGGAAAACTGGATATTGTTGTTGAGAAACTATTTAAACTTATTATGTGGGCTAAATTTTATTGGCCAATAGATTTTCAACGTATCACCGTGAACAAGAAATTGTCCAAATCTTTACACACATAAAACTCACCAATCTAACCTTACTTACATCCAAGTTGTATTAAAATTTTTAGACTTCCTGTGAAGTTGTTTTACACATTTGAAGTTTACATTACAACATGCTTTGTAAAAAAACAACCTACAATGATAAGAATCAATAAATAACAAACTAACCTCATATTCAAAAAATGACTCCGGCTCCACTCCTATTTTTTAAATTCGTTAGGACACCGGCTGGAAGCCACTCTGACACCATAGCTCCTGTGCACCTCTGAAGTACACATATTGTTCTTCAATGTAGGAGCTGTGTCTCAAGTGATTAGCAAAGTAAACAATTTTCTGCTTGGAGCATTGGTTTTCAATCAACGCAGTCTATAGCCTGCATGCACTTTAGCCTTAAACACAGATTCCATTCTGGTAACAATCATATGGAAAGGTTGTGGCAGCATGTTTTGTGTCATGCTGTTGCAACTTTGATCGGCATGGCGTTGTATGTGAAATTCACCACAAACAGGATATGCACTAAGAAATAGCATCTGTATATATGTGGCATGAACAAGCAGTAATAGAGTGATCATGGCAGGTGGTCTCTTTGTTTGCTTGCTGCCGCGGTGTCAAGCTTTGTGCGCTTGCTGCTCAGACCTTTGATCCCAACAATCCAAAAAAGCATGATTCCAGTGTGTACTGCATAATTTGTAGCTTGTGAATATTTCTGGCTATGTGCTTCCTCTACAAAAGTGCACCTTTCAAATGTTTAGCAGGGTGCCGATGGCTAGAGGTAAAGAGGCTTTAAAAATATTTTTTTACACTTTCGTTTGAATTGAATAATTTTTAATTGACCCGCAAAATCTTTTGTTACTTCATTTTAATTGATTTTGGAGATGGTCATTTTGGCTGCCATGTCACACCTGTTCATACGTTGGCTATTGAATGTTACGTATAGCAGCTTAAGTGCATAACACTGTTGACATTGAGTGGCAAATTTCCCACTGGTGCCTTCGGAAAAATGTGTGTGCCTCTTGAATCTGCTTATTTTCATTTGCCTGTTTCATCAGAAAAAAAAGATTCTATTTGAATAAGGACTGAAGATGTGTGATACACGAAACTAGTTTCCTTACGCAATAAATTGCGATAGATTCGCTTGGTGTGGATCACTGTTGTGGCTTTACAAATATTGCAGAAAAAGAAAATGTCACATTTTGTGTACTGTTGCGATCGTAAAGCCCGAGCAGCAAGTGCGCGAAGGTTCACACTGTGGCAGCAAGCAACAATAGAGATCACATGCCATGATCACTCTATTATTGCTTGTTCGTGCCACATATTTATGGGTCTTGTTCTTCGCCTACATCCCGTTCGTGGTGAATCACACATTCAACGCAACGCCAACGGAGAGGTTGCAACAATACTGCAAATTTCTGTAGGATCTTGTAAAAATCAACATAACGTGACCTTCGGATGTTTTTATTTAATTTAATGTGGTTAGAAATTGTTCAGGGCAACTTCAGTTTTTATATATGATATTCTGATGAGTCAGTGCGGTGTTTATTTATAATGCATCTATCTGGGCTTGCCATGTGTTGTAGCATTGTTGCAGTGTTTGAGAAGCTGCAATTTGATTGAAGTTTTTGTGATCCATTTGAGTGCCATCAAATATGAGATTGAAACTTCAATAGCATTTGTCTAAAAGCCAAGTACTGTATATAATAATATTTACAGCACTGCATTTTACTGAGGTGAGCAAATAGGTTGGAAAACAGTTGATGCAGAATGCTGTCATACAGTGCTGCTCTGTGACAAGCCGCCATGCAAAACTCATTACTACAATAACTTTCAATCTATTTGTGCAGGTATCGATTGGGCTCCTAAAACTAATCGAATTGTCACGTGTGGAGCAGACAGAAATGCTTATGTTTGGCAACTTAAGGATGGAGTGTGGAGTCAAGAGCTGGTAATGCTTTCTTCAGCCCTAGATTTTTTCTGTCCTTTCGTGCCTATTCTTTTTACTGTTACCGCTGCTCTTGTTCAAGAATTTATTTTTGCACGAAGGTTATTCTTCGAATAAATCGCGCCGCCACTTGCGTGAAGTGGTCCCCGGAGGAGGACAAGTTTGCCGTGGGCAGTTCATCGCGCATGATATCTGTGTGCTACTTCGAGGCTGACAACAATTGGTGGGTGAGCAAGCATATCAAGAAGCCTATCAGGTGGGTGCATGATTTTGCGTTTATGACCTGCTTAGTTCTTGCACTATGTTACAACCTAGTGTTTTTTACGGTCATAAACCGAATTTTTTTACATGACCGGATAAAATTCAGTCAGTTCGGTGGGTCATAATGCCTGAAAATATATACTTGTGAATATTGTTACGGCGAGTTTTAATACTATTATGCGACAAATGATCAAAATGTCTCAACGAAAAAACTCAGCCTACAACTCACTGTTGTGAGAAGCAACCCGTTTTATTATTTTTAGAAGAAACACTGATGTTTGGATGCGCATCCATTTTAATTTTGTTCTTCCATTTTCGCGAGTGGCGTTGGCGAGGTATAGTTCCTAAAATTTAAAAGTTTCTCCACCGGTCCTAAAATGTACAAGTCTTTCTAGTCATTAAGCCGTTTATTGCTTGAATTACTTTTGCGCCAACGCACTTCTAACGCGTATTGTGATAAAAAGTCGTCAGTCATCTGACCGAGAGACGCAGGTGCCTATTATAGCTCGTAGACTATTTCGCTCAAACTGTGTACATTTCACGCTAAGAAAACGGTTGTAAAACCTGGTGGTGGATATTGGTCTCAGGTCCAACAGGTTTGCTCTCACGATGCCTGAAAAGCTTGTCACCAGCTTTGCGCTGTTGTTTGCGTTACAATCATTTGAAAAGTAGGTCTTACTTCTTTCTCAATAAGAAAATCTGTTATCGCCCAGCACACCTATGTGATGGAGCAAAGCCTCTTGTGCTTATTGTTCTTAAAACAGATTGCACTAAATGGATTCGTGATTGTTTTTATACAAACTGGCTCTTTCTCGTGCAGTGCTTAGTTATCTCAATTCTGCTGCTGTGGCACTTTGCCGATTTCTCACCGGCTGGCACGCGGTGTGAAGCTTTTGATCTGGCGCCTTGCCAACTCGCGGGCGCTTCGCAATTCACGCGTTTGTGTGCAGATCGACAATTGTCACCCTGGATTGGCATCCCAACAACATATTGCTGGCTGCCGGCTGCTGCGATTACAAGGCGTACGTTTTCTCCGCCTACATAAAAGAAATAAACGCCAAGCCGGGACCCACGGTCTGGGGCAAGAAGATGACGTTCGGCAATGTCATGCAAGAGTTCTCCATGCCCTGCACTGGATGGGTTCGTAAATTTCTGCCACGTTGCATGGCCTTGCTTCATAATGCGCGAATCGCCTTTTTTATCTGAAAACCTTCTTTTTCAGGTTCACGGCGTGTCGTTTTCGCCGAGCGGCGATCGTCTGGCGATGGTTTCTCACGGCAGCGTCGTTTCCGCCGCGACTGGCGGAGCCGACCTGGTCTCGGCCAGGACCGAGTTCCTCCCTTTCACCGACTGCGTGTGGGTTTCTGAAAACAGCTTCGTCGCGGCTGTGAGTATGCGCCGGAACTGCGAGTGACATCACCAGACCTTGGCAACTATTTGAACAAAAACAAGAAGCCTCACTGGAATTGAATGAGATCAGCCAACAATTTTGAATCTATCTTTTTGGCTTCTCGTCGTCTGAGATGACATATGTCCTCTTCGGCCTGCAGTAAACGTTGCCTCCGTGATAGACACAAGTTATTCATCTTATTTTGCTTGTTTCGTTTCTCATTGAGTTTTTGTTTATCGTGAATTACAGGGTCACGACTGCAACCCTATGGTGTTCAGCGTCAATGCAAACTGCACGAGCGTCTCGTTCGCGGGCAAGCTGGACCAACCGCCGAAGTCGGGCGGGGCCGGAAAAGCGGTGTCGGCCATGAACATGTTCAAGATGATGGACAAAAAGGGCGCTGTCGACACTCCTGGCACCGCGGTCGAAACGAAGCACAAGAATGCGGTCACACAGGTAAGCTGTCCGCGCAACGAATTACTTCGAATTTATGCGGTTGCTTGCAGTAACACAAAGCAACGTCCAGCTCTCGGTGAACTGCGCTTACTGTGGTCGGAAGAGATTCTGCGACGGTATACAAGCTGCACTGCGGCGCTTGCGGTAGAGCTGATCAGTCAAAATGCTTCGGATTTTGTGCCGGAACTAAGAGGTGGCCCTGTCGCTGACCCACGTCATAGCGTGACTCATGTTTTCTCGGTATCAGCACATAGGCTTAAGCGCGTGGTTCTTAACCGGGGGCCACTCCTCCCAGAGCTTTCCAGGGGGAGCGAGTGCTGGAAAGTTTGATCAATAAATTTACCTGTAAGTACATTTGCTTTCAAAACTTACTTCAAGTCAGGGGGGCTTTAAACAGTAAAATTACTTAAGCGAGGCGTGGTAGCGAAAAGGTTAAGAAGCACTGGCTTAAGCAATTACTCGGAATATCCGTAGTTGAAAGGCTGCGCGATGCAGCACTGTCAAACTTAACAAGGGGGTCGTTCCTATTCACTTCCTATGCGTTCCGAGTGATGTTGCCGACAACAGCGTTTCCTTGTAAAGTTTCAAACTGCGTCTGACGTTTCTTGCTAATTGTGCCAAGGTTAAGCTGCTTCTTACGCCCAACAGCCCGAAAACTCTATTCGTTGGTATTGCGCGCTGCAGAAACCTATCTATTGCTTGATGCGAACACTAACTATGTCCTTCATCTGCAGCTACTTTCCTATGGACCAAACAAGTTTTCGAGTGTTGGCAAAGACGGAGCGTTGATCGTTTGGGACACCAAGTCTCTCGAAGCATCCATTGCCGACCTTCGCATATCGTAAAAAACTTGGCCGCCCAGTAAACACGTGATTATTTACCCACCCACTTGTATTTTTACGTAGTTATCGCCGATTCTGCACTAATCAGAAATCCAAATCATATGAATATAAGCGCTGTACTAACAATTGCGTTGCCTGATAGACATGTCGTGTTTGTTTGAATTGTAGCTTTGCTAGGCCGTTTTTAGTTCCGGCTCCTTATGTGAGATTCGAACACGCAACGGAAGGAACGCCAAGTCTGCAGGTGCAACAGAAATTCCGTGCTCGACCAGGATCACTCTCTATTGTACGCCACCACATTTGAAGCACTTCCCGGTTGCGTGCTCCAGGCATGTGACGCGATGCGTTGTCAGAAGCGTATCCAGACGCAGTTGCTGCCACACGTTTGGGTCTACGTGAACTGGTTTACAACTGCAGGCTTCCGTTAAGTCAGAAAGAAAATCGTTGCACCGCTCTAAGCAGTCCCGGGTGGCTTTTGTAGACTGAGACCCCCCAAACAAAGCTTCAAGCCCCCAAATTGAAATTTGAAACACTGTAGTTAGTGGAATTTTTGTGAAACTTGAATGTCAAGCCACCCTCTGCACGTACGTAAAGCCCCCCTATTGACGACATTCTGGCGACGGTTCTAGCTTGAAGTTAGTCGTGATTGCGTGGACAGGTCATGAAGCCGCAGTCACATTTCCTTGAATCCAAGGAAGGCGGTAGGGGGTGTCAGGTAGATCAGGTGTCAGTCTGTTCATCACATAATCTGTGGTTTCCAGATGTTAGTGCAGGATGAGCGTGCTTTGCGCGAACCCATTGTTTGGTAGTAGTAAAGCTCGACGACCTGGTTCTGCCCGATACGAATGAGACAGACTAAGTCCCCGAGCGTTTGCCAACAGCTTTCTGCAAGCCAGACGAAAAAATTCGAACGATCTACTTCAACTGAGGCGCTTGCGAGACAAAAAGCTTAAGATGTCGTACTTGGTGATTTTGAAATCAAGTTACCTCCCCGTTGTTTCGTTTTACGCGAAAGACGCTTTTAATTAAGCGAACAAGGTTGGTGCCATTTTTTTTCTAAAGGAATGTACCAGTTGTCGTCGGCGGAAAACAGACCTTAAATTTTGTGAACGAACCACGTCTTCAGAGATGTATTAACGACGCTTTTTCGCTGGAGCGTTGATGTTGACACCGAGAACCCTTGGCTTGAAAGTGCATTCAGAATTGTAACTGGGGAAGAACGTGCGCTTCCCCTTAGCCTGATGCATTGGAAGGTGCAAGCGTTCTTTTTCTAATGTCTTGCATTTTCGCAAAGTATACTCACAGTTGTAAGAAGACAGTTTTCTCGCAGCAAGTATTCTTTCAACAGATGCAGACGGCATGTGGTCACGAAGTGCTGTGCCGACAAGTTGGTAACACACAGCACCCGTATTTTCCCTCCAGCCAGCGAAGTCCTTGAGTGGACAAGATGCCCCTACAATCGCTTTGCTGTTGCCTGTACAGTAGTAGTTTCAAACAAACCAAAAATAAACAATTGCTTTATACTGTATGTTGTGAACATTTGAATATAAGGAAATGATATAAGTTGTCATATTGCATTCGGCTTTTTTATGGGGTGGGACTTCAGCCAGGTTTGGAGGAATATGGAATGTTAAAAATATCAGCGAAATTATATATTTCGTTGACACGGTTTCATTTCATGTACAGTAATCTCTAGTGGCGTAACTAGAGGTTTGAATTACGGGGAGGCGAAAACTTAGGGAGTGCAAAACTTCGATAGCTAACAACCAGAAAAAAGTTGAGAATCGATAGTAAATCCGAAATTAGATTTCTGCACTGAAACCAGAATTCACCGGAAAACTACGAAAAACGCAAAAAAAACATTAAAACCTAAATATAAGCGACGGGGGTCCCGATATTTACATTTATCTTGCCAGGGGGGGTTCACTTCCCTGTCCCCTTGTCAGTTACGCCACTGGTAGTCAAGACTAGCGAAACGCAAAGCAGGTGGCCGGGCATATTATAAAAGTAGTTTCTACTGATTATTAGCACTGAACGAGCGAAACAAGTCATTGCGCAGAAGCAGGGACCATGCGACTCATTCAAAACCTGCGTTTGGTGTGACTCGTATTTCACAAATTTTTTTTAGGAAATTATGCTACTGTACCTTTTTCAGTTAGTTTCACTGCAGGTTAGATTCGCGGAACATGGTGTCCGAGCTAGTTTACAACAGCAGCTGAAGCAAAAAATGTCAAGCAAAACTTTCGTTCTGCATCTAATAACTTAAATCAGAACGAACTCGACACATAACTCTGGTTCATACCTTTCAATACCCGCACCTGTTGCTAAAATGATAAAAGCTGTTTAAGCAATTCGGAAGATTCGATAGCTTGTCAGAACCGTCGCCAGAAAGTCGTCAATATGGGGGCTTGACATTCAAATTTGACAAGAATTCCACTAATTTATAGTGTTTCATATTTCAGTTTGGGGACTTGGAGCTTTGTTTGGGGGGGCTAATCCCACCAAACACCCCCATGGCGATGGGACTGTAGCTTGTGCAACAGTGGTGGATCCAGGGGGGCAGTTTTGGGCAACTGCCCCCCAAACC
>Ga0210059_1009332_pt1 | contig 15343 bp, 12 predicted proteins | sample Ectturendosymbi2_FD_188042 | JGI IMG/M metagenome (GOLD analysis project Ga0210059, IMG submission 188042) | Ecteinascidia turbinata endosymbiont from Florida, USA - Sample 2 (SPAdes) (version 2) | ecosystem: Host-associated > Tunicates > Ascidians > Unclassified | place: Key West, Florida... | reverse complement strand
CGTCATCGCTAAAAAAATTGCTAGCGGACTGTTTCAAAACCGTAGCGGACGGCCCGAAGACTGGACTGTTAGCGGCCCGTGCCATCTCTATCGTGCAGCGCTTGCAGCCTCTCCTTAAGCTCCAAAATAAAGCTATAAAAATAATAAATCCAACTAATACGGGTTCGCTTGAAGAATACTTGAACATCTTATGCCTTCTCAAACCATGTGGCTTTTCAGTAGGCAAATTCATGCACTTTTATCATAACAAACTGCTTCCAAATCATATTTTGTTCAACTCACCTCAATTCATTATCAGTTCACAAGACTAGCAACCTCTATACACCTGTTTTTACCTTAACTCTTGGAAAGGGGAAAATGTTCGTTTAAATTCATCGACCCAAAAGTATGGTCTTCGATACAAGACGATATTAATTTTCAACCACCTTTACCTTTAAATGGAAACTTAAGACACACCTCCTACATGAAAAAAATCCCAATTATGAACTTTAGCAACATTTCAATTGTCCAGAACAAAATACTGTGTATTCTAGTATTGTGTAACTCTGCTTATTTTTTGTGTATATTTACTTTTTCGTATTTTCTGTGTGCACATTTTATGCTTTTCGGCTTATAAGTACACCTTTTGTTTTTTTTCTGTTTTGCTTTTTTTTCTTTTGTACCTCATTAATTAGTTTTTGTAACTTTTTTATTGCTATTTTTTTATTTTTTGATATTGCTAAAAATCTTCTAATCACACCCAATTCCAGAACCGTTGCCAGAACGTTTTCAATAGGGGGGGCTTTGTGTTTGTTTGGGGGGGCTTGAGATTATAAAATTAACCAAAACTCCACTTATTTATAGTGTTTCATGTTTCAATTTGGGAGGCTTGGAGCTTTGCTTGGGGGGCTAAGCCCACCAAAGCCCCCCCATGGCGACGGGACTGCCAATTCCTTCACTTAAATTCGATCCACTCATCTGTGTACATAGGCATGCGATTTCACCGGTACATTTTCTTCACCATGTTCTGCGTTCATTCGTTTTTGTTTTTCTTTTCATTACGCTTATTTGGTGTCCAACTGTTGTTTCTCAACACTTGTCAAAAAGTGATAAACGGATTGGTTGACCAGATGACCACCACGGTCTTTCGCCAATCCTATATGACACAGCGCCCCTCTTTGTTTACACTGATCAGCTATTGTGCCATTGTGTTTTCAGTTGCTCTAATGTTCGCTAATGGTTGCTTTACTGCATGCGGTGGCTTTTATTGTGCTTCTGCTTGTTGGCTGAGTCATATGAAACAATAAACCATTACCTCATAAAATCATGAAAACTGATGTGTTCTACTGTTAGAGTGATATGCACGTGCGACCAATGAGATTCAGCATTTTGTGCACTGCAACTGACAGCTATGATAAAACCCAACTGATGTATTAGTCTTGTTTTCAAAACACCTCTATAAACAAGATTGGAAATCTGTATTTATAAAACTTTACTTCTACATCGACCCGATGACTTCATTGATTTCACACTAAACTGTCCCCCCTACATTTTGCAACAAAATTGCGCCTATGCAAGGGGATCTCCTACAAACTGTGGTGTGCACTGAGTCAATTGCCGGTGTGAGATCAGTGTTTTTCAACCCGAGTTCGGCCGAAATTTCCTGGGATGAAATTCGCAACGACAGTTCTAGGCAGTTGTAGCAATATAGACACTTGGATCATTGCGTAGGGTTCTACAAGCAACATATACATTTGCGGAAGGTTCCGCTGCAGCAAAATGGTTGAACACTAACTTAGATAAATATTTGCCAGCAATTTGCCTTGAATCTTTATCGAATTTAATTTTATTCACCCGATCACATCGCGTGTTGATAACGCCAGGGTCTTCGAACGTGTTTCCATGAATGTCAGCATGAACCGTTGGTCAAGCCACATGCAGACTATAGTGTGGTCATATTCACAGCTTCAGTGGCTGTTTGCTAAATCGTACCCATTGTTACGTATGAATTCGGCGACAGAACTTGCGGTTGTCCGTGTTTGATTTACGGCGGGGCCACACGTACCCGAAGCCATCAGTACAAGTTGCAGCTTGTTTATTGTCTGACAGCTTCTCGTCCTCAACGAATCGCTGCACCTGACTAACGCTTAACTTATACTGCATGTAAGACAGGGTCGTCGCCAGCGGGGAGGCAGTGGTGCTCGCCCCGCCCCCATTTCACGTTTAGCCCACCGGTTGCTGCATACATCCAATGCTGTATTTTAAAAATGTTTACCCCTTCTGGTTTTTGGCCCCCCTGCTGCTAAATTCTGGCGACGGGCCTGATGTAAGAGCAGGCCCGTAACCAGCTTGGGACACCAGGAGGGGCGAAGAGTTTTCTGAGAGGGGACCAAATATTGTTAACTATGTCCAATATTTTCACACTGTATCCAACACATTTTTCCAGGGAGGCGAAAAAATTTCTAGCGGGCTTCGCCCCACCCCTGGTTACGGGCCTGTGTAAGAGGTACATGGAAGACTAGCAGTGACTTACAATATAATCATAGCTAAACACAACGTTATACAAGCGTACCTTCCAATAATAGTGAGATCGACTAACTGAAATTAACAATCCATGACAACGAAACTCAAATATTTGTTGAGACTGAAAGTCAAGGTGTAAAAAGTAAATATATCACAGTGCTTCTTTTAAGCCTGAGCAACACAGTAGTTTTGTTAGGGTTTTTATGACGTAAAGCTCGTTTAATATGTCAAGTGTGTTTTTTCCATTTTAATGTTCTTCAACAAAATCATTCAGACATCAGATTTGCTATTAACTACTTATGCAAGTTTATACTACTCCCTTCAGGACATGTTAAGCAAAATCAAGGAATTTGATGAGCTTGAACAAGCAAGTCACCCTGCCAAATTAACTATACCGAACTCTACTACATGGAAATAACTAAACAGCAAGAAAATAACAGAAACGCGTTTGAACCTGATGCCATAGCAGTTCCGTCACCACGGGGAGCCCCCCAAATAATGTTCCAATCCCCCCCAGAATTGAAATATGAAACACCAAATCAGTGGTTTTGTCAATATTGAGATATTTGTCAATATTGAGATTGCACCCATGCGCAAACATAAATCCCCCCATTGAAGACTTTTTGACGACGGTTGTGTTCCACAGTAGCCTACAGTGGTTCTTAATTTTTTTTACAACGGAAAACCTCTTATTTCATAACTTGATAGTCACTGTCTGCTCATCAGAAAGGTCACTTTCAGGATTCACAGGAATTAAAGATGACCGAAAGGGTCACTACGTCCAAGGCGAGGTTGTGAGCATTCTGTTCGTTGAAAGCGGCTAGGTTGGCCAACAAATTTTGGTGAATTCCTAGATGATTGTGTTACGAAGATCAGGACAAAACCTTTGACTATTTACATGAGCCAGAGTAAAAAATTTTTGAAAAACCGGAGCAGCACCCGGAGTCACTTTTTATATTCGGCAGGAGGAGTCTGCATGGTCTACTAAACAAAAAGAAAATGGGGTTTACACAAGCGCGACTTTTGGTTGCAGAGATGGTTTTCGGAGTTTGAACAGAAATCAGATTCTGTAATGTGACAACAGTGTGGAGCCAGAATCGGATTCGAAAATTTTAGAACAGGAGCAGAGTCGGAAAATGTGACCCTGGCTGCCTCTTGAGGGCAGAAAGAAATGCAGTGAACGCGGGGTATTCTAGCAAGAATTTTAAATTTTTGATTGAGCATACTTTAATAGCGCCCATATCGTCATTTTCGGCTTTGTGCAAATTGATCAACGCTTTTCCATTTTTTCCTCGTAGCAGTGCGAGAGGGGGCCTCAAAAGTGGATCAGCCTATGGCAGCCATGTCCAACCCGCGGGCCGCATGCGGCCCAGTTGGTTTTCGCTGTAGTAAAAGTATCATAAATACTGATAACCTGCCCTTATTTTGATAATCTTTCATTATACATTTGTGATGCAGGTGGTACTCAGCGCCACTTTATCACGTTTGGTACCACTACAATTCGGATTCGAACACTTCCAGTATATTAGTTTAAGGTAAATTTAGTTTGCTAAGATCAAAGCAAACCATTCAATGTGCGGCCCTCAATAATATGTCATTTAATGTGCAGCCCTGGTCAAAATATTGACATACTTTTTGGCTCAGTAAGCCATTTGGGTTGGACAAAGCATTTATTTCGACATAAACCTGACACTACGATAATGAAATTTGTTACGAGCTTGAACGAAGGTGATTTCTGTGATGAAATAAAGATAGTTTCAGAGTGAACTCAATCCGCCAGAAACTGATAAATTACCGAAGGTGTAGTTGCGTCCAAACTCGTTGAACGTGTGCTTCGAAGTAGCGAAGTTCAAGACAGAAATGGCTACCTGAACTCTTGTTTAACCTTGCCTGTTGACACTTAAGTCGGCATTGGCAACACTTGTAACTCTTTAATCCCACCAAAAGCTAACAGAGAAACTCTCATCTAACGATCGAACATAATGCCAGTATTTGGGCGGTATGTATAAAAGCTGGCCAGGGCGCAATATGTGTTCTTCAGCGGCCAACTTTTCAATCGACTTGAACAGAGGAAACTTGTCGAAGTCGGGATTTTCCAGATCAACTTGGCTGGTGTTGGTTAAAATTGACGAGCCACTTTCGTGAGGGTAAAGGGATGCCGAATGCTCCGGGGCGTACAGACGGATGTACTTTCTTCCAACTACCTTCACGACAAATGTGAAAAGCAGTTAACTCTAGTCACTTTTTTCACCACGCTGAACGAAAAAATAATGATGAAATCAGGTGTAGGCTACGTTCAAGCGAAACCAAGTTTGGAGAACATCCAAAACAGCTCCCACAGGCTTTTCGTCAAAGTTCAGGTATAGTTTGCCTCGGCAAAACAGTAATAATAAATACAATGGTTGGACTCGGTTGGAGTGTAATTCGCAATGGTATCAACTTATTATGCAGATACCAAAAGACCACACTAACAACCGTCCTCCGCACTTTCTGCGGCGTATTTTCCTCTTTTCCCCTCAGAGACACTAACCTATTTGTTTATACCTGATTACGGTTAGTGCGGCGGCTGTCTTCTTTTCACCCTGAATTGGACTGCACAGACAATGAAATGTCCGCGGCGATCTTTGATGCTCTTTACGTTTTTACTTTGTCGAATTAAACTTTCAAAACTAACCACCAGTTCTGATCAAATCCATAGTACAAAATGGGTCAAACCATTCGATTTTAAGAAATAGTCGGGAAAGTCCATTCTTTGTGCATGAAATGGAGAAAGCGACACGTTTGGTCTAGACCAGGCCTGCCCAACCTTTTTAGTGTTGCGAGCATTTTCACACGAAGAAATTTATTGCGGGCCACAAACGTTTTAGCGATGTAACAATAAGCTATTGTGACGTAACAAATCCCTTGATTTTGATATGTTGTATGCGATAACACGAGGTGATCGTGATAATGTGTCCTATAGTTGCACGCAGTGCAGCCAGCTTGTATGGATGTAAACCAAATCTTTAAAAATTGACACATTTTCGAAGCGTAAGTTTTTGGGAAGTAGGCCCACAACAGAAACAACAGGTATAATTTTGGTGTGTTTTGATGGCAAATATACTTGAGCCTATAAAAACTACTAAAAATTTAAAAGTCTGCTTGCGAACTTATTACATCGCGGGCCACTTAACCTCGCGGGCCGCGCGGCCTTAGTTTAGACGTCACTTCATATCTACTCAAGATATCTTAAATAAGGACAAAAAACTCATAAATTTCAGGGTTAACTACAATTCTGCAGCAACTGCCAGAAAGTAGTAAACTGACAGTACAATGGACTAAAAGGATCTAATGCCCTGCTTACCAGCATGAAAATACTTCCGAATGAAAAGTAAGCCAAACTTATCTTCGATCAAAAATGACGAGCGCTACAAGCTTCATCGATGCTTTTGGTTTCTGACGTTGAACAACTCATTACCTTGATTTATTTTGCTACCTGGTATTTCCTTTAATTCACAAAATATACCAACCTGTGATTTTTGTAACGAAAGGATTAACCACGGAAATTTTATCTTCCGAAATGAAGTATCACTAAGCCAAGGTTCTGTAGCTGACAGATGCCGCAACTGGATTCGGCGCATTGCTTAGTATCACGTATTGTTTCCAAAAGTTCTTATTATTTTGAAACAATAGTGGGGAACTGCAATGAACCAAGAGCCACCACTTCTAATTTAAATTGTTAGTTTATAGAAGATGCTACCTGGTAGAATGAAAAACACAGACAATTTTGCAAAGATGTAATGAAGACACGCATACTCTTGTATATACACTAGTGTTATTACTGCGAAAAATGTCAAACTACGTAACAACATTCCTTAGAGACAATTTTATAATGATATTTCACAGGAAGGCGTACCTCCAGGGCCGCACCTGCCTCGTCGGCCGGATGTCATGAGGCGATACTGGCTGATGTGTGCAACCAAAGATGACAATATCGCTTCAAAGTCATTTACTCTGTGGAACCTATCGTTATCCTTACCTGAGCAAGCAGGTTGTGTTTAGCGTCGTGGTGGCAGGGCGAAACAGTTCCTTTCGGACCAAACCAAGCATTAATTTCTACGTCTTCGGGGTCAAAATCATCTCGATCAGATATACAGCAATAATCGGGAACCCGGATATCCTCTTTTAAATCAGGAATCTAACCATTTGTACAAGAATTATGATGCAATGCATGGCTCACACCAACGCATAGTTAAATGTCACAATTTTACACGTTTTCTTAGCCAAAATTATGATGTAGTTCACCAAAGTTCGGTTGCTATGGTATCAAAAGGGCACTTTGAATATTTATCGATAACCGATGGTACAAATTAGAGGCGTATCATTTATCGCCTCCAGGTTGCAGACATTGTTTCAACAAGAAAAATTTATTCGCTGCTTTTTGACCTTCCAAGACCAAAACAAACTTTAGGCAAGCGAACACAGGTCATATTGACGTTTCGGGTTCCACCGTATGTCAATCACAGAAGGCAATCCGGAGTCAAAATCACAACACTTTTCAAAAACACATTTAAACATAGATTACTCAGATGCAATAAGCGATTACATTACAAAAAACGTTGCGAGGTTGTGTCACGAGAAGCTTTCCAACCAAAAAAATCCGCCAGGCCTTAAAATTCAAGGAATTTCCAGCTGTTAAAAATACGCACAATTTAAACTAGATGTTCCGGATACGTTAATTAAACTGAAGAGCCCTGAAAAGAAACGTTGTTCGATCTAACAACTTCTTTCCCGAGAGTTCAGCTCCTTAATCTGCGTAACGCTTTCCCCGTGACGTCAACAAGCCTGCTGATTTAAATGAGATGTTTTTTTCAAAAACTCTTAACAACTCCTCTGGTTGAAATCATCGGATAAACGCCTTTGCAAATCAACAACGCAGTTGGTGAGAGAAACTATGGCGTATCCTTTTTCTTGCAGAAACGACATAACCGTCAGTGCACTCCAGAATGGATTGAAGCTCCTCGTTGGAAAATATAGAAAATGTATCATGAAACAACTTCTTTGATGCCAATTTTTTAATTTAGAGGAATCCACAGAAGTGATTTGAAATACAGTCATGTTATGCCAGGGAAAGCTTTTGCTGGCTGCTTTTCTACGCAAGGAGTAAAGTTTTACGATTTTTGAGGTAACACCTAGGAACCCAACAGTTTTTAATCCTAAGGACTCTGGCATCTACTTAATTACACAGTTGCATTTCTGGTATATTCGCGTTTTGCGCCACATTAAAATATTCTGAGTTAGTTGCTGGTTCCGCATCATCCTGTGACGAATTGCATATTCGGATGACTCTAATGAGGACGTAACGTGTTTGCCACTTGTTCTTACTGCCAACTGAACTGCCATGCAACTGACAATAAAGCGGCTGGGAATTCCAAAAAGATAGTTGCAAACACAAAAACATTGGTAATGCTTTTTCTAATAATTCTATTCGTGCAAAATTGTTTAAATACAGACCTAACGCGTGTCATTTCAATGGCACAGAAATCTATTGTTCGACCAGGATAATATGCATTGCGTCAACTGGAACCCCGTAGTGTTGTGTCCTGTTGGCTGTGAAAAACTAGTTGTTTTACGTGTTGAGTCTATAGCGATTTGAAAAATGTATTACAAGATTGAATGACCTTACGTAACGTAATACCCTCTTAACTACCTAATCGGGACGTAACCTTTCAGCAGAGGACCCGTAGGTCGTATGTCCCTGGCCAGATTTATCGCCCAACAGCCCCGAGTAGAAAATCACGAGTATTTGCACGAACTCCGACGAGAACTATGTACGTAAGAAACCCACCATTGGGGTAATTATTGATTTACACAATCTCAAGATTACAGACACGCTTGTAGTCCCTCCTTTTGAGACCAAGCGGGGATGAAGTGAGAAAACCTTTGGAGTTATTGGAAACTACCCAATCCGACATCATACCAGAATGTACCTGATCAAAAAGAGCATGTTGAGCAAGATATCCTCGTGCACATGAAGAGTCAACGAATGTGTCGATGAAATCCGAAATAGTCATAAGCTTTTGGCTCCAGTCGTCGTCTGTATACTTCGAACCAACCTCCACAGGTACCGTGCGGTGTCCAGCAACAGATTTTAAATAGGAAAAACTGCAGAAGGAAAATCGTAGGTAAGACAGGCACCGAGAAACGTACATAGATCATCTTGTAGCTCATCTGTTGTGTTTAAGACGACTCTAATGTTTCGGCCTACTTCACAGCGGGCCTTTATCAGGGCAATGACGAGCAGAAGCGAAGTCGCTGTACATTACGAAATGAAGGAGGAAAGCGCAATTAGTGTAACGTAATGATAAGAATTTTTAAGAAAGACAATGACGACGGCACAAGAAATAACAACAAATGGAGCAACAAGCGCCATAAGCCAGGTAAGAAACTTAAAACTGAATAAGAACAAATCGAAAAATGTAGTCCATCATAAAATTTGTAAAAATTAAGTGTCTTTAAAAACACATACAATAGTCGTTTAACGACACATTAATTGCAATTAAAATTTTATATACATTGAGGAAAAGGTCCAGCGACTTTTTCTTAAGTACATCAGGCGTAGTGTTTATAAATTATGACTCGGTAAAACGCATTTTTCTGAAATCATTTTCATACTTACTGAATCGCGTTTTTGACCAGATAATTGTTTCAGTTCCATGTATGTTTTGCTAGAGCACTTCTTTTAGGGTGGCAGGCTTTATCTGAAGTGTTTTCTTGCGTTTACTACATTCAATTTTGCTTCATCAATGAGTTGCAATCCAAGGGTACAATAAACAGCTCCCTGACGGTCATAGGGGGTCGATGGAATTGTTTCCAATGTGCGGCGTGCTACCAACTGTCCTTGTGGTTTAACAAATTACGAGTTGATTTTGTGACTTTCCAGGTACCTTCGCAATTATTCCGTTCGCCCACGGTAGCAAGCAAGAACTACAGAAGCCCCTATTAGGTGCAAAATTTCCAGCAATACGTCGACGTTCTAGGGTTTTCAAGAATGAAGCTGGGTACCCATTGTGCTTAAGAGCTGTTTCTCCATCCACAAATCGTGGTCGTTGCAAGGCAGGGAAGCAGCTCTATTCAACAGAGGACTTGCTACTGCTCGTTTGTGCTGCAGTGGATCGTCTGATCGTGGGTTTGTCAGTGTGCGCAGGTTTCCTGTAAATTTAGTAATCTATGCCCCCAGCGCAACCGCGTTTAACCTTCACATCAAGGAAAAGGCTCCATCGACTTCTAATTCGTGGGTGAATTTAACAGAAGACTCGATGTGTTCAAATACGCACAGAAACAGTCCACACAATCACGTCTAATTACAACAAACGTGTCAATCACGTATTGTTTCCAAAATTTCAGCTTGTTGGAATTCCCTCATTGCAATTTGCACAATGTTCTCCGTCACTAGGTTTGCTAAATTGAATGATAGCGATGAATCCACAGGCCTACCGTGCACAGATCTTGTTTCACAACTTTTAAATTACCTCCACTTGAACAGGGCTGGCCAGTGGTCAATACACCGTTCCAACACAACAGGAGACTTGTCAGTCATGTAAAATTGGAACCGCTTTAAAGTTGGGCACGTACTGACAGCAATGGCATTCTGTATACGTTGCTCTAGTAATTCCGTTTCATCGACGGACAATAATTGTACCTGCACAAAAAGTACACGCACGAAATGAACATGGATAATGGATACATTCACAACATATTTCCACAGCAAAGGAAGTACACACGTGACACAAGCAGTAACACAAAAAATCAACAACATAGAAATACTTACCTTTTTTGCAACTGTTCGACTCTGGTTACCTTCATCGCATCTTTTGCTGGTTTCAGAGAGTGGTTTACAAAGTACTGCAAGTTTGTGAAAAACTCCATCCAGTATTTTATCATCTCCCATCAGCAAAGCCAAATCACACAAGCCACAAACAACCTGAACAGAGTGATGTAATGATACTCCAACAATAAATCACGCGCAAATGGCAATAAAGCAATAAATCGCATGCTACCATGCACTAACTTTTGGGTCCCATGTTGCATTTTGTCTCAGCAGTGATATAATTTTCAAAAGAGTGGCAAATGAGTAAACAATACGCCACATGACAGATACAGTTTTCCAGTTTCCAGAGTTTAACATCTCCCATGCATAATCAAGCAACTGCAAATGCAACCAATCATATGCAGTGAGGGAACAAAACGCCAAGCTCAAATTTACAAATTTACATACCTCTTCACAAGACAATTCTGAGTGTTCATAGTCATCTTCAAAAACATATTTCAGGATTTTTTCTATCAAAACAAGTACTTCCTTTCCAATCACAGTAACATCTAGCAAACGTTGAAGTTCATCTCTCAGATACTTTTCAGAAGGAAGAATACTTTGAAAAGTTAAATTTTTATCAAAATCCATTGATCAGACTTCACCAGTGGGATACTTTTTTACATACGTTTTGCACCACCATTCATATAGTCACCAGAAACGTTAGCGGAACTGAAATCAAAACCTGGTTGATCAATTTCGTATTTTTCCAATGTTACTTTTTTTTGCATCTGATCAAACGTCCACTGATCTGCTGCATAAACTTCACCTGCCAGCAGTGACCGCCAACAACAATCTATAAATAGCAAGTTTGTTCTTAACATAAATCAAATCTAAGAAAGGTTTACAGTGTTTTTGTTCAAATTTATCTATTACATGATTGGTTACTGAAAACTTGATCCACCAACCGCAGAATCTAAACGAAGTTTGTTCAAAACAGGCAAGGACATTTTTGTATTATCATGTTATTGGATAAATCCTGTTACTACACCAACACATGGTTTTGCACATAAATATTGTACACCAAACTACCGATGTAGTCAAACATTTCTACACATATCCAGATCATTTCACGAACTTTAAAAATCTCGAAGTCTTGGCTTCTGCTTTTAACTACAGCAAATTAATTATTAATTAAGAGACACTTCTCATACAAGAACAACCCGATATTAATGTAGACAATTTTTCCACCCCATATCTTTTTATTATATACATAGATTGTTATGTCAAATATTTGGCTGGTGCTCAGTTCTTATGCTGATACATGCTTCGTGCATTGTTGTTGGCGTTGACATAGACATATGGTGCTGGTTGTACTTATTTGTTTAATTTTTGCATCCTTTGCTTGTGGTGGTCTGTGATCAGCCTCTTGCTGGTCTTGGCTTTATTTTGTAGATTTTGACCTTACGTAGATTTTGTTTTAGCATTTTCTGCATAGCTGTTGGACCTGCTTTCAGCGATTTTGACATGGTTGGTGGTCTTGGTTTTGCTTTTGACATCTTTGCCAAATGTTGCTTTATTTTATGACTGAAGATGGATAAGAATAATCCGAAATGTCTCAAAACAAAGTATGTATAGTTTTTTGAAGGCTTGTTCAGTGTTAATAGATACATAAATATTCTCTTACAGGAGTTATTAGTTGTATAGAATAACACCCCTTCTATTAAATTCAGATGTATCAAAACAGATACACATATTTATGGTACAATAAACAGTGATGTTCCCAAGTCACATTTGCTGAGTCAAATCATTGACTCGAGTCACACTATCACTGACATCAAAGAAGACTCAGCTCAGTGTCATTCAGACATTGATCCTCTTATAAACCCATGCTTATCACTGACCTTCCAAAACTGCATGTCAACCCTTAGGGAACATTTACAGTTCTGGACCCTTGCCACATAATAAAACCAGTTCAATGACATGAAAACGAAATATAGCGGATCACCTTCTTTTCGCAATGCCTTAGCCAGCAATATCCTCACAAACTTTTTATCTTCAACGCTCCAAGTAGATTCATCAACCAATATGCTGTGACATAAATCACCATCAAAAACTTTTTCACCATGAATAAAGCAAGATATATGTGAAGGAGTTATTTTTATATGTACGTCTTTGCCTGCAAAATGCAAAACATCTGCCATAAATCATTAAAATGACTTCCGATTTCATTAACATGCAAAACACCTTACATTCTTTGCAGTGAAACAGTATACAAGGGATACACTTTGACCACTAAGACAAGACATAATCCAAAATACTTTGCAGCAAGACAAATTCTTTATGAACATTTTAATGAAAACCACTCATTTTAGCTTTAAAGGTAAAGTTGCTTCTATGGCAAGTTTGGAAAATTTTAAGATGCATGCCAACAATTATTTTAATAATTCTGTTTTTAAGATACTGAGCTTTCACCTTTTGCAAACTGTTTTAATTCCAACTATCAATTCGTTTTTATTATGATTTTTTATTCATCCATTAAACTAAACAACATTAACACTTTGAGAGCCAGCGTACGAATATATTGTATCTAAATTTCGGCCTGAAACAAAGCAGTTTTTGCTTGCCTTACAGTTACCAACACCATAGCTCCTGCGCTGATTGCGCTAGAGAACTGTTTAATGGTTCAAACAGATCTTCTAGTCTGCACTCGAAAAAAATTTTTTGGGTTCAGGGTTGCAGATTTTTTGTGAGTGACGTCATAAGTGAAGTAGTTTTTGAGTCATTTTGGCTCATGTTACCTGGCCTAGGGCCCAACCGTTAGGTCCAAAGTATTTCACTAAAGTTTTTATTGGAAACTAGGCTCGAGTCTGAGTCTATTCAGCCTTTGATTGACTTTCTAGCGTTTCTGGATCAAAAGTTATGATCTGAAATAAACAAATTAATTAATTATGTAATTAGCTATTAGCTAATTAGTCAAATATTTTTATTACTTTAGATCATAACTTTTGATCCCGAAACCCCAGCAGGTCATCCAAAGTATCAAAAGACTCCGATTGTAGCCTAGTTTCCAACAAAAACTTCAGTGAAATACTACCATCTAACAGTTTGAGCCCAGGGTCAGGTGAAGTGGGCCAAGGTGGCCTAAAAGTCTTCCACGTTTGACATCCCTCACAAAAGATCCGCACCCCCAAGCAAAAAATTTTTTGAGTGCGGACTAGAAGGCTTGCCACGTCTTTTGAGCCTTTGAACAGCTCTCTACCACTTCTGGCACCCAAGTTACGCGCGCGCAAAGCCACATGCAATCCAGTTGTTTTTTGTGAAAATCTCCAAAAACGGCCAGACGCTAAAGTGTTGCAACTTTCGCAGATATGATTCATCCATTGAACTAAACAACATTAACACCTTTGCAGCCAGTATGATTTGGTCTAAATCAGTGGTTCTCAAAATAGGCGGAATCGCCCCCTGGGGTCAATTTTGAGAGGCAAACGGGTGAAAAAAAACAATGGGGTAATAAAGGGGCAAAACAACACAAAAGAGATGAAGATGTTCAACCACTGATTGATCATTGGGTTAACTTCAGAAGTCTACTAGTATGACTTGTTACTTTCTTGCAAATTAAGATAAAAATCAATGGAGGTTGTTGCTGAAGCAATTTATCTGTTACATTTTTACTCTGGATCATCTATGTGCCTGGGTACAGTGTGGATTATTTTCACAAGAATTCTGAATGTAATATTAGCATTGTAATATAGTTGCTTAGTTCAGCAATTTAATGGCTTCGTTCAGGTATTTTCATAAAAATGAAATGTCGAGGATGAAAGGGGGTGATGGAATAAAAAAGCTTGAAAACACTGGTCTAAATCAAGCAGTTTTCGGTTGTCTTACCAATAACTCACCAGGAAATTATACCAGAGAGCTGTTTAAACTTTCAAAAGACTTGGCTAGTCTTCAAGTCTGCAATGGAAAAAAGTTTTTATTTTTAGGTTTAGATTTTTTGTGAGTGACATCATAAGTGGAATGGTTTTAGACCTTTTTGGCCCATTTTATCTGTCCCTGGGCCCAAACTCCTAGATGGTAGTAGTTCGGTCAAGTTTTTATTGGAAACTAGGCTAGAATCTGAGTCTTTTGAGACTTTGGATGACTTGCAGGTGTTTTAGGTTCCAAAGTTATGACCTAAAAACAACGAATTCAATAATTCATCCCATAAATATATAATTAATTTGTTGCTTTTAGATCATAACGTTCAAACCAGAAACATTAGAAAGTCAATCAAAGGCTCAACAGGCTCAGAGATTCAGCCTAATTTCCAACAAAAACTTCAGTGAAATACTCCTGTCTAGCAGTTGGGCCCTGGGTCAAGTAACATGAGCCAAAATGGCCAAAAACCTACCTCATTTATGTCAGTCACAAAAGAAATAAAACCAAAATATTTTTTTCATTGCACACTCAAAACTTGCCGAGTCTTTTGAGGGTTTGAACAGCTCTCTAGCCCAATCATCTGGTGAGATATGCGGTTGGTAAAACAACTGAAAACTGCTTGATTTAGGCTTATTTCTAGGTACGATATATTCATACGCCACCAACGAACATGTTAAAGCAGGGTTTTATATTGGTGTAGTCTTATTAAACCACTTGATATTTGCTGATGATGTTTATGTGTTTTGTCCAAGTGTACATGGGTTGCAAAGTGTACTAGATGTGTGCCAGGCTTATGCAGAATCGCATAGAATTATTTTCAACCGCAGCAAAACTGTTTGTATGATGCTTAACCCTTTAACGACCGCGCTAGCCAATAAATTGGCTCTAGGTTTTTTGGTTATAACTCGCCAGCCGTTATTGCTAGAGAGGTGTTCAAACCCTCTATGGATTCAGCAAGTCTAGTAGTTTCGAGTCAAAAACAAATTTTTCAGTTTTAGGTTTTGGGTTCTCTTGGGGGGCGTCACAAGTGCGGGTGTTTTCACATTTTTATGGCCTACTTTGCACGGCCCTGGACGCCCATCTAATGGGCCCACGTTTTGGCCCAAATATTTTTATGAAACTAGGCTATCT
>Ga0210059_1009331_pt1 | contig 15344 bp, 9 predicted proteins | sample Ectturendosymbi2_FD_188042 | JGI IMG/M metagenome (GOLD analysis project Ga0210059, IMG submission 188042) | Ecteinascidia turbinata endosymbiont from Florida, USA - Sample 2 (SPAdes) (version 2) | ecosystem: Host-associated > Tunicates > Ascidians > Unclassified | place: Key West, Florida... | reverse complement strand
CACTCCGCATTCCATTGGTAATCCGCCCAGTGCGGCGTACGTATGTTGTTGTTGTCAGATGAACTGATGAGTTGTTGTGCGGCATGTACAAATGGGTGTGTCGATTTGAGGCGCCGTGCGTTTGCACTCGATGGACGGGTGAGCGCTGAGTGAAGCAGGTGTCCAGTCTCCATGGCACGGCGTGCTAGAGACAGTGCGGCTCCATTGCGATGAAGCTCAGCAGGTTGAATTGGCTGCTAGGACTGGAAGGTTGTCCGCTGGTGTAGGACGCAGACATCCAGTCACAATTCGCAAGGCGTCGTTGATGATGGGGTCGATGAGGCGGGTATGAGCACTGCCGTACCAGACGAGAGCACAGTACTCTGCGGTTGAATGCAGCAGGACTAGAGTGGCTATTCGCAGAGTTGTTGCTCCAGCACCGCAGCCGGAGCCAGCAAGCCGTCTCAGGAGCGTGAAACGTGATGTCAGCTTCTTGCGAAGTGACTCGAGGTGTGGGCGATAAGTGAGCGACCTGTCCAACGTTACTCCGAGGTATTTGGGCTCGGAGCAGAAGGGCAGGGTTTCGTTGTTGTATTTGACTTTAAGCTCGCGTTTAGCTTTCTTGTTGAGGTGGAAGGCTGCCGACACCGTTTTTGTAGTGCTGAGCTTCAGCTTCCAAGTCTGCAGGTATTCACCTACACTTGCCATGTCCTTGGTCAGAACGCCTTCCACTTCCTGCCAGTCTCCATCAGCATGCATGATTGCTAGGTCGTCTGCATATGCATAGTTTCTGGAGACGGTGGTTGGCAGGCGAAAGATGTAGATGTTGAAGAGAAGGGGTGCCAGAACAGATCCCTGTGGGACGCCGTTTTTGAGGCGTCGTAACCTGCTTCTTTTACCGTTTCCGGTTGTAAGGGTGAAGATGCGATTGCCAACCATCTCCATGATCATATTGGATCATGTGTCTATCAGGCAGCAATTGCAGCAGCTTGCCGACAAACACAGCTCCGGCCTTCTTTTTAGCTGAAAAGCTTTCCTCGATGTCCTGTGTCAGCAGGGTGACCTGATCTACGGTCGACCTCCCGTATCGAAAGCCCGTCTGCTCCTAAGGGAGCAGTGGGTCGATGATTGGATCGACACGAGCGTAGATGAGTCTATCGCGGATTTTAAAGGGGCCACACAGCAGAGATAAGGGACGATAGCTCTTAGCTCTTTGGGTCCCCCAGTGACTTCTCTGGTTTAGGGATTGCAATTATTAGTGCTCTTCTCCAGATCTTTGGGATTTTGAGTTGGGACATGCAGGAACTGAGAAAGTCGCAAAACCAAGATTTGAGAGTCGACACGGCGTGGAGTATGAACTCCCCAAGATGGAATCCAATCCCGGAGACTTTACTGGCTTCAGGCGTCTGAGGGCAGCAGCAAGGTCCTCCGACCTAAATGGTTCAGATATACTGTGACCCTCAGGTGTTGGAATCTTCCAGAAATCAGACAGCTCCTTGTTGACGAGCCTGGTGGACTCACGATCCCCGGTCTTGTGTGCCCCGTTCTTCACGAGTTGCGAGGCGATGGAGTTTGCCGAGACAGGGCACTGACGAAAGGAGGATCCAGACCTGCCAGTAAGTTTGTTGATGGTTCTCCACACCTTGCGGCGAGAGTGCGAGAAGTCGATGGAATTGGCAGCTTCCTCCCATCGCTCCTGCTTCTTCTGCCCGAGCTGAGATAGTAGGGACGAAGCGGCTCTATCACAGTCAGTCCCCACTGGGGCTCGGGAAAAGGATCGATAGAGGGTCTCGAAATCTTTGTCCCATCATGGCACATAGTTCTTCCGACGGCCACGAGGGATGCATTGTTTAGTCACAGACAGTAAGCTCTCGCAGAAATCCTGGTATGCCCCCTCAATATCTGTTGTGTCCGGAGGTGGCAATCTCTCGACCGATTCACCTGTGAGAAGGCAGAAGCGCTTCCAATCAGCCTTGCGAAAGTTCCAACCCTTCACTGGATCGCTGTGGACAGGAACCTTGAGCTTCGGTGGCGTTATGAGGGATGGCCGATGTTGTGATCGCGGGAACTTTCCAAGAACATGTCTGTCCGACAGTCGGCTGTCCTGGCCGAAACTCTCGAAGGCCAGGTCGGGGTTGGTGCCGACGTTCCATCGGTGAGAGAAGCTGGCTTGTTTCCTTTGGGTTATACAAAAGTGCAAGGTTGTTGGATGTTGCCCAGGAGTCCAGGCTCTCAGCGTCAGGAGATGTTTTGTTGTAACAACAGTTGACATGTCGGCAGTTGAAGTCACCAACATACAGACTGGGGTGTGGGAACGTTGGGGTGGCCTTTGGTGTGAATCGCGAGCGTGGAGGTTTGTAGACGTTAATGATTTTAAATCCTGCGATGTCTACGCACAACCACTCAGTCACTGATGATTCTGGAGACTGATCGACCAGTGACCATTCCAACCGCTCATGGACAAACGTGTCAAGGCCTTGGTTCCTGTTCAGGATTGACCCGGCTAGTGAAAAGTTGGGAATCACTAGCTTATCTGCAGTTGTGCAGTGGGTCTACTGTAGGACGATGATGAAAGCCTTGTTCTAATAGACTAGCTGCTCAATGACGGAGATCTTGTTTGCAGTGAGCCCCTCAGTGTTCAGCTGGAGTATGTTGGGTCGTGCGTCATCTTCGACACCAGCATTTCTGCTGCCGCGCCCTAAGAAGGGCGTTTTATGACCCACCCCATGCTGAACACATCCAGCGCGGGGAGCAGTGGTTGCTCTGGTTGTGACAGGTTTAGTTGACATTTGCAGCAAATGTCATAGAGGAGGGCCACGTGAAGGCACCTGTCATCCTCCCGTGATAGCAACGGTACGTATCCGTGATTGCAAAGGCTGTAACTGCGTGGGTTGAGAATGCTGACTGGGCCTGCATGTGAGAGAATGACTGGAAGTTGCGCATGTGTATGATTTTTGTTACTAAGGCGACGCGAAGCTCAGTTTGTGACAAGATTAATGACGCGACGCCCAATTCGTGATGGGACGCACGTCATGTTTTGCTTTATTTCGAAACCAGTTCTTTCTATTTCTTTCTTCTGCATGTTTTGTTCCTTACAACTACTCTTTTTCTTTCTGTTGCATGAAACCTCTTGCATGAAAAACCAATGTGTTTATTTCTTTTGCATAATATTAGTGTACAATATAATTGTGATATACAAATAACTTGTGTTATAATTAGCCAAACAATGGCAGATGGCAGAGAAGAGAAACATATATATTTAGGGCATGCTACCCTCTCGCTTTAAGTGCACAAAGAAACAGCTGTCCTTGAGAGCAGAAAATAGCGCGAACCACACCAAACACTACGTTGGATGCTGGGACTAGCCTTTCTAATGGATTTGGTGTTGCTTCCAGTCTTTCTATGTCTTAGCTTGTCTTGGAGTATTGCTTTAATTTCCAACAACCATCCATGGCAACATCCATCAATTTCCAACATCCATCAACGAGGATCCTCATTTAATAGCTGAATTTCCTAGGGGTTACAACAAAATATACACTGTTTACAACAGAAAGCAACATCAAAAAGCAACTTTGTTGTACTGTGGTACCTGCAATAATTAACAAGGATTGTATTTCGGTGATTGTTGCAAAAATGACACACTGTTCAATAGCACAATGAAATGAAACCTACTCTTTCACTGTCATGAAAAAATACATGCACTTTTTATTCTTGATGTGTGGTCACTGCTTGATGTGTGGTCACTGCTTGATGTGTGGTCACTGCTGTGGCTTTGCTATTATTGCTAAATGATCAGTGCAAGCTTAAATCGTTGTAACGAGATGGAGGACCAGGCTGGAGATTTCCTCAAACAGCTGGCTGCAAAGCTAAAACTTGTTTTGTTGATTCTGACAAGTGGAGGCAAATCCTGGCCATTGGAGTTTTCCACCAATGTTGAAACTACTTGAAAAACTTTGAGAAGCAATGGAAAGGCTTACGGAATGTTGCATAAATCTTTGGCATGTGAAAGCTGGACATTGTTACTTTCGTTTATTTGTGCCCTAGCGGCAGTGCAAACTTTTACTTCTAACTAAGCCAACCCATTTGATTCCCCTTGTTGATTTCACTTTAAACTGCCGCCGAAACTGAGTCCTGAGTAATCGCAAAAAAATTTTTTATTCTCGAATTTTCCACTGCCCGTTACGGCCTGTTGAAGCCACATGATCGTCTGAGACAAGACCGCGCGTAAAGCGTAGAGTATCGTTGTCAATCAGAGTGCTGTATAACCGTTTACGATCGGAGTGAGCAGTTTTGTAATCGGTCTAGTGAGTTAAGGAGTCGTTCTTTGGCTTTATTAATTAAATTTAGCTTTTATTCTTAGCAACAGTACGTAGTTTTTCTAATTTTTTTTCACTGTCACCTTTCGCATAGGACTGAAGATGTGTCGAACACGAAACTAGTTTCCTTGTGCAAATAAATTGCGACTGATTTGCTTGATGTGTGGACACTGCTGTGGCTTTGCTATTATTGCACTTTTTATTCTGTCCTGATTTTCTGTTTGAAGTTGTGATTGTTTGAATTTGTGTTTGTCTTTCCTTATGCAGTGTTTAAATGTACATGTCTATAGTTTAAAACAAATGCTTGAGTTTCTAAAAAATAATTATCATTTCGTGTCTTTCCTTTTCAAAAATTTTGATGCTTGGAAAAGTAAGAAAAATTTTTAAGTGTGGTCAAGATTTCGTCCTTTTTCGTCCTGCTCCTCATTTTTTCGTCCTGCGCCTCATGAAATGAGACGATAAAGCAAAATATTAATGCAGATTCAGATAGCTGGTAAAAAGTTGAACAAGTTACATATTTTAAGTTTTGTTATAAAGTAAGCACTTCAAAAGTTACGAACGGTCAAAGGAGTGTAGCCAAATGCAAATGCGACCCGTCGCGACAAAGCAGACCTTTTGGACACACAACGCGGCCGAACTGCAGCCCGCTAAGGGTTCAAGTATTTTTACGGTGCTTATGCTAGTGCCGTGTGCGTAAAGCGTGTTTATGATTCATATTGGTACAAAAGCAATTAGGGTTATGATGTAAACTCTGCTTAGAAAATAAGGAACAAACAAAGTAGGGTAATCTTATACGTCAAGTCATCAAAAAAATTAATAACATCGGTCAATTCGTGAAAAAATTGATATTTCTCAACAATAGTCTTGACGATTTCAACTTATTTCACATTTCACATGTTCACCTGGAACTTTATGTGGTTGGTGATTTTTTTCAATTCTGCAAGGCAAACTTTTCAGGCCGTTTTTTGTAACTGGGTCCACTGACCATTAAAGACTTTTACCTTCTATTGCAGAAAAGAATACCCTCTACAGAAAGCAGTTGACTACAAACAACCCAAATATTATCAGACAATACAAAACTTACAGATATAAGCTTACCCACTTAAAAGAAATCTCCAAACAAAATTATTATAAACAAGCTTTCCAAAAATGACATCATGATATAAAAAAACATGGAAGCTTGTCGATGAAATAATAGCAATAAAAAACAAATCCCAACAAAATAATAAGCTTTTTGAAGACTCAGAATGCCAAAAAACAATGTGAAGATTTGAACAATTTTATTATTTCTAGCTCCTACTGATGCATACGAAATCCAACTTCTCATCAAAAACATTAAAATGATTCTAATAGTTCTCGCAATGACAATTCCATCCAAATTTTTAAAAATAACTAGTTACATAATATGAGTCATAAATCTGTACTTTTGCTACAACCAATAAGCCAATGAATGCAAACAACGCAAGGCCAAGTGGTCTCGCGAAATGTTTCCACCGGTAAAAACTGTTTGTTTTGATCACCTCAAAGTTGAAAAATCAAACTGATGCCGGAATAAAACGTACGGCGATTCGAAGACAGATAAACTGTTGCAGAGAGTTCCGTATTCGAAGCGAAGGTTATTAAAAGGGGCATATGTTACACACAGGGATGTAGTGCCAACGAAAGAGGTGTGGGAACGCACCCAAAAAACTAGCCATTTTAAAACAACTTCAAACTCATTTCAAAGCAAAACTTGAAAAAGGTGTGGGAACGCCGTTCCCACGCGTTCCCGCCCCACTACACCCCTGGTTACACAGCAAGTATCCTTCAGGCTCTGAAAATCTGCAATGCACGTATGCTCGCCGGAAATTTGTTCGTCTCATCCGCCAAACTCAAAATGTTGATCTTTTAAAGCAGTGGTTCCCAACCGGGGGTTCCCGTACCCCTGGGGGTCCAAAACAAAATTTTCAGGGGTCCAAACTGTGATTTTTGAGGGTGAGAGTTTGCATGTTCTTGGATGTAATTTTTTTCAAAAGCGCGTGATTTTTGTGAAAGCTTGCTAGTGCTATTACTCAAAAGTACATTATCCAGCCTTTATTCCAGGTAACGTTGCTATTCTAACAATTTACATTGCTAAATGTGTGCAATGCTATTTCTTCTTCATGATGCAGTTCTCATGCTGAAGATGGCCGGGGAGGCGACTGTAAGCTGTGGCGTTTAAATATTTATGGGGCAGAAATAACTAGCTTGTCGTTCGACACTACAAAACTCAAACGTTTCTGGTGTTTAACCGTACAAAGTTACCAGAAATTGAGTACAAAATCCCTGTCTATTCTAGTCCCTTTGAAACGATATGTCTACGCGAATATGGATTTTCCTTTCTACTTCATTTGAAAACAAAGTATCAGAATCAGGGTTGGGAGCATGGCCTTCTTTCGGCCAAATCGTAAAAATTTGGCAGCAATCGCTTTGTTTGACCTTTTTTGATTATTTTGAAAATTTGGCCGAATTCTGGCCTAATTTGCATGTGATATCCCATTCCGGAATTAAAACATACAAAATGTCCAAAGAAAGATCGCTAAAAGTTGTTTGGTTTAATGACCATAAAGTCGCAGAGTACTGCAGTAGGTTAGCCTGACTTGGATCTAGGAATCAAAATATGGTCAGCCAGGCAATATTAACTTTTTAAATTGTGTACACGATAATATTTATGTATAAAAGTAAATAAATACCGCGTTTGACTTTAAGCATGAAGCTTTGGCCGCTTGTGAGAGTACGCCTGGCCATTGCGCTGTTGGAGTATTTTATCAACCCTAACCAGAACCGTTTGAACCCGTCGAACAATTTGCGTGGCTCTGTGTAATTGTGCGCCAAAGTATGAGCGGATAATTTCAGAGAAGCAGCAACAAATAAGTCTCTAGATTTGTTTCTGATGAACAGCAGGCATGAAAGTTAAACAAAACGACTGAGTGTTTTCTGTTGTGTTGTCAGGTGTCAGCAGTGGTGGGTTTAGGGTTGGGGGGGCCCGAGGCAAGATTAAAAAAGGGGGCCCTCTGATGACATCATACTCAGCCAACCGTGATAAGCACTTTTGATTTGCCTAAGATACAGCCACCCAAGGATATGTTCCTGAGACTACGGCATAAGGGAAACAGCAGAAAGACAAAATGAAAAAGGGTGTTCATGATACACAACTTTGAAAACACCGAAACTTGGGAAGACAAGGCTGGCAACACATAAAAGTTAGGCAATAGCAAGTTGGCATCGCCCACACTTCTTTATTTTCGCGACCCATTTTTCTGCATTCACCATCAATAAACTACAAAGTCTACCCCTTTGAAAGTTTCACACCTTCCCCTTTGAAAAAATGCTTGGTAATTGGTATCCTGAATTTGTTCACATGCATGTCTTTGTGGGAATGCGTGAAACAATTAAAAACAACCAAGAAGATTTAAAACACTGAATTTGTTTTAAATTTCATCCTTTTAATTGCAAAAACATAGCATACAAAAGCATCCAATTAGAGACTTGTTTTGGAAAGCTTTGAAGCTGAATGAGTCAAGGCTGGCTTCATCTTTCATTGACACTAGTTGTTTGAAAAATGTGCAAAAGTAGGAAATAATTCATCATGTACCTTATCGCAAACATTTCTACAGCAGCAAGTAGCCTACACAATTGATTAAATCTTGGCTAAGAGAAAACGGTTCAAGTTATGCTGGCTAAGAACTGAAAAAAAAAGCTTAAACATCACCCATCAAGTCTACCTTAAATCAACCATTTACTAGTCAAGCTTCAAATAATCTGCGACTTCAAGCATAGGCTAAATCAAACCACCTAAAATACCTGAAATATATGTAGAAAAAAACGAGTATTTATAATACTCAAAAAATTGCCATTTCAGCTGCCTGATAGGAAGCATGAATGTAGCCTTGCCTATTAACAGTCTTTGCAGCGCAACAACAATAATACAAAATTACTTTGTAAAATAAGAAAATGTCCTATAAATTGAAAGATGTAGTGTAGTCCCTGCTATAATAATTGCATGTTGTCTTATTTTTGATGGAAATGTTCACTAAGGTAAAACATCACAAGAAATGAGAAATTTGTCTAACCTTTTCAAGTCAGAGACATAAAAAGACTACTTTTTTGTTCATCTATGACATTTTCATAAAATTATCAATATAGCAAATACTTCAATCTCTAAAAATCATCATTTGGTATAAAAAATTATCATTTGGTATAAATAGGCCTATTTGCTCTTGTTTGATAGCCTCTTTTCAGAACTTTTTGGAAGAAATTTTAACCCACAATTTGGTTAGGTATAGAAGTTGGTTTGAAGCTTTTCTTTATTTGTTCATTAGAGATGGTGGTGGGTCGCTTTGCAAGGATGGTATTTACACATTAGGCTACAGTTGCTGTTGGGGCCCCTTTGACAGCATGTACTTGCACATTACTATTGCTTGTTTGGGTCCCCTTTGAAAGCATATTACTTGCACATTACAATTGCTGTTGGTGGCTCCTTTGAAAGCAAGGTACTACAACATTAAAGTTGCTGTTGGGAGCCCCTTTGAAAGTAAGGTGCTTACAGATTACAATTGCTGTTGGGGCCTATTTGAAAGCAAGGAATTTTACAATACAATTGCTGTTGGGCGCCCCTTTGAAAGCAAGGTGCTTACACATTGCTGTTGGGGGCCCTTTGAAAGTACAGTACTTACACATTACAGTTTCTTAAAGGCCCCTTCAATGAAGTTTAAATGTAGAGTACTTGCACATTTCAGTTGCTGTTGGGGGCCCATTTGAAAGCAAAGTACCTGCACATTACAGTTTCTGTAGAGGGCCCCTTTGAAAGCAGGGTCTTACTAATGATCTGCTTTGCAGTACATTATATGAGTGAATACTAAGTTTTTTCATCAAAAATAAGGAAAATTTACACGCGTAACACCTCAAGGGGGCCACCAAAAAGGGGGGCCCGAGGCACGTGCCTCGCTCGCCTCCCCTTAAACACACCACTGGGTATCAGCAGTGGTGGATTATAGGGAAGGGAACGAGGTGGTCGCCTCGCCTCTCCTTTTCAGAGATGTCGTGTTTTGCACTTAGGTTTTGCATTGTTTTGTTTAAAAGCTTGTTTTGGTGCCCCTTTCTGAGAGTTTTCCTCGGGACCATAAATTCTGATATCCACCCCTGGTTGTCAGTAGGTAATACGAGTATTAATTTAAAAAATGAAGATACTCCAATGTTGGACTGTTTATTTTCCTATGCTGTTTTCAAAACAGGGGTGCGTACGTCACTTTATTTTTATAAAAGGGCTGCCAGCTTCAAAAACGGTTGAGTCTATGTTTTAAAGCATTCGCTGCTGTTCGCACCAGTTCAGGGCGTAGGAAACAACATCTCGAAGTCACAGATTGGCTTACATACTTGCACTAATTTTAGGGATAAAATTGTAAATATTACATATTATGAACCTGCGTCACAGTAAAACTACGTAAAATCCTAAGAAAAACTGATTGTCAACAGTCGATTATTATTGGTTAGGAGACACTGACCATATGACTAATAAGTTAAAGATACAGTATACAACTCAATTATAATGGACAAAACTGGAGCATGTTCTAAACCTGAAACTTTTTATGCAGCCTTTTTTTGACAAACGTAGAAACTTCATAACTTGAACAAATATTTACCCGAAATACATTATATAGGTACCGACGATATGAGTATCTTAATTTATCAAATACCATGGTTCAAGTTTGAAGTAGTTGATATAACAAAAAATCGTGCAAAAAAAAACATAAAACACTGCTCCAACGCGGTGATTCAGTATTATCAACTATAAAAACCCTTCATGAAACGAGATCTAAGTGCAATTTTTCTTGTGATCTAATACTCTAATGTAGTTGAACAAAGCACTTGAAAATAAAGCCGCTGAATCATTTAATCTTGTAAACACTAAAAGCACAATCTAGGTAATGCTTCTCCATCATATAGTTTCTCCAGACAAAGTTGTGATTACAGTTCTTCCAAAGTTAATGCAATCTGTAACTAACCACAAATAAAGGAAACTTTGTAACCTCGGGCGATTGTTTGTTTTGTCACACGCAGACAAAGAAACATATTTGAAAAATAATATATTACCTTCATCAGATGCTTCTGCTTGAAGAAGACTAGTAAGACTCCACTTTAAAAAGAAAATCAGTACCAAAGCGTTCATTTCTTTCGTACCTTCCGCACGTTCAGGCCTACCTGTTGAATCAGACCTCAAACCTTCCACAAAATACGCAATTTTTCAGTTGTTGCGGATCATGAGCAGTAGCAGCTGCTTATGGGAGAAGCGAAAACGCACCGGAAAGAACGTAAGACTGCAAGTGCCACGTGCAAGAAAAAAGGGAAATTTCCCGCTCGACCAGGTGTACTCTATGGGCTTGCGTATGGGGAGTCAAAATGGTCATTTCTCCCCTGGAGATTGGAACTAAGAACCAAATATTTTTAGAAAATCTAAAGTTAGCAGCTTAATCCGATCAATTTATTTAATTTTTGCAATGACATTTTATTTGCCGTTATGACACTCACACTGCACAAGTGCCAGGTTCACCGTTCATGTGTCATGCAACGATGAGATTGCAGTTCGCTCATGTCCACTCCTTTGCCTGCAGAGGTAGGGTGTCAAACGTGCAAGCGGATTGTTTTACTGTTGGTCTTTGTTACGTAACCATAACACGGCAACAAATATTCAAAGTCTCACTTCGGTATCAGGCGTTTTGCCGCATGTGACTGTTGAACGCATTCATCTTGGCAGGTAATGCAACCAGACAATGACTGCTGATAGCCGTAAGCCACGTATAATTTTATAATGTGTGAAAAAAGCACGAGTAAATTTGTAGCAATGCTTCCACAAGTTTCAAAAATCCATTGTTAGTGTGAGACTGAATGTGAGCAATGTGCATCAAAGAGTAGCTTAGTAAAACTACGCGTATGGATGTTGAAAAGTTTTTTTCCAGGAGAGCCAATAGTGGTGAAATTTTATTTTACCAAAGCGAAACTAAGCGAAAACATTTTTCTATGAAAAGTTAATAGGAAAATTCCAAATTTCAAAACCCAAGGGAGGCATCCCTCTTTCCCCCTCCCGATGGCATGACTACGCTTATGCAGGCTTCTTTTCATACAGTATAAAACTACGTGGCTTGTGTATGTTGAGCGTTAACCGTGAAAAAATCAGCAAAGACAAGCAAGGTTCCAATAAATGGTGACTGATCGCTTTGGAAGAGTTCCCAGACGTTTGTAGCTCTTATTTCTGAGTGACGCTGACAAGTCTTGCTGGGTTAAAAAGTCATGGTTTGTGGTTTCTTAAAAGACCATGGCGATCCTTCTTTGAAAAGAAGTACCCTGGTTTGAAAGTCTGCTGGTGACCTATTGTGTAAATTATCATAATATACTTGGATGATGACAGACGCCAGGCGCGGATCTACCATTAGGCTAAAAAGGCTTAAGCCTAGCGCCCCCGATTTTGGGAGGCCCCAAAATTTTGGGAGTAAGGACAATTTCTAGCAATTTTGCAAGCAATTACTGTATATTCCTCTTTTTGTTTTGGTTCAACACACGTTTTTTACTTTACTATGCCGCTAACAAAAGGTCTCTATAGATTTTTGAAGTGAATGACGATGAGCATTCTCTTTTTATTGCGTTGAGAATTGGTTATTGTTACGTATAACGTGTAGAACAAAACGCCTTAATCAATTTTTCAGATTACTCGAGGCCAGTGAGGTACGGTACTTTCGTTCCGTACTTTCGTTTGCTACGGCCAATCTCATGTTGGCCGTAGCAAATTGCATCGTTTCCTACTGTTTTAGTACTACAGTACATCACTCTATTGATGGTGCTGAAATAACTGAATTGAGAATAAGCATCTTTGCCGTAATTACGAATTTTTCATTCACATTTCTAGCATTTCTGAGGATGAACAAATGATGTTTAAAGCCTTTGCGCATGCGCAAACTGCAACATGTTTTTATGACGTTGCGCAGTACAAAGAAGTGCTCACTGGATTTTTAAATAATAATTTACGGAGAGGGCCTGAGTAATTCTTTGACCACAATGCGCCAACTTCAATGATTTGTACAATGCTCCGCCTCAATGTGTTTCATCAAATGACTCTTGTTACATGCTTTGGTACCTGCTCCTTGACAATTACAAAATACGCGCAGAAGAGAATCTTGCTTTGTGCGAATCGACCCAAACAAAACCCTTTACACGAAACGTCGTAGTTGCCACAATAGTGTCAAATAACTTTCGGCCGCTGCTCAAACGAAACAATACGTTTTGTCTCTGGCTATTTAAAAACTCCCCGACCGATCTTTACCGCTTTGACCTGAGAGGACGAAGTGCTCAGCATTAGAACAGCAGAGGCAGCGCCAAGTTGCAAAATAATAATAAAGACTTTCCGCCAGCGCATCGAGATAGCAGAAAACGTCAGCGGCTACAAATTGAAACCAAAGTTAAAAACATGATTCCAGCTTTCTCCCCACCTCAAGATGTACAAATGGTGAGTAGAATGATTAAAATATTTTTATACTTAAATGCGTGACTATTAAAGAAAATGATAGACTGCATCTGCTGAACGACTGTGCACCAATTGACCTGAAAAGGGCACAGCTTCGGCCGTAAATAAATGTTACGTTGAGTGCCCACTCAGGTGGTCATTCAGCTGCAGCAAGGAAATATTGTCATTTTTAGTTCGAGAGTTCACCAGTGTGTTTGGTGCGATACCGAGTAACCAGAGTAGCACTGATCAACACGTTGAAGTACCGCTCAATCATCAGCTTCAGGAATGATTAAAGGCAGTTGCGGATCAGAAGATCATTTTCTGTTAAGGCTTGCAGCACTAACTATGAAATGTTGTTGCCGCTTTTCAATACACTGCTGGTTTTGTGCACTTTTCAAAAATATCCTTTGTGTTCTGTTTTTGTTACATTTTTAAACCATTTAATAAACTGTCGTACAGGGCGTCAACTTGCACCATTCTCCCTCCATATTACCGCCATTCACACCTCGATCCAGACTTCGAGCCACAGCTAATCGAGGATTTAGTCCAAAAAAGCAAAGGTAACATTTACCAGATTTGGAAGGTTTTTCATGGCATGTTAGTATTGCGGCTAAAAGTAGTGAAACACAAATAAATGCTAAAGCGCCTTTTTATCTCAGGCAACAAATCAAAAGTGCCTGTAACAGTGCTTTTCAACCTGTGCGACGATACGCACTGGTGCGGATGAGAAAACCTTGTGGTGCGGATGACAAACATAGCGCGGACCATTGCGGATGAAAAAACCCTGTTGTGTTGTTATAAACATATTTTAAACAGCCTTTTTTTACTGAATCACCCAATTGTTTTTTCGTAAAACATGGTGCTGCGCACAACGAAAAAGTGAGAGACATTGCGCTCTCATCTCGACAGTTTGAACATAGGGTTGCCAGATCACTTGAAATTTTTTCAAGGACATTTTTATAATACGGTACGGTCAGTGACGTGAAGAGGTCTGGTGACGCCCGGGACGACTGCCTGATTGTATGCCTCCCTAACAAATTCTAGTATTGAGCAGTGGAGTGGCGTATGGTCGTCAATGTAACTGGATATACGTTGTTTGTGACGTCACAATATGACGCGATTGTGACGTTTGACGTTGGTTTAGCGAAGTTTGTTGACACAGCTTGTGCATGATTCTACACGCACTCTCCTTACTCGTTATTGTAGCCTACAATGTGTCATCGTAATACACATAAATTAATCAACGCTCCACGTTCGGAGACAGGGGCAAAACACAGCACTCAACGCTGATACAGAGCGGTTCATAACTGCAAAAATATCCGGCAACGCGTTAAAACAGGGGAGTAGAACACACTCAGTGCTACGTCAGAGCAGTTCACAACTGCAAAAATATAAGGCTGCGCATTCAACGAGTGCAGTAAAACACACTCAACGCTACGATGGTGCAGTTCACAAATTAAAAAAATGGCTGTGCGAATGTCTCGTCGAACAGCAGTCGAGCAGAGAAGGTATGCGGCTGAGATGGCGGACACCCAGGGTTGGCAGTTTAAAACTTGCTGAACTAGCCTACACAAGAACTTAAAATGCGCATAACGTACACAAGAAAACTTTCGTCTTGGGAGACAGAACCAGCGTAGCGAGACTACTGGTGGACAGAACTGCTGAAGGGACAGAACCAGGGGCGTAAGGAGATTAGATGGCGCCCCCATGTTTGAACCTGGGCTCTTTCGGAAGCAAATCTACTGTATCAAAGCAAGTACTTGTGACATTGTTGGGATTTTTCGGAGTCCCCCACAATGATTCGGTGCCCTGGGAATTGTGCCCCCCTCATTGCGCCCATGGACAAAACAGATACGCGTTTTGAAAGCCGTTATGGCCAATCCACCCAGGACCGTCGCCAGAAAGTGTTCACTAGAGGGGCTTTAGGGAGACTTGATATTGAAAATTCGTTAAAATCTCCACTGATTTATAGTGTTTCATATTCTAAGTTGGGAGCCTTGGGGGTTTGTGTGGAGGGGCGAAGCCCACCAAAGCACCCCCGTGGCGCCGGGACTGAATCCGCCTGAGCTGCCAATTAGTGACGAAGCTTGAAATGATCTACATATTGCAAGAACAGGTGTGAAGCTGCATCAGCGCACACCCAGGGTTGCCACATCAAAAAACGAAACGGGAAACTAATGATGCATCAAAAAGTCAGCTAAACCAAGCAAGTTGAAACAGAGCAGTTTGAAATTCGGCTCAGAAAATTAATTAAAAGCTCATAAATTATTTTTCAATCCTTTTTTGTGATTTTCCCTTAATAGCTTGATCTGGGCAAAGTCACGTCACTATGAGTTTAATTGAGTGTGCGCTGCACACCTGGAGTATAGGTCCCTGCAGGGCCCCGACATGGGGAAGTGCCGCCCCGGGGCGAGTCAAAAAGTGCCGCCCCCGGACATTTCGCCAACCGGGACAGACGTTTAAACCGGGACAGTCCCGGCCAAACTGGGGACGTATGGTAGGTCCTAACTTAACCAAAACCTAAACCTAAATCT